>VOFJ01002996.1_pt1 | contig 101768 bp, 142 predicted proteins | sample 5384081 | NCBI WGS metagenome assembly VOFJ01 (sample SAMN12384729, study PRJNA508395) | human gut metagenome | isolation source: healthy gut I | host: Homo sapiens | reverse complement strand
TGTTACGGTATTAAGCTTGAATGAACAAGCCAAGCCATAGAACTCTACTTTCGTTTAATTGTTCAGTGTTACATCCGAAGTGCCGAGGAATCTCAGATATTGTGCTGTTGTCTCAGTTTCTTATCATTATTGTTACCCATTTCGAATATATAGCGCAGATAGAATAAGTCATTGGTGGTGTTCTGTTTTGTAAAGAACAGGAACATCCTTTGTTCCACGCGAACTGATCCATATCTTTGTTGTAATCGATAAACACAGGTTTATCGGTTGCACTTTGCTTCCTTTGCACTTCTTTCAGGAAATTGCTGGCAGCATCGCGGTTCATGACAATAGGAGTGATTTCCGGCTTAGAGATTTTCTTTCGTTCGGGTCTTTTCCTGTTTTTTATAGATAATGGCATAATTACTGTTCAGAAGTACTTGTTGGCAAAGGCAACAATGTCGGCTTTGGTCAGTTTTGACATGCGTTCCAGTGCGGTCACTTCGTCTGCCCAGTCGGTCCGTTCACAAAGGACTGAACAAACATATCGGCACGAATGCTATTGTATTCCAGTTGCTGTATCTGGTATTTCTTGAAGTTATTGATGTTGGCTTGCAAACATATTTTCATCAAAGTCACCGGATTTCAGTTTGGCTATTTCGCCCAAGAACAAATCCTTCACTTCGTCCAGGGTCTGTCCTTCTTTGGTACGTCCCTGCATGATGAAAGCACAGTAGTCCGACAAATTATAAACATAAGCATAGGCTCCCAATACTTTTTGTTGCTGGTTGAGGTTGATGTCCATCAGACCGGCTTTGCCGTTGTTCATAATCTGGCTGACAATTTGCAGTGTTCATATTCTTTGCTTGCCGAACCGGGGGAATCTCCATGCCAATGTCACAGATTCGGCATCGGGACCGAGCACTTCGCGTACTATGGGCTCGGTAATCGGTGTTTCCGGTTTGACGGTCAGCTTCGGCAGATTGGGGTTAGGCTTCATGTCGCCGAAGTACTTGTCGATGGTGGCAATCATTTCATCAGGATTGAAATCACCCGACAGACAGATGGCCATATTGTTGGGCACATACCAAGTTTTATAATAATTCTTGATGTTGGTGATGGAAGGATTCTTTTAAGTCATCCTGTGTACCTAGCACGGTCTGTGTGCCATATGGATGGTGTGGGAAGAGTGCTGCCAACATGGTTTCGCTCACCTTGCGGGGGATCTTGTGTGAGACATGTTCTTTCTTCGTAAACTGTTTCAAGCTCGGTATGGAAACCGCGTATAATGCTGTTCTTGAAACGGTCAGCCTGTATCTTTTGCCCCAATTCTCTACCTGATTGGAAGGAATGTCTTCGGTGTAGCAAAGTTACATCGAAGCTGGTATATGCATTGGTTCCGTTGGCTCCGATGGCTGCCATCAGTTTGTCATATTCATTGGGAATGGCATATTTTGAAGCTTCGTATGACAGACTGTCGATAACATGATAGATGGCTTTGCGCTGAGCTTCATCCGTTGTTTTGCGATACACTTCAAATTGTTGTTCAATCCGGTCGAGTAACGGACGTTCTGCTTCATAGTTCTGTGTACCGAAGTGTGTGGTTCCTTTAAACATCAGGTGTTCAAAGTAGTGTGCCAAACCGGTGGTTTCTGCCGGGTCATTCTTTCCGCCCACGCGTACGGCAATGTAGGTTTGATACGCGGAGTCTCTTTGTTTACGGTCATATAGACCTTCAGTCCATTATCAATGTGTAGATACGTGCTTTTAACGGGTCATTGGGGACTGTGGTGTAGCGATAGTCCTTGGGAGCGGCGCTACTGATACTTGCCGAAAACAGAAGAAACAACGACAAGCATGCAAGTTTTGTCAGTTTGTTCATAAGTATTTAATTTAAAGTGATTGTAACAAAAGGTAAGAATAAGTTTGTGATATTTTCTTTTTTTGAAATGATTTATTAACAGATAAATTAAAAGAGAGGTGCGACTCCGAAGAGTGCACCTCCCTATTTTAAACAGTTTGCTCTGCCGTTTATTTTTTCAGAGCGGCTATGCTTTCCTTCAATGAAGCAATCTTGCTTTCGGCATCAGCCTGCTTTTTGCGTTCCATGTCGATGACATTTGCCGGAGCCTTGCTGACGAACTTTTCGTTGCTCAGCTTCTTCAATACGCTTTGCAGGAAACCTTCCTGATATTTAAGGTCGGCTTCCAGTTTGGCCAATTCTTCTTCTACATTAATCATGCCTCCCAGCGGAATGAAGTATTCTGTGGTTCCCCACCATGAATGAAGCAGCGCCTTCCGGGCTTCTCATTGACAATGCTGACGGTGGTCAGGTTACCCATTTTCTTCACTACTTCGGCATAAGACATAAGGAATGTATTTTCACCCATTACCTGCATTTCCAATGCTTCTTTTGAGCAATGTTCTTTTTGCAGGCGGATGTTACGGATGCCTGAGATGACTTCCTTTAACTGGTCGAACGTATTGCACAATTGAATGCTCTGCTCCGGATTTCTGTCTGCGTATGATTCCATTTGTGCAGTCATGATGCTTTCACCTTCCTTGCGGTCGTAAATATGTTGCCACAACTCTTCGGTGATGAACGGCATGAACGGGGATGAAGTTGTCTCAACAATACATCGAAGAAGTGTAACGTCGCTTCATAGGTCTTTTGTCAATCGGTTGTCCGTAAGCCGGCTTGACCATTTCGAGGTACAAACTGGAGAACTCGTCCCAGAACAGTTTGTACACGGCCATGAGGGCTTCGCTCAGACGGTATTTGCTGAACAAATCGTCTATTTCGGCAGATACCTTTGACGAGCAGACTGTCGAACCATTTGGTTGCCAGTTGTGCATATTCGGGCTGCTCTGATGTCGGCTATTTTCCCATCCTTTTACCAAGCGGAATGCATTCCATATTTTATTGTTGAAGTTACGTCCCTGTTCGCAAAGTGTATCATCAAATAAAATATCATTTCCGGCAGGAGCAGACAACATCATACCCATACGCACACCATCGGCACCATATTTTTCAATTAAGTCCAACGGGTCGGGAGAATTACCCAACGACTTGGACATCTTACGTCCCAGCTTGTCACGGACAATACCCGTAAAATAAACATTCTGAAACGGCATGTCGCCTTTGTATTCATAGCCTGCCATAATCATACGGGCTACCCAGAAGAAGATAATATCCGGACCGGTCACCAAATCGCTGGTGGGATAGTAGTAGTTGATTTCTTCGTTGTTCGGATCATTGATGCCGTTAAACAGCGAGATAGGCCACAACCATGAAGAGAACCAAGTGTCCAGACAATCTTCATCCTGACGTAGGTCTTCCGCTTTCAGGTTGGCGTCGCCGGTTTTTTCCTGAGCCAGTTTCACGGCTTCTTCGGTCGTTTCGGCTACCACATAGCCGCCTTGAGGCAGGAAGTAGGCCGGGATGCGGTGTCCCCACCATAACTGGCGGCTGATACACCAGTCCTTGATATTTTCCAACCAGTTCTTGTACGTATTCTTATATTTGGCAGGATAGAACTTCAACTCATCATTCATCACCGGCGGCAAAGCCATGTCGGCAAAGTGCTGCATCTTCAGGAACCATTGCATAGACAGTTTTCGGCTCGATGGCTACATTGGTGCGCTCGGAGAATCCTACCTTATTGGTATAAGCTTCTACCTTTTCCATCAGACCGGCTTCCTGCAAGTCCTTTTCGATTTGAGCGCGGACATCAAAACGGTCCATGCCGACATATAGTCCGGCAGCTTCACTAAGCGTTCCGTTATCATTGAAGATATCGATACTGGGCAGGTTGTACTTTTCTCCCAGCATATAGTCGTTCACATCGTGTGCGGGAGTAACTTTCAAGCATCCTGTACCAAACTCAATGTCTACGTAATCGTCCTCGATAACCGGAATAACACGTCCTACCAACGGAACAATCACTTTTTGCCGCTCAGCCAACGGTTCTTTCACGTCGTTGGGGTTGATACACATGGCGGTATCTCCCATGATGGTTTCGGGACGGGTGGTTGCTACTACGGCATATCGTTTGCCTTGTTCGTCACGGTGAACAACTTCGCCTTCGGCTCCGGTTTCGCCCGACATATCGTCATCGAGCTACATAATATCTCAGGTAATACAGTTTGCTGTGCTCTTCCTTATATATCACTTCTTCATCGCTGAGGGCGGTCAGTGCCTTCGGGTCCCAGTTTACCATACGCACGCCGCGATAAATCAACCCTTTGTTGTAAAGGTCGACAAACACCTTGATAACGCTTTTGCTGCGTTCTTCGTCCATGGTGAAGGCTGTGCGATCCCAGTCACACGATGCACCCAGCTTGCGGAGCTGTTTCAGGATGATGCCTCCGTGCTCGTCAGTCCAGTCCCAAGCGTGTTTCAGAAACTCATCGCGGGTGAGGTCGGTTTTTTTAATGCCTTGTTGAGCCAGTTTGTTCACCACTTTGGCTTCGGTGGCGATGGAAGCATGGTCTGTTCCCGGCACCCAGCAGGCATTCTTTCCTTCCATGCGTGCACGGCGTACCAATATATCCTGAATGGTATTGTTTAGCATGTGTCCCATGTGGAGCACTCCCGTTACGTTAGGGGGCGGAATGACGACTGTGTAAGGTTCACGTCCGTCGGGTTTTGAACTAAAGAGTTTGTTGTCCAGCCAATACTGGTACCATTTTCCCTCCACGTCAGCGGGATTGTACTTACTTGCTAATTCCATTTTTATATTCTGTTTATTTAATTGATTATCGCATAATTGACTGCAAAATTAATAAAAGTCGTTGGAATATTATGTACTTTTGCATCACAAAATGATTTTTAGATAAATAGATTATGCATACAAGAAAAGAACAGATGGAAGCGTTCGACGCTTTCTGGATATTTTGGACGAGTTGCGGGAGAAATGCCCGTGGGACCGCAAGCAGACGAATGAGAGCCTCCGCCCCAATACAATCGAAGAAACTTACGAACTGTGTGATGCCTTGATGAAGGATGACAAGAAAGATATCTGCAAAGAATTGGGCGATGTGTTGCTGCATGTGGCTTTCTATGCCAAGATAGGCAGCGAGACCGGTGATTTTGATATAAAAAGATGTGTGTGACCGTCTTTGTGAAAAGCTGATTTTCCGTCATCCGCATGTCTTTGGTGAGGTAAAAGCCGATACAGCCGAAAAGGTGACTGAGAACTGGGAACAATTGAAGATGAAGGAGAAAGACGGTAATAAGATGGTGCTGAGCGGTGTTCCTTCCGCGCTGCCTTCATTGATTAAGGCTTACCGCATTCAGGACAAAGGCTCGTAATGTGGGATTCGACTGGGAAGAGCGTTCGCAAGTCTGGAGTAAGGTGAAAGAAGAGATAGGCGAGTTTGAAGCGGAAGTGGAGAATATGGATAAGGAAAAAGGCGGAGGCGGAGTTTGGTGATGTGATGTTCAGCCTGATTAATGCTGCCCGTCTGTATAAGATTAACCCGGATAATGCGTTGGAACATACGAATCAAAAGTTCATTCGTCGCTTTAATTATCTGGAAGAGCATACCATCAAGCAAGGTAAAGAGCTGAAGAATATGACGTTGGAGGAAATGGATGCCATTTGGAATGAAGCGAAAAAAGTAAAGGATTATAACTCGTTTTTTCTCTCTTCGAAAATCATCGTTGGAGGTATGGATTTACACGTACGTACGCGTGAGGCGATACATACGTATGTGTGAGGCGATACGTCGTATGCGTAGCCCTATACATACGTACGTATAATGCCACACGTACTAACGTGTGATTTTTTGCATGCCGGGCATCTTTTTCAATGGTTTCATCCTCATGTCTTTTACTTCAAGGAATGCCGGCCGGCGCAATCTGCACATAATCCTTTCAATACATAATTGACCGAGTTGACCGTGAATCCCTGTGGAAGTGTAACCATAGGAATATGAATACTTTTCAGGCAAAAGGTGCGATGGCACTTTTCACAATAAAAGTGGGTATGGAGGTCGTCTACTTCACAATTACAGTCATTGCTGCAAACGGCATATTTCAGAGAGCCCGAACCGTCGTCTATGGCATGAATGAGATGGTGTGTCAGGAATAGGGTAATAGTGCGATAGATGGTAGATTTGTCTACCGTATCCAATTCGTTTTCCAAATCCAACAGTGAAAATGCTTCTTTGTGCTGCATCATGGTTTTTAGAATCAAAAAGCCGTATGGCGGTTGGCTTTATTTCCCGTAGCGCTAATTTCTTTAAATATAGTTTTTCGTCCATCATAGTGTTTTTTTTTATTGATGAAACAAAGATAGCAAAAAATAAGATGCAACTAATTTGCAAATTATGTATTATCTTTACCTCGTTATTTATATAAAGCGATATGAAAAGACAATTTTTTTACTCTATTGGCCGGTCTTTTGTGTCTGTCAGGAAGTGTGGCGCAGGCGGCAAAAGTGGATACGCTGTCTGTGCGCAGCAATGCTATGAACAAGAATGTAACAGTGTTGACGGTACGTCCCGATAAGGCAGTGGGCGGAGAGAGGTGTCCGGTAATTTACTTGTTGCATGGGCACGGTGGAAATGCTTTTACATGGATGACGATAAAACCTGATTTACCTCAAATAGCCGACCGGGAAGGTATCATCTTTGTGTGTCCTGATGGTAAAAACAGTTGGTATTGGGATAGTCCTCGTAATAAGGATTATCGGTATGAGAGTTTTGTTGCCAAAGAATTGGTGGAATATATAGATAAGAACTTTGCCACAAAAGCCGATAGAAGCGGACGAGTCATCACAGGATTGAGTATGGGTGGTCATGGAGGAATGTGGCTCTCCATCCGCCATCAAGATATTTTTGGCGGAGGGGGCAGCATGAGTGGCGGACTGGATATCCGTCCGTTTCCCGATAGTTGGAACATGAAGGCCCGGCTCGGTGAATATGCTTCTAATAAAGAAGTATGGGATAATCATACCGTTATCAATCAGTTGGATAGACTGAAAGATGGCAGCTTGGCCATTATTATCGACTGTGGTGCGGATGATTTCTTTTTGCAGGTAAACAAGGCTGCTCACGAAGCATTATTGAAGCGGGGAATCGGGCATGACTTTATCATACGGCCCGGAGCGCATAATCCCCGATATTGGAATAACGCGATAGACTATCAGGTTTTGTTTTTCAAGAAATTCTTTAATAAATCAAAATAAGAGATGGATAAGATTGTTTTTATCACAGGAGCTTCCAGCGGTATCGGTGCCGGATGCGCCCGTAAGTTTGCTTCACAGGGGCAAGCTTGATTTTAAATGCCCGTAATGAAGAGAAATTGTCAGCACTGAAAGAGGAGTTGGAGCAGCAGTATGGAGCTAGAGTATGCTTGCTTCCTTTTGATGTGCGCGACCGTAAAACGGCGGCTGAGGCGTTGGCTTCATTACCCGATGAATGGAAAGCGATTGATATTCTGATTAATAATGCCGGATTGGTTATCGGAGTAGATAAAGAACATGAGGGTAATTTGGATGAATGGGACATCGTGATTGATACGAATATCAAGTCATTATTGGCTATGACCAGGCTGGTAGTGCCCGGCATGGTGGCACGCGGCAGGGGGCATATCATCAATATCGGTTCGATAGCAGGAGACGCTGCTTATGCGGGAGGCAGTGTTTACTGTGCAACAAAGGCGGCCGTGAAAGCACTGTCCGATGGTTTGCGTATTGATTTGGTAGATACTCCGTTGCGAGTGACTAATATTAAACCGGGATTGGTCGAAACTAATTTTTCGGTAGTCCGTTTTCGTGGTGATAAAGATAAGGCAGATAATGTATATAAAGGTATTCGTCCATTGACCGGTGACGATATTGCAGAAACTGTTTATTTTGCAGCTTCGGTTCCCGAGTATATGCAGATTGCCGAAATGTTGGTGATGCCTACTTATCAGGCTACCGGAACCATTGTTTCCCGCAATTAATCACAAAAAGTTAAGATACGAATTATTTCTATCAGAAAGGCGGCTCCTGCAAAAAAGAAGCCGCCTTTGTTCATTCTCGTTTACCTTTTTACCTTAAAAATAAATTATAATTCGATAATAAGGGATTGGCGAGCACCTACGGTCATATTCCGTGTGAGGTCAATCTTTTTGCCACTGACAAGTTCTTTTCCGCTTTTTGAGTCGTTAGTCATCATACGATAGTATTTGTTGGCTACTACTTGTTCAGTGTTTGTACTGTTTAGGACAATGAGTTCAGTTTTCCCAGAATTAGTACGTGCGTACATGTATATTCCGTGTTGGGGAATGTGGTACTTAACTGTTTTCTTTTCCATCTTCTTTTAATTTAGTTTGGTTTCACGGCGGCAAATTTATATGTTTTTCAGCATACTTTATGTAACTAATCGTTCAAAATTCACAATAAATCATTCATTTCTTAATCTATGTCAATAAAAAAATCCTCTTCCACCCATAGGTAGAAGAGGATTTCCTATATTGTATTTCAATGAATTACATCAAGAATCCAAGTAAAATACCTGCTGCTACGGCAGAACCGATTACACCGGCCACGTTAGGTCCCATGGCGTGCATTAGCAGGTAGTTGGTAGGATCGTATTCCAAACCGATAACCTGAGAGATACGTGCCGAGTCGGGAACGGCAGATACACCGGCATTACCGATAAGCGGATTAATCTTATTATCCTTGCCCAGTACCAGATTGAATATCTTCACGAAGATAACACCTGAAGCAGTGGCAATGATGAATGACAATGCACCCAGTGCGAAAATCAGGATAGAGTCAAGAGTAAGGAACTCTGGAAGCCTGAGTGGAAGCACCTACTGTCAATCCCAGCAAGATGGTGATGGTGTCAATCAGCGGACCGCGGGCAGTTTCTGCCAAACGACGGGTTACACCGCTTTCTTTCAATAAGTTACCGAAGAAAAGCATACCCAACAAAGGCAGGCCGGACGGAACCAGGAAGCAGGTGAGTAACAAACCGATGATGGGGAACATTACTTTTTCTGTATGAGACACGGCACGCGGTGGTTTCATACGAATCAAACGTTCGTGCTTGGTAGTGAGCAGACGCATGATAGGTGGCTGGATGACCGGTACCAACGCCATATACGAATAGGCTGATACCGCAATCGCCCCCATCAGGTTAGGCGCCAGTTTGGATGAAAGGAAGATGGCAGTCGGACCGTCCGCACCACCGATGATACCGATAGCACCGGCTTGCATCGGGTCGAAGCCCATGGCCAACGCAATCATGTATGCACCGAAGATACCAAACTGTGCGGCAGCACCAATCAACATCAGCTTGGGATTGGAAATCAATGCCGAGAAGTCGGTCATTGCACCGATACCGAGGAAGATGAGCGGCGGATACCATCCCGAAGTAACTCCTTGATACAGAATGTTGAGTACAGACCCTTCTTCATAGATACCGACTTTAAGTCCGGCTTCCATGTTGAAAGGAATATTACCGATTAAGATACCGAAACCGATAGGAATCAGCAGCATCGGCTCAAATTCCTTGGCTACTGCCAAGTATATAAATAACAAGCCGAAAAAAGATCATGACGATATGGCCGAACGTAGCGTTGGCAAATCCCGTATAGGTCCAGAAATCGGCAAGGTTATTTCCAATAAAATTAATAAATTCTCCCATATTATTCAATAATTACGAGGTCAGTACCTTCGAGAACGGATTCTCCTTTGCTCACGTTGATAGCGGTAATTTTACCGTCTTTGTCAGCATTGATGTTGTTTTCCATCTTCATGGCTTCAAGGATAATGATGGTTTGTCCTTTCTTCACCGCATCGCCGACATTCACTTTAATGTCGAGGATAACACCCGGAAGCGGAGATTTAACGCCCGATTTTCCGGAGGAAGGAGCAGCCGGTTTAACAACTGTCGTGGTAGGAGCAGCCGGTGTTGTAGCTACAGGGCGGACTACAGGTTTTACAACGGCTTTAGGAGCCTTTTCCATTTCAACTTTGTAAGGAGTGCCATTTACTTCAACATGGGCGATATTGTCTTCTATATCTCCAATGGCTACCTTATATACATTACCATTGATTTTATATTTATATTCTTTCATCGTTTAATCTTTTTATTTGGTGATTTACTTTTTGTGGGGAGTTTCGCGCAAGGTGTAAATCTTAGAACTCCATGGTGAATAACTGCGTTTGACACGGGTGATAGTAAGAACGGTGTCTTCCACATCGTGTACATCGCTTTGCATCTCGTGCATGGCCATGGCAATGGCAGCAAATATCTCTCCCGGAGCTTCGCCCAGTTTCTTTTCTTTAGCTTCCTTTTTATCTGTGATTCCTTTTACTTTCATTGCATTGCGCTTGCTGAGGCTGACAGAAGCTTTTCCAATTAATTTAAAAAGAAATAAAGAGTAACAGTAAACCAAAGAATACTACACTCATAGCAGAAATAGCCATACCGATGCCGATACCGTCATGTTCTTCGAATTTTTCCATCTTTGCATGACTGTTGATGGTCTTGTTGTTTGTACTTGGAGTGACATATTTTTTTCGGGACTTCCGCCTTTTTTACTTCCCATTCTTCGGCAGCGTCACTGACGCGTGCGTATGATTGGTTCACACTCAATACACCGGCAGGTACTACAATCTGATCAAGTAACTTTTTCCCTGAATCATAAAGACCGATCCAATTCTCTGTTGCGGCATTCAGTGTAAAGTTAGTGTGGAAAGTACCCCGGTTGGGTTCACCGTCAGCCCAGAACAAAGCATGTTGGCGAGGTTTAACCAATGTCATGACATCACCTTTAGGGATGAAATAGGTGGCAGTGTCACCCGGCTGGTTACTGACTTTCAGCAAGCAACCGGCAAGGTCTGCGCTGCCAAATGACCTGTTGAATATTTCAATCCATGCGCTATGTACCCCATAGTCGTCCTGAAAGTTGCTTTCATTTTCAATCAGCACCTCATTCAGCAACAGCTTACTGTTTGATTTTCGTTCTCCACAAGAACTTAATCCCACCATCAGCAACAGAGAAAGGAATATTCCGATTTTAGTTTTATTCATAATCGTTCTTGTTTTAATGTAAAAAGCCTGATTACAATGGAATATTTCCATGCTTCTTAGCCGGGTTAGTTAATTTCTTAGTCTGCAACTGCTGTAAAGCACGAATGATGCGGAAACGTGTGTTGCGCGGTTCAATCACGTCATCAATGTAACCATATTTAGCTGCATTATAAGGATTAGCAAACAGTTTGGTATATTCAGCTTCTTTTTCTGCCAGGAATTGGGCGGGATTTTCCTGATCTTTTGCTTCGCGTGCAAACAATACTTCTACTGCGCCTGCACCACCCATTACTGCAATTTCGGCTGTGGGCCATGCATAGTTCATGTCGCCGCGAAGTTGCTTACAGCTCATTACAATGTGAGAACCGCCGTATGATTTACGCAACGTAATAGTTACCTTGGGCACAGTAGCTTCGCCGTAAGCATACAGCAACTTGGCACCATGTAAGATAACGCCATTGTATTCTTGTCCTGTACCCGGAAGGAAGCCCGGAACGTCTACCAGTGATACAATGGGAATATTGAAGGCATCGCAGAAACGAACGAAACGTGCGCCCTTGCGAGAAGCGTTGCTGTCAAGTACCCCTGCCAGGTATTTCGGCTGATTGGCAACAATACCTACAGACTGACCGTTGAAACGGGCAAAGCCGATGATAATGTTTTTGGCATAATGAGGTTGAACTTCAAGAAATTCGCCATTGTCCACGATAGCACTGATTACTTCGTACATATCGTAAGGTTTGTTGGGGCTGTCGGGAATAATCTCGTTCAAGGAATCTTCCAAGCGATCGATAGGGTCTGTACAGTCTGCATAAGGAGCTTCTTCAAGATTGTTTTGCGGAATATAACTCAATAATTTGCGAATCAGGGCCAAACCTTCTTCCTCTGTCTGAGCAGTAAAGTGAGTTACACCGGATTTAGTAGAGTGTACACTTGCACCCCCTAAGTTTTCCTGGCTTACATCTTCTCCTGTTACGGTCTTTACAACTTTCGGACCGGTCAGGAACATATAAGAAGTGCCTTCCATCATCAGTGTGAAGTCTGTCAAAGCGGGAGAATAAACAGCACCCACCGGCACACGGACCGAAGATACCCGAAATTTGAGGAATAACACCTGATGCCATGATATTACGCTGGAATATTTCAGCATAACCGGCAAGTGCATTGATACCTTCCTGAATACGTGCACCACCCGAGTCGTTGATACCGATGACCGGAGCACCCATTTTCATGGCTTGGTCCATAATTTTACATATTTTCATAGACATTGTTTCTGACAAAGAACCGGCAGAAACAGTAAAGTCCTGAGCGAATATATAAACTAAACGTCCTTCGATGGTACCGCAACCGGTAACTACACCGTCACCCGGATAATGCTTCTTTTCCATACCGAAGTTGGTGCATCTGTGTTCAACGAACATGTCCATTTCTTCGAAGCTTCCTTCGTCTAATAACATTGCAATACGTTCGCGGGCTGTATATTTTCCTTTTTCGTGCTGTTTGGCAATCGCTTTTTCACCACCGCCGAGACGTGCTGTTGCGCGGCGTTCGATAAGCTCTTTAATTTTTTCAAGTTGATTACTCATCTTTGTTTTACTGATTAAGTTATTATTTGAGGAGAGTATTGTTATTCTAATCTGCGGTTATCACACCGATTAGGGTTTCTCACAAAGTTCTGTTAACACACCAAGCGTTGACTTTGGATGTAAAAAGGCAATGTTCAAGCCTTCTGCACCTTTGCGCGGCGCCTTGTCAATCAAACGTATACCTGTGGTTTCAGCTTCCAGCCAAAGCATTGGCAACACCGTCTTCTACTGCGAAAGCCAGGTGATGCATGCCACCGTTGCCATTGTTTTTTTCAATGAACTTTGCAATAGTACTTTCGGGACTGGTTGGTTCCAGCAACTCTATTTTGACGTCACCTACTTTCAGGAAAGCAGTTCTTACCTTTTGGTCTTCTACAGTTTCGATGTTGTAACATTTCAGGCCTAATACGTTTTCATAATACGGTAGGGCTTCTTCGATGCTCTTTACAGCGATACCCAAATGTTCGATGTGTGAGATTTTCATGATCTTATAATTTAAATGTTTGGTATAATTCTAATGTTTTTCAGATAAAACTGCACAAAGAAAGTAAATTCGGGCTAAATAAAGAAATATTTCTTCAATTTTATTTCTTTTGGAAGGGATGCTTCATAGCAGGTTAAGCAAAAAGTAAGTCTTAATTGTTTTGCAGCTAAATATACATGCGGCATAAAGGTTGTTTAACCACTTCCAACGGAAGCGGAACCAGCGGCGGGTACTACTTTGTTTGCCACCGAAGCGGAGGATGAATTCACGGTAACCGTGCTTCTTGAATGGGAGTCCGGCATCCATAAACTCAAAATGTTCATATCCTTCTTCCCGGGCATAGGTGAGGGCAGCCCAAACTGCTAATACACCGGGATATAAAAAGGCGTATGTCTTGCGCATGCCTCCTGAAAACCAAAGATATGCATTGCCATTAGAAAATACGCAAACCGATCCTCCGATAATTTTATCTTTGTATTTGACCAAAAAAGATTTTTGCCATTTCTTTGTCGGGGCGTTGCCATGTCAAAAGACGGAAAAAAGTTAAGATCGGGAAAGTGTTTTCTTACTTGAGAAGAGTAGGCTTTCTTCAGCATTTTGGAGAAGAGTGTGATATCTTTATCATTGTCTGCCACTTCTATATAAGCCCCGTTCTTTAAAGCCTTGTTTATTTGTCTTTTACGGGAGACACTCAGTCGCTCCAACGGAGTCCGGCTATGTAGCGAATTGTATACTCTTAACCAGTTGATGGGGAAATATTTGTTTTTCCTGAATGCTTTGTAGCCAAATAGCGGGTTGTCTAAATTGCGAAACTCTATCAGAAAAGATTTTTGCAATACTTCATGGGTAAGATGTTCTAATATATAGCTGAAGAGTTCTTCCCGATTCTGAGTTTCATCAAAATATTCTCCATTGCCATATATTTCACAACGCTTGATGATGGAAGGTGGGAAAAGGCGTACGCTTTTTTCGGATGACGGCAAGTAGTTTGGCTACCGGGGCGTTCTTCTAAATAGGCAACTATGAGTATAGGTTCATACCCACGGGTTAATTCGTACACACGAAATAGCTCCGTAGAATTGAAAATTGTATATCCCGGCAATGCCGGAATGGAATTCCCTTTGCGATATGTGGTTAGTCTTATCGGCATCTTCTTCGCAAATTTATTATTTTTTGTTTAGCAATCCATATTCTAATTGTATATTTGTGCAGAAAAATAAATAACTGAAAAGATTATGGAACAATTTAGTGACTTAATAAAGAACAGGCGTAGTATGCGGAAGTTCACAGGCGAGGAAGTGAATCAGGAGGAAGTTGTAACTTTATTAAAAGCAGCGTTGATGTCTCCATCGTCCAAGCGCAGTAATTGTTGGCAGTTTATAGTAGTGGACGATAAAGAAACATTGGAGAAACTTTCTCATTGCAAGGAGATGGGGGCTGCTTTCCTGGCAGAGGCTGCATTGGCTATCGTAGTAATGGCTGACACTTTGGCTAGTGATGTCTGGATTGAGGATGCTGCAATAGCTTCTATTATGATTCAGTTGCAAGCGGAAGACTTGGGGTTGGGAAGCTGCTGGGTGCAGGTCCGTGAGCGTTTCACTGCTACCGGGATGCCTTCCGGAGAATATGTACACGAGGTATTGGATATTCCTTTGCAGTTGCAGGTTGTTTCTATTATTGCTGTCGGACATAAAGGCATGGAGCGTAAACCTTTTAATGAAGAGCATTTGCAATGGGAAAAAGTTCATATCAACAAATACGGAGGTAAATAGAAGTGGCTGTAAATCATAAGGATACTTATAAGGCTTCTGCAATATTCCTGATAGTAATGGGAATACTTTATTTGGTTGATAAGTTGATAGGCTTTGCTTCATACGGATTGCCTTGGGTGATGCAGAAGGATAACTTATTGCTATATGCGGCAGTTATTTTTTTTATGGTTTAAAACTGATAAGTCGGTAGGTATTGTTTTGGCAGGCATCTGGTTAATATTGAATATTGGTCTTGTGATAGCTTTTTGCTGGGACAAATGTCTGCCTATCTGTTGCCGGCAGCTTTGTTGATTATAGGAGTGATTTTATATTTGGTTTCTACCCGATGATAAAAAAGATAGTTTTGATAGGTGCCGGAAACGTGGCTACTCATTTGGGAAGTGCGTTGTGTGGGGCAGGCTGTGATGTGGTGCAAGTATATAGTCGGACAAAAGAGTCGGCTATGGAATTGGCTGATAAACTTTCGGCCGAATATACTGTTTCTGTTGATGGTATTCGGTGTGATGCCGATATGTATATTGTAGCGTTGAAGGACTCTGCTTTGCAGGAATTGTTGCCTATGTTGGTGAAAGGCAGGGAACAGGCTTTCTTTGTACATACGGCGGGCAGTATGCCTATGGACATTTGGAAGGGATATTTATCCCATTACGGAGTTTTTTATCCTATGCAAACGTTTAGTAAACAGCGTGCTGTAGATTTTGCCACAGTCCCCTTTTTTGTAGAAGCCGGTGGAGAGACAGAATTAAAGATGCTGAAGGAGCTGGCAGGAAAACTGAGCCCTAAGGTATACGAAGCAACCTCTGAACAACGGAAGTATCTGCATATAGCAGCCGTTTTTGCTTGTAATTTTGCAAATCACATGTATGCACTGAGTGCCCGGATTCTGGAAAAACATCATATTCCTTTTGAAGTGATGTTGTCTCTGATAGATGAAACGGCTAAGAAAGTGCATGAACTGCCTCCGGCAAAAGCCCAGACAGGACCTGCCATTCGTTATGACGAGAATGTAATCAACCGGCATTTGGATTTGCTGGCTGATGTTCCTGATATGCAGGAATTATATGAAAAGATAAGTAAAAGCATTTATAAACAGAAATAGATATGATAAATTATGATTTAACCAAGATAAAGGCATTGGTGTTTGATGTGGATGGCGTATTGAGTGGTGAGACCATCTATCTTCATCCGAATGGCGAACCGATGCGCTCTGTGAATATTAAAGATTGGCTATGCCCTGCAACTGGCTGTCAAATGTGGTTTGCATGTAGCCATTATTACAGGTGGAAATACTGAAGCGGTACGTAAACGTTATGAAGGTCTCGGTGTGAAAAAGATGTATATCTGGGTGCTGCTGTGAAGACAAAAGAATATGCACATCTGAAAGAAAAATACAATTTGAAAGATGAAGAAATACTTTATATGGGCGATGATATTCCCGATTATGAAGTGATGCGTTTGTGTGGTTTGCCTTGTTGTCCGGCAGATGCGGCTCCTGAAATAAAAGAAATAGCTGCTTATATTTCTCATCGTAATGGTGGTTTTGGTTGTGGGCGTGATGTGGTGGAGCAAGTACTGAGAGCGCAAGGAAAATGGATGTCTCACGAAAAAAAGCCTTTGGATGGTAAGTATGCTATGTTGAAAAATCTGGAGAAATATAAAGTAATACTGGCTTCTAACTCACCCAGACGTAAGGAGCTTCTATCCGGTTTGGGAATTTGTTTATGAAGTAAAAACCTTACCCGGCATAGAAGAATCATATCCCGATACTCTTTCTGGAGAAGAAATCCCCGTCTTTATAGCTTGTGAAAAGGCGGATGCTTATCGGCAAACCATGCATTCGGATGAGTTGATTATTACCGCAGATACAATTGTGTGGCTGGATGGTTTGGTTATGGGAAAGCCTGAAGATGAAGAGGATGCCAGGCGTATGCTTCGTTGCCTTTCAGGGAAAACTCATCAAGTGATAACCGGAGTGTGTCTTACCACAACCGAATTTCAGAAAAGCTTTGCTACTGTTACTGATGTTACTTTTGCCGAATTGACAGAAGAGGAAATAGATTATTATGTACAGAAGTATAAGCCGATGGATAAAGCCGGTTCTTATGGCATTCAGGAATGGATTGGTTTTGTGGGAGTGGAAGGCATTACAGGTAGTTATTTTAATGTGATGGGCTTGCCTATACAGCGCTTGTATAAGGAGCTAAAGAAACTATAAACTTATGTAAATTGAACCCAACACGTGCCATTTTTGTTATTATACTAAATAGTAAATAGAAAAATTATGGCTTACAAAATTGCTTTTTACGACACGAAACCCTACGACGAACGCTCGTTTACGGAGGCTAATGAGAAATTTGGCTTTGATATAAAATTCTATAAGGGCCATCTGAATATGAATAATGTGGTGTTGACCAAAGGAGCAGATGTAGTCTGCATCTTCGTAAACGACACGGCTGATGCCGAGGTTATCCGGGCAATGGCGGATAATGGCGTTAAACTGCTGGCTTTGAGATGTGCCGGATATAATAATGTAGATTTGACTGCTACGGTCGGCCGTATGAAAGTGGTGCGTGTTCCGGCTTATTCACCCTATGCCGTTGCCGAGTTTACGGTGGCATTGATGCTTTCGCTCAATCGCAAGATACCTCGTGCAACGATGCGCACCCGCGATGGAAACTTTTCATTGCATGGGTTGATGGGATTTGATATGCATGGCAAGACGCCGGCATTATCGGCACCGGCAAGATTGCAAAGATATTGATTCAGATTCTCCGTGGGTTCGGGATGAATATATTGGCTTATGATCTTTACCCCGATTATAATTTTGCCCGTGAGCACCAAGTGGTATATTGTTCGTTGGAGGAGCTTTATCACAGTTCTGATATTATCTCTTTACATTGTCCGTTGACAGAACAGACAAAGTATTTGATAAATGATTATTCCATCAGCAAGATGAAAGACGGGGTGATGATTATCAATACAGGAAGAGGCCGGTTGATTCATACCAATGCATTGATTGAAGGACTGAAAACGAAGAAAGTGGGGTATGCCGGACTGGATGTGTACGAGGAAGAAGGGCAGTACTTTTACGAAGACAAATCGGATAAAATCATTGATGATGATACGTTAGCCCGTTTGTTGTCTTTCAATAATGTGATTGTTACTTCGCATCAGGCTTTCTTTACTAAAGAAGCAATGGCAAATATTGCACATACTACTTTACAGAATGTCAAAGACTTTGCAGAAGGCAGACCGTTGGTAAATGAAGTGGTTGCTTCCTGATAGAAATGGAAGGGGAGAAGTTAATCTCCCCTATAGTAATACAATAGTGCATGACGAGCTATAAAGTCAGCATTCTTTTCCACTAATTCTTTCTCTCCATATTCCGGTAACTGTGCATCAGGAATGTAATGGTGGCTGATTATATATTCTAGCAAATCCGGTGGACATTTAGTGGGCACTGTCAGCAGATTAAAAGGCTTCTTTGACAGCAATTTCCCGGTTGTATAGGTTGTTTAATGGGTCGGTGATGCATTCGCATATATCATTGGCTAATAGAATACCTTTTTCCGGATTGACCATCATGATGAAGTTCCGGTTTCCTTTCATTTGTGGGAGTGTATGATTGTCGTCATCCGGCCATTGCAATACTTGAGTCAGGAAATGATGCAGTTCTTTATAGCCGTTCAAGTATACTATCTGTGCTCCTTTTGTACCTTTGGTAAAAAGTTCGTAAGTGGTTTGGTTTCGTTGCTTCATCTCATCCGACAAGGTTGGAATATCAGGGTAAAGCCCCTCTATCTGCTGCCAGTTTTCGGTTTGATGACCGGTTAATAAATCAATCCATTCATATAAAAAGAGTGCCATCGGGCCACAGGGAATGATGTATTTATCGGAAGCTGTTACTTGTGCGATGTATTCCTGTACAGAGGGTTCGGTGAGATAATTGTGTCCGAACAGCCATAATAGCTTGTGCTCAGCTTCAGTTCTGTCTCTGAATTTCATAAAATACTCCGTCAATGCATCATTCGCAGGTGCTGTTTCGTATTCTTCATCCAATATCTCGAAGAACATCTTGGCGGTTTGCCGGATAGAAGTTGTCATCGGATGAATGTAAGAATGTGGGTAGGGAGCTTTCTGGAAGCGTGTTCCAGATAATGAAACGTATATCCTCTTCATTGATTTCATCTTTGGTGTAATCGGGAGTCAGCGTATAGAAGGGGAGTGCGGTTCCGTAAAGTTCCGAATGTTTGTTGACGAAAGACCGCCAAAGTCCCAATTCCGAAATGACGTCTTCCAGATAGGCTGCGGTATACAGACAGATTTTCTTTTTAAATGCCTCGGGTATTTCATTTAAAGGACAAATATGGAAAAGGCGGTTTGCCAGTTGCACAAAATAGTTGTCAGAGGGCTGCTGTCGGGTATATGGATGGATAGACAGCCAGTCTTTTATGTACAAGTTTGCTTTTTGCATTCTATTATTTATTTGGTTTCATTGCAAAGATATCCGTTTTTGCTTTACTTTGCATCATACAAACTTTGAAATATTGAAAAAATGGAAATAGATTTAACCACTCCGGCTTTGCTGTTCTCTGCCATATCATTGATAATGTTGGCATATACCAATCGTTTTTTTGTCGTATGCCCAACTTGTCCGCACGTTGAAAGACCAGTATCGTGAGAATCATTCGGCAGTCACGGCCGCTCAAATCATTAATTTGCGAAAACGTCTTTATCTGACCCGTGCTATGCAAGTAACCGGTATTGGCAGTTTGTTATTATGTGTGGTGAGTATGTTTTTAATGTATATACAGTTGTATATGGTGTCGGTTTATATTTTTGGTTTGGCACTTATATTACTCATTATATCGTTGGGCATTTCTGTCCGTGAGATTTATATCTCGGTCAAGGCATTGGAAATTCACTTGAGTGATATGGATTCCTGATTTATTTTTTTGCTCTGATATTGATGACCAGTGAGCAGGCAGTCAATGCAATGCCTGTTCCTACCACTCCACTCCATCCAAACCAATGCCAAAACGTTCCGGCAAGGAAAGTCCCCAATGAACCGCCTGCAAAATAGGTAGTCATAAAGATGGTATTGATTCTGTTGGAAGCCTTAGGATTGAGTGCGAAAATTGTAGTTTGATTACTGAGCTGGATACATTGCATACCTATATCTATCAGTAAGATGCCGGAGATAATGCCTGCATAACGAATTTTGTCCGATATAGAGTGAAAGCCATGCAATAAACAAGAGGCTGCAACCGATATAGTTCAGTCGTTTTACCCCCAGGATATGCACATACCGGCCGATAAAAGAGGCCGTCAAAGCTCCCATAATGCCACATAAACCCAACAAGCCTATTACATTGTTGCCGGCAAAGAAAGGGGCTTGCTCCATCTTGAAAGCCAATGAACTCCATAAAGCCAAAAAAGAGCCGAATGCTATGCCGGCACGGAGGGACGAGATGCGCAGCTGCGGATAATCCGTCACCAAGGAGAGAAGTGATTTCATCAAGTCGCTGTATTTGCCTCTGAAGTTGGAAGGAATATCGGGCAATATTCGCATAATGATAATGACACAAACTACCATTAACACAGCTGCGACATAGAAAATGAATCTCCAACCCATATATTCACCGGCGATGCCGCTCACGACCCGCGAAGCTAGAATTCCGGTCAGCAGTCCGGAGATAATCATTCCCACATTTTTTTTCCTTTGGTTTCAGGAGTAGAGAATTGTGCGGCAATGGGAACAAAAATCTGAGGCATCACAGAGCATATACCGGTCAGTAGTGAAGCAAGCAAAATGATATAGATATTCGGGGCTGTGGCAATGGTGAGTAATGACACGACCAGTATCGAGAAATTGATGAGAATAATTGTTTTTCTTTTATATAAATCGCCTAATGGTATGATGAATAATAATCCGAGTGCATAACCTATTTGGGTAGTCATGGCAATCAGGTTGGCAGAGAATTCGGACACTTTCAAATCATGACTGATGAGATTCAGTAAAGGCTGGTTATAATATAAATTGGCAACGGAGATACCGGCAATGATGGCAAGTATCCATAATAGAGAAGAGGGGAGTCCTGTATTTTCTTTCAATTCTTGTTTCATGATGCAAAAGTAGTGATTTCATGAAAAACCTTTTATCTTTGCAGAAAAGAAAATCGATGAAAAAGTTGATAAATAGTGTATTCTTTATATAGCGTTGTGCAGTTGTATGGCGATGGTTTCTTGTATTTCGGACGGTGATGATTCCGATACAGGAAGTATAGAGTTGGTTGCAGGAGACAAGTTGCCTGCGTTCAGCGTCACCATGAATGACGGAAGGGTAGTGACCCATGAAAGTTTGAGGGGGAAGGTTTCCTTCATCGTGTTCTTTAACACCGGTTGCAAAGATTGCCGCCGGGAACTTCCCGTGATACAACAAATCTATGAGCATCATCCACACATGCCTTTGATAGCCATCAGCCGGGCGGAAGATGCCGCGTCTGTTGCCGGTTATTGGCAGGAGCAGCATTTCACGTTTCCTTATGCCGCTCAGGAAGACCGGACGGTTTACCATCTCTTTGCCAAGTCGGGCATACCGCGTATCTATGTGGTTGATGCGGAATTGACCATCCGAAGTGTCTTTACCGACAATCCTTTGGCCGGTTATGATGAGTTGGAGGCAGCCATCAACGATGCGTCCTCACGTTAAGCCGATGGAAAGCGAATCATTATAGTTCCAATATCATCACTATCGGATTATCATCCTCGCTTATCTTGACGCCCGGAATTTCGCCTGCCGCTTCGTCTGCCGGAATAAAGAAAAAAGCTATTTTGTTTCCATTGATATAGGCCGGCAATAGTTTGATGGTTGTGCCCGAAGGGAAACGATAGGGGATTCCCCTGTATGATGAAAACATATCGGGTCGGGTCAGGACAGTTCTTGAAACAATCTGGTTGGTCTCTTTGCTCCATATCTCGCCGAAAAACTTGTCTTTGTACGAGTACTGCACGAGGTAATATCCGGGAAAAGTCTTGATGGAGAAGCCTTTGGCGAAAGAATCATTTTTATTCCACTTCATAAACTGCTTTACGTCGTCCAGAGACGGTGCATACTTGCCTTTGCGCAGAATAAATTCCGGTTTCAGCCCGTCAGGAGTCAGCAGGAAAACACTGTCGCTATAAATATGATTGAACAGGCAAAGTTTGGGGCCACACCGCTGTACGCTTGTTGTCAGCATGATGCCTCCCCGTGTGACGTAATCGTCAGTTGGGTCAAAGGGCAGAATGGAAGACTTCACTCGCAGTGCCGTGTCCGATACGATGATTTCCGATTTCCCATTGCTGAAGCTGCCACTACAAAAGTAAGTGTCTCCTTCCGCATGCAGCAGGTAGTTCAACTCGGAGTCGACCAAATTAATCTCACGGAACAGTTTTCCTTCCTTACTATATATAATGTATTTATGGCTTCCGTTATCAAAAACGCGAATAGTGGAGTCTTTCGGGTGATAGACCACGGAAGATAGGTAAACATATTCTCCGGGACCGTTCCCGACGTGTCGGAAACTGCTTAAAAAGCTGCCTTTGAAATCTACACGATGTATCCATTGTTCCTTCCCTTCCGAAAGGATGCACATATCGTCACCAAGATAGTTTATCGCGGGGTGTCCGTCCATAAGATGGGAGGAGGAGAGGGGGATATAAGTAACCTTCTTTTTGCCACACTGTTCCATGTGAACGTATCTGGAACTTCTTTGCTGATTGCTGAGGCAAAGTCCAGTATCGCTATGGTATCTTGTGGGATTGTCTCCTCAGCGGTATCAGTTTGCGGACGGAATGGCAGGCTGTCATTCCAAAAGCGGTAATCCATAGTATAATGATGTGTGTTTTCATTTTTATTTGTTTAAGTAGGTACCTGCCAATGTAGATAATCGGTTGAATTGTACCAATTCGTTTACGTAGAATAGATATGGAAGTTAATCAAAAAGAGATGTGTCAAAACTGAAACAATTTTTCATTTTGACACATCTCTTTTTTATTAATCGGAACGTAATTTGTTATTCGGCTAGAATAGTAAGTTCAGCACCCGATGCATAATCTTGTCCATACTGTTCGCTCAATGCAGTAAACCGGATATAGCGTCCTTTCACCGGTTGGCTGAAGATGACTTTCTTTTCATCTCTGTTGCCGGCGAACTTTCCTTTCTGAACCGGTTCACCCCAATTCTTGCCATCCATGCTTACGTGGATAGTGTATTCTTTGACATTACCGTTATAGCTGTCCTGACGAGGCATGTAAGTAAATCCTTTGATTGTTTTTACTTCACCGGCATCAAGGTCTACCCAATGAGGATATTTGGCTACGGTTACAGAGTACATACTGTGCCAATATGTAGCAGGGTCACCGTCCACCAGATTCTTGGCATCTCCATCGCCCACTTCTTCACTGCTGGCGTAGATTACTTCAGTCTGGATGGTTTCCAATTTCTTGAAGGTTGTGGTAGTCTTGATAGAAGGATTATTGGCAAACCAAGCTGTAACTGTACCTCCGTCACGCATTGAAATCGGTTCGGTATACTGCTTAGCCTTCTTTCCTTTGTTGATAGTATAAAGGATAGCAGCATCTTTGTCGATGGAAGAAAGCTCTACCATACCTGTGCGACCGCGAGTGATGGTCAAAGGAATATCACCGGCAGGAGCTACTTGTGCAGCAGCCGATAAATCCTGTGCAGCGGGGCGAATGATGAAACCGATATTATTTTGTCCGGCAAATACGCGGTCATGCATCAACGGGCCACCCTGTCCGCAACTGTTACCACCCAAACCGGTCACGGCGAGGTCGAGATGCAGATAAGTATCGCCGGCTTTCGGCAACTGATAAGGATGTCCTGCCAATATCATGTCGAGTGCTGAATACTGCAAAGCAGAAGTCGACAAACGGTTTGTGGCAATAAAGATGGCTCCCTTGCCGGCTTTGTCAGTCAGTGCACACCAGCGTACATCTTCGTGATTGCCCATATCCTGAGGTTTCGGGAAGTTGACAAATTGGTCGGCAACAGTAGATTTGTGTATTTCGATAAACTGTCCTACTTTGCGGTCAGGATAGTTTCCAATCGGACCACGGCCATAGTATGTATAATTTTCATAGCGTTGAGGCACTTTCATTACATATCCCAAACGTGGTAATACCAAACTGGGACGATTGGAAGTGATGCTTGCCTGCAATTCAATAGAACCGTCGCGGTAAACTGTCCATACCTGATTGGTAGTGAATTTGAAGTCGTCTTCACCAAACGGTTTTTCGGTCAATTCTTTGATACTGTTTTTGCCGCTTGAAGTTCCGCCAAGAATCTTGGCGCCATTAGGAGCCTGAGATTCCACAGTGTAGAACAATACAATAGCACCGTCTTTTCTATTGATAACTTTAGAAGCTGTGACTTGATGTTTCAAATTGTGCAAACCACATTCAAACCAGTTGGCATAGAACCAGTTGTCATTGTTGGTGAAAGCACGCATAGCATCAAGTTTCGGACCGTTTCCGTCAGCGATAATGGTTTCACCACCGTAGTTCAAACTGTAAATAGTTCCGGTTTCGTTGTCAAAATTAGCTTCAAAGTTTTCACCCTTGATGGTAGAGAAACGCGGATCTGACTGTTTTGCCATTACAGGCTTTCCGTTTCCGTCCGTTACTTCATTGATAGGAGCTATACCTGTGGCAGTTTTAACGGGAAGCTGTTCTTCAGCCATAACATAACCCTTTTCAGCCCATGGCATATTGTTTCTCAATACAAACTGAACCTTCACAAAGTATTCGGCATTTGCTTTCAGATTATTATATCTGTAAGGTATTGTAACCTGAAGGCGGGTACGCGGAGCGATATTTTCAGTATTTAGAACACCGTTTTCTGCTTCTTTGCCGTTTTTCATACAAAGCCCATCTGATTTCATATTCCGAGAGATCTTTAAAATAGTACTTATTGAAGATTTCGAAGCGGCCTTGCTTTTCATCAATAGCTTTTACGCCGATATGCTGGTATACTTTCTTGGTCTCAAAATATTGTGGTTTCGGTTCCAGGTCGGCAAACACGATACCATTCATTACAAATTGTCCGTCGTTTGGAGTATCGCCGAAGTCACCACCGTATGCCAGATAACGTTTGCCATCTTTGGTGTAATTGTACATAGCCTGGTCTACCCAATCCCAGATGGCACCCACCGCAGAAGAAGTTGGTAGATTCGATAGCATCCCAGTAATCAATCAAGTTACCGCAAGCATTACCCATAGAGTGTGCATATTCCGAGATGTGGAAAGGATATTTGATGTCATAATCCCCTTTCACAGCGCCACGTACCCATGAAATGGAAGGATACTGGTTAGAACCCATGTCTACAATGTCGTTGTTACGTTCATATTGAACAGGGCGAGATTTGTCGGCAACTTTCAATGCATCGTATGCTGCTACGAAGTTTTGACCCGGGCCGGCTTCATTTCCTAATGACCAGATAACGATGGATGGATTGTTGATATTGGCATGAACCATTTCCATCACACGTGCCACATGAGCATTTTTCCATTCGATAGGATGAGACAAAGATGCCTTTCCGTAATAATATTCGTGTGATTCGATATTGGCTTCATCTTCCAGATAAAGACCATATTTGTTACACAGGTAATACCAGTACGGATCATCCGGATAATGTGAATTACGAACATGGTTGATATTGGCACGTTTCATCAACATCACTTCGTTTTCCATCATTTTGCGCGTGATGGCATGTCCCACCCCCGGATTCGTTTCATGACGGTTGACGCCTTTCAGTTTTACCGTTTTACCGTTTACATAATAGTAACGTCCGGCCAATCCAAATTCATCTTCCGATGCGGGAGTATCTTTGATTTCCACTTTACGGAAACCGATATGAGTAGAAACAGTTTCGAGTGTACGTCCTTTTTTATCTTTCAGTTCTCCCACCAATGTATAGAGGTATGGTTTTTCAGCCGACCATTTATTGGGCTTCTGTACTTTCAGAATAGTTTCGGCTGTTACTTCCTGACCGGCTTCCACCACAGCTACCGGAGTCGAGATGCCGGCATTGTTCACTTCGGTATTGTCATCGGAATACAGCTGGTTGGCATACAATGAATATACCATAGAATAGCCTTTGGCAGCTTTCTTTCCGAGGTTGCGGATATCTGCATTGATTTTTAGTTCACCGTCGGTATAAGTTGCGTCCAAGTCAGGAGTTACAACCAAGTCGCGTACATGCAACTGAGGTACAGCCTGCAAAGCAACTGTGCGATAAATACCCGGTAAACGGAACATATCCTGAGCTTCGAGGAAAGAACCGTCCGAACTGCGGTATACTTCAACGGCTACCACGTTAGTGCCTTTCACCAGATATTTGGTGATATTGAAACTGGCAGTGTTGCGTGAGTTCTTTGAGAAACCTACATATTGGCCGTTTATCCAAAGATAGAAGAATGAATCTACACCATCAAAGTTGATGAAGATTTCTTTTCCGTCCCAATCTTCGGGAATCGTAAATTCGCGGCGGTAAGAGCCTACTTCATTACGGGCCTTGAAAGTAGTCCAATTGCTGGGCGGTGTACGCATCACACCTCCGCGCCAGTCATCCACAGCTACTTTGTGTTGAAAAATAACCGGTTGGTTCACATAAATAGGAGTTCCGTACTTTTGTGTTCCGTCTTTTTGGATACCATAAATATTCCAGCTTGAAGGAACCGGAATATTATCCCATCCAGAGACATCAAATTCTGTTTTGTAAAAGTCTTTGGGCCGTTCTTCGGGATTTGGAACCCAATTGAATTTCCAGTCTCCATTCAGTGATTGCCAGTAAGCACTGTTTTCCGGCAATACTTTCCGGGCACTTGCCTTATCTTGGAAAGAGAAGAAATAGGCATGAGGTTGTTCTTTGTTCAGCGCCAGATTTTCAGGGGATTCCCATTCATTCCCTTTTGGAGCTTGTTCCGAGGCATAATGAAAGCCTTTCAGAGGTTCTACTTTTGCATAGCTTTGTAATGTCAAGCAGCATAGTAATAGACAGAATGCTGATTTTTGCATATTAAGTTTTGTTCTTAAGGTTAGAAATTTGTTCAAAATTAGTATAATAATTCGGATAGTGCAGTGGAATTCTATGTTTTTTAAGATATATATGAAAATTATGGGAAAAAGATTGTAAACTGATGCAGCTTACTTAAGCTTCTATTCCTGTAACTGTTTTCAGGGCATAGCCGATTAAGAAACTCACAGCTGCCACACTGGAAGCTGAGGACTGCCATTTCGGTGAATCGTTTTTTTAAAACTTTCTCCTCTTCATTTTGTGCCGGCCGCACTAGAGCGACCATATCGGGATATCGAGCATATCCTTTGTATGAACTTATTTAATAAATTCATATTCACGGAGTTTTTGAACCCTGTAAAGATAATGATTGAAAATCATATATCGGTTTTTACAGTGCAGGCTTTTTATAAAATATCCCTTTTTATTCCCTTTTTATTTCCATCATTCCTTCGTCAGAATCAAAAAGAAAGGGCGGGAAGCTGAACAGAATATACATTTCTCCATCCTTTAGTTTATAAAGTTTCGGAGTGATTCTTTTTGCTGACTCTGATGAACAACACTTGGTCTTCTTGTTCGGTGGGAATATAATAATCGGCTCCTTCTCTGAGCACATTATTATAAATTCTTTTGCTTCGTCTTTAGATTTTGCCATGATATAAATACCTTCTATATCATGCTTCTCCCATGCCTTGTACTCCTGCCCGAGAACAATACTTATATTGAGGCATAAAACCAATAGTAATAGAATCTTTTTCATGATTATATTGTTTTAAGGTTATCGCCATAGGATTATTGCAAATATAATGAATTTATTTGGGAAATCATATTAATTGGCCCGGAAGATTTCCTGTTTTTTTATGGAGAGTGGAATGGGGGGATAATTGCTCCGATTGGTATATCGGTTTCCATATTATTAATCACTTATAAAAGATTACTTTATTAAGGGGGTGTCTAAACATTAATGATGTGATAGACCATTTTGGTTTTGACATCCCCCTTTAATTAGCTTGGTGCTGGAACCGTTTAACTGCGCATCCAGTTAGAACCGCAATCACCTGAGCATCCGCAACTGTTTGCGCATACTTCCCAAATCGAGCCTTTCAGCTGTTCCATTGTCTTGCCATACTTTTTGATTAATGGCTGACAGGTTAGTCAATTTGAAATTCATAATCAAAAAAATTAAATGATTTGTCCTATTTCAGGGAAGGACAATTAACCTTATTCTTTTATCTGATTCCAAAAAGAAATCAGTGAGCGAATCAAATTATAGAAATCTTTTGTGCCACAGCTTTCGTATGCAGAATGCACAGCCCAAGTGGGAATCCCTACTTCTACGCAGTTCATTTCTACTTGCGTTTGCATAAAGGCACTTATTGTTCCTCCTGTTCTTAAGTCAGAGTTTGCGGCTGCTTTTTGATAGGGAATATTGTTTTTATGGCATATCTCCTGAAAAACAGCCGAAGAAAAAGCTGTTGTAGCATAATGCATATTTGCATCGTATTTTATAACTACTCCTTTATTCATAATAGGAGTACATGTCGGGTCACTGCATTCCATGTAGTTGGGATGCATTGCAAAAGAAGAATCTAATGATACAGCAAATGAACGGCTTATCAGTCTTATCAGATTTTCTTCATCTCCTCCTATGCTTTTGACTATTTTTGTTAGCGTATTTCTGAGGAAAGGTGTGTCGGCTCCTCCTTGTGTCGAATTGGTTTCTTCTTCGGCATCGAAAAAAGCTATCATCTTTGTTGTATCATTTGCAGGGGAATTTATTAATGCTTCTGAAGCAGCATATACCATTATCAAGTCATCTTGACGGGGAGTGACTATGAAATCAGCATTTATTCCTACTAGTTGTCCTTTGTCTACCGGATAAAGATATAATTCATAGTCAAGGATATTCTCTTTATCAATATTCAGTTTCTTGGCCATAAGTTCGAATAGCTCATTTTCATTTGTCTCTCTATTTGCCATTCCCATTATAGGCAACATTTCTTTTTGTTTGGATATGCCGCTTTCTGTTTTCCCTTTCGTCAGGTGAAAAGCTATATTAGGAATCAATAATATAGGGTCTTGTATGTCGATTAGGCGTATGGTCGGTTTAAAAAGGAGACTCTTGCTTTTTAAGGCAACTCTTCCCGCTAATGACAGAGGACGGTCAAACCAAGTTGACAGGATAGGCCATGCATACCCTTGAGTATTTAATTGCATGTAGTGACCCGGTGTGGTTATCATTTGAGCCACCGGTTTTATCTTAAATGTCGGTGAATCTGTATGAGCACATACTAATCGTATCCCATCCTCGAACAGAGATTGTTCTTTAAAAATCGTGAGGGCTCATACAGAAGGCGATTAATGCTGAATTGTCTTGCTCTATAAAATATTTTCCACTTGGGCTCAATTCCCATTTATTGTCGAAAGACAAAGGAATGAAATTGTGTTTCAGTAGTTTTGATTTTATATTGTTTATAGCGTGATACTTGGTTGGACTTTTGGCTATAAAGTCAATGAAATCATTAGCCCGATCTGCTTGCTCTTTCATTTGTTTTTAGATTTAAAGTTGATTAAGTATATAGAGCTGTGTCAAAAGGTGGATAATATTATTAAGCTTATTATTGATAGCCTTGAAGATAAATTGTCTGACTTTTGACACGCTCATTGTTTTATGACTGCATCCAGTTGGAACCGCAATCTCCTGAGCATCCGCAACTATTGGCATATATTTCCCAAGTTGCGTCCTTCATTTGTTCTATTGTCTTGCCATATTTTTGATTAATGGTCGACAAATTAGCTAATTTAAAGTTCATAATTTAAGTATTTAAATGATTTGTCCTATTTCAGGGAAGGACAATTAACCGTTCTGAAGTTCTTTCATAAATCCTGTTTCTTCCAAGAAGGATTGCGTTAATATCACTCCTTTGGCAGTCATCGCCAACTCTTCATTGCTAAGCTCGCTTAAAGCTCGGAACTTTTCAGGATTTTCTAACATTTGACCTATCATCCACGAACTGGCTAAGGCACGTATTTTAGTAATTACACACGTGTATGGATCACGTTTTGTTACATCACCATAAGTTATATAATTTCCACCGTAACAAGTTGGGCATATAGGCTCAAGAATGCAATTTTTACATCGTGTATCTGATAGATGGCAAGGAGAAGACAGATCTATGTGCCCTAACTTTTCTCCTTTTTCTTTACTTACTTCATAGAATAAATGGCAGGGGAGACATTGACCGTCCGGTGTCCAGCATCGCATGATTGTACCTGCTCCACATAATTTATCGACCATGCTATTCACACCTGCTGCCACGGCTATAAATTTCATGTTTATCATTTCTACCGGTTGTATATCAGGATGATCCAAATAGTACAGGGCGATTTCCATTAATTGCTCTTGTAATATTTTCTTGTAATCTACATTTTGTCTAAATTCGTCTTTGTCCCACTCTACACCACTGGCAAAAGTACAATTATTGCGTTTGAATCCTAATTCATGTATATAGATAATTCCTTTTGCCAATGAAGATAAGGTGCCGGGAGAGGGAGTCATTTTTACACCTTGGTCAGGCCAATTGTCTTTAAAGAAGTTTATATCGATCTTATCGTAAGAATTAGAACGGTTCCGATTATGCATTTCACGTGTTCCGTCCAAGCTTAATCCGACAATGAATTTTTCTTTATTTTCGTTGAGCCAGTCTTTAATTTCTCCATGTATAAGGGTGCCGTTAGTGGTTGCATAACAAATGTATTTAGTAGGCCATGCTTGTTGCCATAGCCATTCGCATATCACTTTGATATGTTGAAATGCCATAAATGGTTCTCCGCCATGGAATAATATTTCAACATAGTTTATCTGTTCTTTTACAGCACGTTTGAAGGTAGACTTTATGGCTTCTTGAGCAATCTCTAGTGGTATAATAGCTTTGCCTTTGATGTGTTCATAGCAATAGACACAATTCAAATTGCAAGATTCCGTCATGTAAAGTGTGCAGATGCATCTTTTTTCTTTTTCGTATCTGAAGACTTTCTTTTTGCATGGTTCTTATAGGATGTTAGCTGTCATAGTTCGATATATAATATCTGTAATCTATGATGTTTTTTTTTTTATAATATTGTTTTTTTCTTCAATATTGAAGTTGTGTAAACCTCATTTGCGGAAGGCGGTTACTTTGTTATATAATCGTATGTTATCCCATGACATTTGTTGCATTGCCAATATTCAAAACCGTCTTCCTTTTTTGGTAACATCTGTGTCATAGCTTCCGCAATGAGCGCATTTATGACCTCCCGATGCCTCTGCCGCAGCTAAGAAACCAATTAGGATGAAACCTCCGATTGCTCCTATCCACCAGGAAGTGATTATAGCAAGAATGACTCCGCCTCCGATGCCGACAATCCATATCAACACTGGCCATTTTTTAATGATAAGGCATAGTATGCCATATAAAAAAGCTAATAGGATGAAAGCAATAATGAGTCCGATAATAATTTCCATGATTTCTATATTTATGATTCCGGGGCAAAGGTATGTCTTTCTTGTGTGAAGTAGTTATTATTCCCGTAGCCAAGAATACTACATAAGTGTTGATTGTTTTTCACGGTTTTGGCATTCTCGCGAATAATATTCAAAAAAGTTAACGTGTAGGACTTGAGAAATTCGTAAAAGCAATTCGGTGTCTATACTTTGTCGTTTGAAAATTTTATATGTATTGGTTCGGTCGCAATAAAGTTTATTGGCGAACCAGGTAACGGAGCGTTCTTGGCGGTGAAGTTCCTCTTCGATAAGTTTTCCGATGTGTATCATAGTGCAATAAAAAAAGGCGGAACCATTCATAACCTATTTTCAGTCTGAGGAACCGCCAAGCACCTTGCACACAAATAAGCATGAATAGTTCACGCCCGATAGAGCGTAAACTTTCATCTGCTTATTCTCGTGTGCTTCAAATTGGCGGTTTTCAGACTGTGAGAATAAGAGCTAAAAGCTCAAATATCTTTTTTAATAAGTATAAGAATGGAAACGCTTTTCCAAATGTTTATTCTTTTATTATACATTATAAAAACTGTATTATAGATTAACTACTAATATCAGTTCTGTTAAGAGAAATCCCTGATGGGATTGAGAACATGCAAATCGGATAAGAACTATTACTCTTTTAATCTGATTGGCGTATCAACAAAATAAATATCATTATTTATACCATAAAGCACATTGTTAGGAATAACATAGCATATTTCATAAGTTTCATAATGAAACTCATCCGGGTAATTCATTTTAAAGCCCGGTCATACATCTATTTGATAATTTAGCTTTCTGTGGCTTTGTGTTCTGCCATTCCATGATTCTTTTTGCTCTAAGTTGCTGCAAATATAATTAATGTATTGGTATTAAACAAGAATTTGTTTGATGTACTAATAGATGATTTGCAATTGGGGGAGGAATCGGTTAATGGAGCTATGAAGTTCTAATAAGTATATGCTTTTATCTTCATGCGTTCGTTGTTTAAGTAGGTCATTTAAGTACGGAGCTACTTCATCACGGTCGTGGTTAAGTCTAACCACGTGGGTGGTTAATGTTAACCACGTAGGTGACTAGGCTTAACCACCCACGTGGCAAAGCAATATTGAACGGTTTGTCTCTGACAAAGGATATAAGACGAAGAACCATAGGAAAGCATAAGCAGATAACGGGAAAGTGGAGTATTAAAATAAAAAATCCCCATAACCATTACGGTTACAGGGATTTATATATTAGCAATGTATTATATTACTTGCTCAAAGCAGTAGCAACGTCAACGGCACAAGCCACTGTACATCCTACCATCGGGTTGTTACCGATACCCAGGAATCCCATCATTTCCACGTGAGCAGGAACTGATGAAGAACCGGCGAACTGAGCGTCTGAGTGCATACGACCCATAGTGTCTGTCATACCGTAAGAAGCAGCGACACAGCATCCCTGTAAGTCTTTGCAATCTGTTATTAATCAATGCTATAATAGCAATGGGTAAACTCCTTGTTAGTAAATAAAAGAACGAATTATCAAAAAGGGCTGCTCATGGGCAAATGCCTATGCGTTACCCTTTTAGATGAGGAGTACTCCTAATGGAGTTAAGACCGTAATCTAATCTGCGTGTCAATGAAGTATAAATCTCCGTCTATGCCATAAAGCACATTATTGGGAACTGCATCAAACACTTCATAATCCGAATTATGATATTCGTCGTAATAGTCCATTTCAAAACCTAATGCTTGCATATAGGTGGTTATCTCGTCTTCCGTAGCTTCCCGTTCAGCCAATATATAAGGTTGTGTGAGAACTGCACAAAATTCTTGTTGGCTGTTATAAGCGAAGCCTATCATTTGATAAGGCACATTGCCAAAGAACTTGTTATGTGCAGTAATGCGGATGAAGAAGTTCTCTAAATCATCCCCTGCGTACTCAAAGTTGTTTAATTTTACAACAGACACATTACCATCATGGAACACTTCATTCTCACCACCTCTATCCATATAAGTAATGTTGAGGTGTGATAAGTCAATCCATAGACCATTGTCATTGGCAAACTTTATCAGTTCTTCTGTTTGCCCTCCTCTTATAGCCCTCTGTTGGTTCAGTTTCTCCTGCTGCTTCCTTACTTCTTCTGGTGATGCAGGCTGTTTGCTCCAAGAGGTTATTGATTGGCGGGTACGTTCTATCCATTCTTTGTGAAATTCGTTGATGTATTCCATAATTTGTTTGATTATGAGTTTAAGACAAAGGTAATCATTCTTGTTAAAATGTAATAGCTTAGCTGCGATATTTTGATATTAAATTAATGAAGAGATAAAAGAAAAGCAGCATAAGAGTTCCCTCAAATGCTGTTTCTTCTACTTTAGCGGAATATGTTGTCAATAACTTACCATCTAAATGATAATCTCCATCTCTAAAGTTCAACTCTTTAGTACCATAGTTCCAATAGAAATATCCATGCCAACCTGGAAGCATTAACACTTTACCAGTTATAGAATATAAAGTAGTTTGATTATAATTCATGGTTTTAGATTAAAATTATTATCTTTACCCGTGAATAATATTTTTCCCGGATGCCGGAACAGGACATTTTGGGGTCTTGTGAGAGCAACTGCTCTCACCTTTTGAGGTATCTCTCACTTCATTTCTCACCCTTGAAACGGTGTATTTATCAAGGAAGTGGTGATAAAGGTGAGGGTATGAGAATGCTACGCCTTTCCTCGTCCGAAGTGTTCGGAATCCTGATGCAAGTTCTGTTGGATCTTGTATCAAGTTCCACAAAATCTTGTACCAAGTTTTGGTGTCACGCCCTGCATCTTTTGAGTGAGATGACTTGTTCCTTTTTTAAAACATACTTGTTTTTTTTCGCAGAGAATAAAGATTTTCAGAACAATACGGAACCAGTGTGAGAGGAAGCCGGTTTTTACACATACGTATGTATAAGGATACGTATACCCGGGCTTGAGAAATACCATCGTGGCATTGGAGTAGTCGTAATATTTGCGGCCGCAGCAATAACAGCCGTCCGTACATTCCTCGATAAGCAGCACGGCGTAAAACTCGAATTTCACGGCCTCCTGTTCCAAATCCGGATGTTCCAGATTGATGATGCTTGCTTGGGGATGCAGTGTCTTGCATCCCAAACGGCGGTTGCATTCGCACACGTTCTTTATGTTCAACGTATCTTTCATCTCCTCTTTCATCTGCCCTTTCAGCTAATCATCCTTGCGCGGTATTCATTCGGTGTGCATCCTTCCCGTTTCTTGAACAGACGGCACAGGTGCTGCGGATATTGGAATCCCAATGAATATGCTATTTGGCTTACAGTATCTCGGGTGCCGACAATACGGTCTTTCGCTATTTCGATTACTTTCTCCTGAATATATTCCTGCGGCGTCTTACCGGTTTCTTTCTTTAGCATGTCTCCGAAATAGTTGGGCGAGAGACATAATTTGTCGGCGAAATATTTCACTGAGGGAAGCCCGTCACGCTCGGCAGCAGCCCCCTCGAAATATTCATCCAGCAGATATTCGAAACGGATCAGTACATCCCGGTTGCTTTTGCTGCGCGTGATAAACTGGCGTTCGTAGAAACGCATGCAGTAACCGAGCAGCAATTCGATATAAGTGGCAATCAGTTTTTTGCTGTGTTTGTCTATGCCATGCTCCAGCTCTTTCCGGATGATGTTCAGGCAGTCCAATATGATTGTCTGCTCCTCTTCGGATACGTGCAACGCTTCATTGACCTCATACGAGAAAAAAACGTGTAGCTCTTTTTATCGTTTTACTCAATGATGTGCCGCGAAGCAGGTCGGGGTGGAACAGGATTCCGTAGGCATTTGTCTGAATGTTTGTGACCGTGGAAGTCGTTTCGGCCGTTTGTCCCGGGGCGAAACAGACAATGGTTCCTTCTTCGTAGTCGTACTTCTGGCGGCCGTACTTGATGTCGCAGGACTTTTCCAATTTCAGGAACAGGGCATATAGACCATAGTTCAGGCGTATAAAATCCACCCCGCATGTCGCTTCATTGAGGTTGACCACGCTGACCAACGGGTGCAGGGTTTCGATACCGTACCGAATTGATTGTACTGGTCCACATTGTCTAAATTGAGTATTTTATCCATATCTCTGTATTTTCATTTTCTCTTTTCTTTCATCACACAAAATTAGAGGATTATACGGATTTTGCCATAACCTCAATTACTGATAATATAACCTCAGATACAGATTTCGCACATTCTCCCCGGAAATTATGTAATTGGGGTTATAATATCTGTAATTCATCTACCGTCCTGTCTTATGGTTCCCGCTATTTTTTGCACTTGAAAAACAAATGAACAGATAAACCATGTCGAAGAATATTTTGATTTTATCGTCCAGCCCCCGTCGTGGAGGTAATTCGGACACGCTTTGCGATGAATTCATGCGCGGAGCCATAGAGAGCGGAAACCGGGTAGAGAAGATTTTCCTGCGCGACAGTAACATACACCCCTGCACGGGATGCAGCGTGTGCAGCCGGGACAAAAAGCCTTGTCCGCAGAAAGATGATGCGGCAGAGATTATCGAAAAGATGCTTGCGGCGGATGTCATCGTAATGGGGACACCGGTCTATTTCTATGCGATGAGCGCACAAATGAAGACCTTGATAGACCGTTGCTGCGGGCCTTATACCGAGATGAAGAACAAGGAGTTCTATTTCATAGCCACAGCCGCCGAAGAGGATGAAACGATTATGGATCGCGTTGTTGCCAATTTCATGGGATTCCTTGACTGCCTGGAAAATCCGACTGTGAAGGGGACCCTGTTTTGCGGCGGAGTATGGCATGTGGGAGAAATCAAAGGAAACCCGAAATTGCAGGAGGCATACGAAATGGGGAAACTGGTATAAGGAAAGGAGAGGATTATGACATTGGATGATTTTTTGAATCATATCGAGGCCGGCGGTGCGCTCAATACGCCGGAAATTTACCGGCTGATGGACGAAATGAGCGACGAAGCCCGGCGCATCACCTGCGATATAAACAACTCGTACCATTCACAGGAGGAGTTGCGTGTGTTGATGTCGCGTCTGCTCGGCAAACCCGTGGACGAGACCTTCAAGATGTTTCCTCCGTTCTACACAGACTTCGGCAAGAATATTACCATCGGGCGTCGTGTCTTTATCAATGCCGGTTGCCACTTCCAGGATCATGGCGGTGTGACGTTGGGTGACGGCTGTCTTATCGGGCATAATGTGGTCTTTGCCACGCTCGATCACGGTACGGCTCCCGAAGACCGGGGGGCGATGTATCCGGCCCCTATCCGGTTAGGCAAAAACGTGTGGGTCGGCTCCAACTCTACCATCCTGCGGGGTGTGACCGTGGGTGACAACGCCATTATCGCCGCCGGATCTGTGGTGACGAAAGACGTAGCGGCCAACACGGTTGTAGGAGGTGTACCGGCAAGGCATATCCGAGATATCGACAGGAACGAAAAGTGATAGCCTATGGAATCGGAATCAGTAACCAACCATACAGCCATCCCTGTCAGGTCATCCGAGCGGTATGTCATATTGGACGTGCTGCGCGGATTGGCCCTGTTGGGTATCGCGCTGGCCAACTTCCCTGAGTTTTCGTTGTATTCCTTTCTTTCGGTTGAAGCTGCGGATGTCATGCCTACGGCCGGAATCGACCGTATCGTGCGTTATCTGCAATACATCTTTATCGACGGGAACCGTTGCTTCAAAGTGACGGGACTGTTCCTGTTGGGCTTTTGTATTGGGCGTAACCGCCTTTATGCCGATTTGTCCGGTCTCATGCCGCAACTGAAACGCATCGCCTGTTACGGATTTATCGTCGGGGTGCCGCTGTCGTTCATCTATGCGTGGAGTGCGATGAATGGTCGTCCGTGGGGATTGGGCATGCACGCCGTACTCTATTTCACCAGCGTTTTTCCGCTGGGTTTCGCCTACGTGGCCGGTATATGCCTTTGTTACCTTCGGCGTCCGCAATGGAAAGGTTTCCGTTTCTCCGCCATGCCGGGACGCATGGCCCTTACCAATTATATCGGGCAGTCGGTATTCGGTATGTTGCTTTTCTACGGCATCGGGTTCGGTTTTGGTGCCGGTGTGGGATTGGTTTATGTAGTTCTGATTGCTGCCGGAGTATGGATTGTACAGGCACTGTTCAGTAGTGTCTGGTTGTACTTCTGCCAATTCGGTCCGTTGGAATGGATTTGGCGGATGCTCACTTACGGAAAGGTGTTCAAACTCATCAAAGAAGAGAACGGGTGAAGACACAGGTTGACAAAACAAACGCCCTGCTTGCGTCAATCCGTGACGGTAAACCGATGACGCTGCGGCAACAGCTACGCCTGACCGCGCTGCTCAGCGTTCCTGCTGTCATCGCACAACTTTCCTCCATTGTCATGCAGTATATCGATGCGGCGATGGTGGGACACCTCGGAGCCGAGGCTTCGGCTTCCATCGGGCTGGTATCGACGACCACATGGCTCTTTTGGGGGCTGTGTGTGGCGGCTGCCACCGGATTCTCCGTACAGGTGGCGCACAGAATCGGAGCGGGCGACATGCAGGGGCGCGTGCCGTGTTGCGGCAATCAGCGGTATGCTTCCCGGTTGGTTAGGAGGTGATGTTTCCATCCACCGGGATGCGTCGCTCTACTTCTTTATCTTTTCGCTCTTCCTTCCTGCCTTACAGATGAATTTCCTTGCAGGCGGTATGTTGCGTTGTAGTGGCAATATGCACATGCCGAGTTTGTTAGGTGTGGCAATGTGCATACTGGATGTCGTTTTCAATTTTTTTCTGATTTTCCCTTCACGCGAATGGCACGTGGCAGGAGTCTCTTTCACGATGCCGGGTGCCGGATTGGGAGTGGAAGGTGCGGCGTTGGGTACGGCTGCTGCCGAAGCGGTGGTTGCCGGGATATTGCTGCGGTATCTTTGGATGCGTTCCGATGAATTGAAACTGACGGGAGAGCAAGGGAGTTTCCGGCCGAGAACAGCGACCTTGAAAAAGGCTATACATATCGGTCTTCCGATGGGTATAGAGCATATCGTCATTTGCGGTGCGCAAATCATGACGACGGTTATCGTGGCACCGTTGGGGGTCTTCGCCATCGCGGCCAACTCGTTTGCTATCACCGCCGAGAGCCTTTGCTATATGCCCGGTTACGGGATTGCGGATGCCGCCACGACACTGGTCGGACAGAGTATCGGTGCCGGTCGCCGGAAGCTGACACGTAGTTTCGCCCGCATCACCGTATTGATGGGAATGGGTATCATGGGATTGATGGGCGTACTCATGTATCTGTTCGCGCCCCGGATTATCGGATTGATGACACCCGTTGGGGAGATCCGGGAATTGGGCGTGATGGCCTTGCGCATCGAGGCGTTCGCCGAGCCGATGTTTGCAGCTTCGATTGTCGCTTACGGTGTCTTTGTCGGGGCGGCTGACACGCTTGTTCCGTGCCTGATGAATTTTTTCAGCATCTGGGCGGTGCGTCTGTCATTGGCCGCATTGCTCGCTCCTACGTTGGGACTGAAGGGGGTATGGATTGCCATGTGCGTCGAGTTATGTTTTCGGGGTATGATTTTTCTTGTTCGTCTGAAACGGGAACGGTGGATGAAAAAGGTATGAAACGACCAGCTTCTGTAATTGGGGTTATAACATCTGTAATCCATCTACCAAGCCGCTCTGTAATCTCCTGTAACTTTGCAAAGAAAAAAGAGAACAAGAAACAATGAACATCAAAATCACAGCGATTATGAAACGCATGACAATTTTAACTGCCGCTTTCCTCTGCCTTTTCGGTCTGACGGAAAGCACGGAACAGAACAATCAAAGTAGCAGAAATATGGAAGAACTGAATTTGACACAGGAATGGGACAAGACGTTCCCGAAGAGCGATAAGGTAAACGAAACCGTGCTGCTTATGACCGCAGGAGACAATAACGAGCATATTTTCGACTAGGCTTTGAGTTGTTTCCATATCATCAGCGGCGTGTTGGGAGGAAAAGAGGTCGGAACTTATCTGGCAGGCGGTTGTACGGGGTGTGAGAATATAGCCCGTCAAATAGTACCTGAGCATCTTGAAAAAGCCTATAAAAGGGGATCGGAATTATAAATCTTAAAATAGAATAAGATATGAACAGATGTATTATTGTTATGGTCTTGCTGCTTGTGACAGCCACATCCGTACTGACTGCTTGCAGTCCTGACGATGAACCTATAACAGAAAATCCGGTGACTCCCGTTCCTAATCTCGAAGAACCGGGCAACAACGACAATTCCGGAAACGGAAATGACGATAGCGGGAATGGCAATGGAAATCATGAAAATAATGAAGGAGAAAACGAAATGAACAGAAACATTACAGTCCGTGTAGGCGGTCGCAGCTTCGCCGTAACACTTGAAGACAATGCCACGGCACATGCCTTTACCGCTCTGCTGCCGATGACGGTAACGATGAACGAGATGAACGGTAACGAGAAATACCATTACCTGTCAGAAAATCTGCCCACAGACAGTAACCGGCCGGGGACAATCCGGAACGGGGATTTGATGCTCTACGGTTTCAATTGTCTCGTTCTTTTCTATGAAACGTTCTCTTCGTCTTACAGCTACACCCGTTTAGGACGGCTTGATAATCCGTCAGGGCTGGCTTCGGCTCTTGGACGAGGCAATGTGACCGTAACTTTTGAAACCAGTAATAACTAAAACAATATCTCAAATGAAACTTATTAAAGATGCTGAATTCGGGGGCGAACGACCTTTGTTCGAATCCCATGACCTTCGTCTGGAGAATGTAGTCATCCGTGCCGGAGAATCGGCCATCAAGGAGTGCAGCAACATCGAAGCGTTCGAATGCCGTTTCGAGGGTAATTATCCTTTCTGGCATGTACACGGCTTCAAAATTGACCGTTGTTATTTCGATGTCGGAGGCCGCTCGGCCCTGTGGTATTGCGACCACCTGAAGATGACCGACACGATTATCGACGCGCCGAAGATGTTCCGTGAGATGGACGAAATAGACATCGAGAACGTAACGATGAACGATGCCGACGAAGTGTTCTGGCGTTGTAACGGCATCCGCATCAAGAACCTCAAGCTGCATGGCGGCACTTATCCTTTCATGTTCAGCAACGACATTTATGTGGACGGACTGGAAAGTGACAGCAAATATGTATTCCAGTACGTGAAGAACGTGGAAATTCATCATGCAAAGATTACAACGAAGGATGCCTTCTGGGAAGTGGAAAATGTGACCATCTACGATTCCGAACTCAACGGCGAATACCTCGGCTGGCATTCGAAGAATCTACGTTTGGTCAACTGTCATATCACCGGTGAACAGCCGCTCTGCTATGCACACGACCTCATATTGGAGAACTGCACCTTCGGACCGGATTGTGACCGGGCATTCGAGTACAGCACGTTGCAAGCCGATATTCACGGAGCTATTACAAATATCAAGAACCCGATGTCGGGATGCATTGTGGCTGACGAGTTCGGTTCAATAACCATAGACGAGAATATCAAGGCTCCCGCCGATTGTGAAATCCGACTCCGGGACGAACGGACCTGTTTTACGGATTAAGGCGAAGATATGAAATACGACTTCGATAAACAGATTTCGCGACGGGGAACCGGTTCCTACAAATGGGACAGTGCCGAGAGTGAACATGTATTGCCGATGTGGGTGGCTGATATGGATTTCCGTACAGCCCCCGCCATCGTCGATGCTTTACGCCGACGGGTGGAACACGGTATATTCGGTTATACCCGTGTGCCCGACAGTTACTACGAGGCTGTTACGGGCTGGTTCGCGCACGTCGTCACGGTTGGAAGATTGACCGTGAATGGATAATTTACACATCGGGCGTAGTGCCTGCGGTATCGGCAGTCATCAAGGCGTTGACCGTGCCGGGTGACAAGGTGCTGGTGCAGACACCGGTCTATAATTGTTTCTTTTCGTCCATCCGCAATAACGGGTGTGAAATGGTGTCATCCCCTTTGCGCTTTGCCGACAATACTTACACGATTGAGTACGAAGACCTGGAGCGTAAGGCCGCTGATCCGAAAGTGAAGGTGATGCTGCTGTGCAATCCTCACAATCCTGCCGGAAGGGTGTGGAAACGTGAAGAACTGGTACGTATTGGTGAAATTTGTATTCGACACGATGTTACGGTCGTTTCGGATGAGATTCATTGCGAACTGGTTTTTCCAGAGTACCGTTACACACCGTTTGCTTCCATCTCAGAAGATTTCCTGCGGCATTCCGTCACCTGCATATCTCCCAGCAAGGCGTTCAATATCGCCGGATTACAAATTGCAAACATCGTCTGCGCCGATGCCGGCTGTCGGGCGAAAATCGACCGGGCCATCAACGACAACGAGGTATGTGATGTCAATCCGTTCGGGGTAATCGCTACACAAGCAGCTTATAATGAAGGGGAAGAATGGTTGGACCAACTTATTGAATATCTGCACGCCAATTATCTCTATATGCGGGAGTTTTGCCGTGAGCATCTGCCGGAATTTCCTGTTACGGTATTGGAGGGAACCTACCTCGTCTGGATGGACTGTCGCAAACTTTGTATGTCCTCGGAGGAACTCGAACAGCGATTGGTTAACGAAGCCGGATTATGGCTCAATGCAGGAACGATGTATGGAGCAGAAGGCGAAGGCTTCATGCGTTGGAATATCGCCTGCCCGCGTAATACACTGACAGAAGGTTTGAAGTGTTTTGTGGATTTTATAAAAAATCTTCAATGGTTACATACGTAATCTTTCCAATAGTATTTAGGGGCAATTCGATGATTTTCTTTTTGTAATTGTTATAATGTTTAGAGTATTTTGTAATTATAAAAAAATGAGTCATGCTTGTAAATCAACAAAATAAATGATATTAATTCGAAGAATAATAGCTTCCGGTTATCTATTAATTACGTTATTAATTAGCTGTATCGTTTATATTTGGTATAATGAATGGCAGGAGATGGAAACCTTAGAATTCTATAACCTGTAAACTGATGCATTCTGGAAGGATATAAATAATATCTACATTCGGCTAATAGAGTTTTCTCTATTGGGTGAAACGGTGTTGGAATGGGATGATGAAGATTTGGAACATTACCGCGTTAGACGTATGGCAATGGACAGTATGCTCTGCCGTTTCAAGGCTATCTATCCGGCGGAGCATATTGACAGTGTACGCCATCTTCTCGAAGACAAGGAACAGCAGATGCGCGGTATAGTTAAGCTACTTGATGAACAGCAAGCCTTTAATGAGAAAATTGCCCACCAAGTACCTGCAATCGTGCAGAAAAGCGTACAGGAACAGCCCAAGAAACCGAAACGAAAAGGATTCTTGGGAATCTTCGGCAAAAAGGAGGAAGTGAAACCTACGGTGACCACTACGATGCTCCGTTCCCTCAATCGGAATATGATAGCAGAGCAAAGGGGGCAAAGCCACCGTCTTTCAGTACACGCTGACAGCCTTGCTGCACGGAATGCAGAACTTAACCGACAATTACAAGGCTTGATTCGCCAGATAGATAGTAAGGTACAAGCCGACCTGCAAAAGCGAAAAAGCTGAGATAGCCGCCATGCGTGAGCAGTCATTTATACAAATCGGCGGCTTGACAGGATTTGTCTTCTTGTTATTGGTCATTTCATATATCATAATTCACCGAAATACTAACCGTATCAAGCGGTACAAACGGGAAACGACAAATTTAATCAAACAGCTATAACAAGCGGTAGAGAAAAACGAGGCACTGATAACCTCCCGCAAGAAAGCGGTACATACCATCACCCACGAGCTACGCACACCTTTAAACGCAATAATCGGTTATACCGCGTTGATGGAAAAAGAGAATGATGCGGATAAAAAGAGCGATATGTCCGTAATATCCGGCAATCCTCCGACCGTATGCGCGAAATGCTCAACACCCTGCTGAGTTTCTTCCGGCTGGACAATGGCAAGGAGCAGCCGAATTTCTCTCCTTGCCGGATTTCGGCAATCACGCACATTCTTGAAACAGAGTTTACGCCTATCGCCATGAACAAGGAGCTGGCTCTTACTGTAACGAACTATACGGATGTTAAAGTCTATTCGTTTTTATTTATAGATACATAATTCTTTTCGGTTAATTATACTTTCGGATGTCTAATCCGATGAACTTATACCATCCGTATATATTTAGAAATAGGCATAATATCGTCTTGCCATAAGTGAAATAAATGAATGACAAAAAGTTATGATTCAATATTTGGGATATACGGCATAATAACTCGGTATCAATATGAGATTTACGCAATATCTTATACATATTGCTTTTGTCTGTATGTAGTTAGTTGGGAACCGCCAAGCACCTTCGTCCATAAATAAGTACGAGCAGTTCACGCCCGATAGAGCGTGAACCTTCATCTACTTATTCTCAGGACTTCAAATTGGCGATTTTCAGATTGAGAGAATAAGAGCTAAAAAGCTCAAATATCTTTTTATAAGTATAGGAATGGAAACGCTTTTCCAAATGTTTATTGTTTTAAACTAAAATAGGAGAGTGCTCCCAAAGAAGCGCTCTCCTTATATAAAAAGTAACTTAAATTACTTACTTAGCCAAAGCAGTAGCTACGTCTACAGCACAAGCCACTGTACATCCTACCATCGGGTTGTTACCGATACCCGGGAATCCCATCATTTCCACGTGAGCAGGAACTGATGAAGAACCGGCGAACTGAGCGTCAGAGTGCATACGGCCCATAGTATCTGTCATACCGTAAGAAGCAGCTACACTGCATCCCTGTAACCTCTTTCTAATCTCTCATAAATTATTGTGTTACAGTTAGATATTCAAGTATTTAAAAGAACTCTCCAGTTATTAGTTACTGTTATATTGTTAAGTAGTCGTGAATAAGTCACAAACCTTATGAATTTAGTAATGTAGTTACTTCATTTTTCAGTTTGGGTAAATGATTAATAATCATACTCCAAAGTATATCTACTGATAAACTGTCATACCCATGTATAATGTAATTTCTTGCATCTACTATTTTGCGAGAATTAGTAATAGCTATGTCTTTATCAGCTTTTAATATCCTGTTCATAGCTTCACCTATAATTTCGATGTTTCTTTCTACCGCACGTCTAAGGCAAAGATTACTGTAAAAATCATCATATAATTTTGGCTCACTGCCGAAGAAACTTTCTATTTCTTCAATAGCAGTCAGAATATCTTGTAGGTGTTTCTTTGTTAAATCATCCATAAATTAAAGTTTTAGTGGCATCCACATTCTTTTTCAAATATGGATTTTTGATGGTTTGTTCTTCCAATAAGTCTATTTCTCTGCCCAATAATTCCTCCAGAGAGTATTTAAAATCAAAGTAGTTATCAAAGTAATCTTCTACTTCTTTTTTATTGAAATCCACTACTAAATCAACATCGCTTTTATCATTAAAGCGGTTGGTAAGGATAGAACCGAACACAAACAGTTTGTGAACCTTATGCTTTTTGCATAGGTCTATAATTTTATGAATATTGTTCTCTATCAGTTGCATATGTTCTGCTTTTTAATATAGCAAATGTAGTGATTCTATTTGTATTAACAATACTGTTTGAGGATAAGTTGAACTTGTTTCAATCACTTTTTTATCTATGTAATGATATTGTATATACTGATATAGTATAGTTTTCCGTTTGTTCAATATTCAAGCATAAGCTATATTTCTATTCTGATATTTTATAGCGGTGCTAAAATTCAGAGTAGGTATATAAAGCAATTTTTGTGCGGAATTACACCTGTTAATATTCTGTTTCTTTTTTGCTTTGTATCATCTTTTGCTAATGGTTATCCTTATATGTGTTAAACATTAAAATTTTATAGCTATGAAACATTTGATTCATGAGTTTTAGTTGCGCTCCAAGTAAGATTGAATTTCTCGCCTTCCGCACCATAATTATTTGCCCAACAAATCACAGTATGGTCAGAATTGAATGTATAGCATCTCTGTTCTTCTTCACTGTCAACTTCAAAACCAAGTTCCTATCAATGAACTTTCAAAATTCTCTTCATCATCATCACTACTGCAAGCTGTAAAGTTTACGCACATCATTATGGCAAATAAAGCCATTCCAATTAATCTAAATGTTTTCATTTTTAATCATTGCTTTACGCTCTGCATTGTGTTCTTCTAATACACTTAATAGGCTTCTTTCTTTTTTTAAGCATGCTACTTTATCAAAGTAAGCATCATATAAAAAGTTGAGCTGTAATAACGAATCCTCTGTCTAATAATTCAGCTTCTTTCCCATACAGTTTAGCTTTGACTGCCTTTAGGTAATTGTTGAGGCTTACAGTTTCTTCATCTTTGCCTCTTACCTGTTGTTTGTTCTTATCCCATTTTTCAATAGCCACTTGTTTACCTGTGGAGAAAGAGCATCTTTCACCATTTACAGTAATCATAGCTTCAATAGTAACACTACCATTTCTTCTTGCTTTACTTTCTCTTATAAAAAAGAGAATAGAAAATGAACTTCTTACCAATTGTTTAATCATTTAAAATTAGACATTTGGAAGTCCTTTAAATGTGATGTATCTTTCTATTTATTAGTTGATTATCTATGATTTTGTGACCACTTGTCAGAAAACAAGAAAATGGTCACAAATTGGTCACAATATAACCTCGTTTTTACCCAATTTAGAGGATAATCAGCCACACCATCATCGATAAATTCAAGGTCAATTTGCCACAATTCAATCACCTAATCACCATGATTTATAAAGAGAGTAGAGAAGAAAACAAAGCAGTAGAATAGGGAAGAAGTATCATCTATTTATGCCATATAGATAAAAAAAAAAATCCCCATAACTTTATCAGTTACAGGGATTTATATATTAGCAATGTATTATATTACTTGCTCAAAGCAGTAGCAACGTCAACCGCGCAAGCCACTGTACATCCTACCATCGGGTTGTTACCGATACCGAGGAATCCCATCATTTCCACGTGAGCAGGAACTGATGAAGAACCAGCGAACTGAGAGCGTCTGAGTGCATACGACCCATAGTGTCTGTCATACCGTAAGAAGCAGGACCGGCAGCCATGTTGTCCGGGTGAAGAGTACGACCTGTACCACCACCTGAAGCAACAGAGAAATAAGGTTTGCCTGCCAGTACACGTTCTTTTTTGTATGTTCCGGCAACCGGGTGTTGGAAACGGGTCGGGTTGGTAGAGTTACCTGTGATAGATACATCTACGCCTTCTTTCCACATGATAGCTACGCCTTCGCGAACATCATCGGCTCCGTAGCATTTTACTTTTGCACGAGGACCGTCAGAATAAGCGATTTCACGAACTACTTTCAGTTCACCTGTGAAATAATCGAATTCAGTCTGAACGTATGTAAATCCGTTGATACGAGAGATGATTTGTGCAGCGTCTTTGCCCAAACCGTTCAAGATACAACGCAGAGGTTCTTTACGTACTTTGTCTGCTTTTTGCAGCAATTTTGATAGCACCTTCGGCAGCAGCGAATGATTCGGTGACCTGCTAGGAATGCGAAACATTTGGTTTCTTCGCGCAGCAACATAGCAGCCAGGTTACCGTGTCCGATACCTACTTTACGGTCGTCGGCCACAGAACCCGGAATACAGAAAGCCTGCAAGCCGATACCGATAGCTTCGGCAGCTTCGGCAGCGTTTTTGCAACCTTTCTTCAATGCAATGGCAGAACCTACTACGTAAGCCCACTTAGCATTTTCGAAACAGATAGGCTGAGTTTCTTCACAAGTTTTATAAGGATCAAGTCCGGCAGCTTCGCAGATTGCGTTAGCTTCTTCGATGTCTTTGATGCCGTTTTCGTTCAAAGCAGCAATGATCTGTTTGATACGACGGTCTTGGCTTTCGAATTTTACTTCTCTAATCATATGTCTTTCCTCCTTATATTATTCGTGACGTGGATCAATTTTCTTAACAGCTCCCTGCTCTTCAGTTACACGTCCGTAAGTACCTGTAACTTTCTTCAACGCTTCGTTAGCATCAGTACCCTTCTTGATTTCGTCCATGAACTTACCCATGTGAACGAATTCGTAACCGCAGATTTCATCGTTCTTATCCAAGAATACGTTCTTGATGTAACCTTCAGCCATTTCAAGGTAACGGGGACCTTTAGCCAAAGTACCATACAAAGTACCTACCTGGCTGCGAAGACCTTTACCCAAGTCTTCCAGACCGGCACCGATAATCAGACCGCCTTCCGAGAAAGCCGACTGAGTACGTCCGTAAACGATTTGAAGGAAAAGTTCGCGCATTGCTGTGTTGATAGCGTCACAAACCAAGTCGGTGTTCAATGCTTCCAATACAGTCTTGCCCGGAAGGATTTCAGCAGCCATGGCAGCCGAGTGAGTCATACCTGAGCAACCGATAGTTTCTACCAATGCTTCCTGGATGATACCTTCTTTTACGTTAAGGGTTAGTTTACAAGCACCCTGCTGAGGAGCACACCAGCCAATACCGTGTGTCAAACCAGAGATGTCTTTTTGATTTCTTTTGATTTTACCCACTTTCCTTCTTCAGGAATAGGAGCCGGTCCGTGATTAGGACCTTTCTTCACAACACACATGTGTTCTACTTCGTGTGAATAAGTCATATTCTTTACGTTTTTTGGTAATAAAATAAATATTCGTAACCACGTGAAAAAGGTTAGTTACCTTTTTTTCGCCTACAAAGTTAGTCCTTTTATTCTTTTCTGCAACCTGTTGCGTGCCACTTTTTGATATTAAATTAAATAAATTTATTGTGAGACAATATTTTGCAAACTAGAGTTGCCAAAATCTTTTTTACTTTCCACCGAATCACTTATCTTTGTACCTATATATATTATATAAAGATGGAAACGAGTAAAATAGAAATTAAGGACGAAGTGCTTCGACAGGGTGCTGAGGAAGGTATGGACGAATTTATTAAAGTTTTTACCGATAAGTATTTGGAAGTGACGGGCGGTGTGATTAATGCTGAAACAATGCCCTTGCTCAATGGTTACCAACATTCTTTGCTAGGCTATCATTTTTTTCGTGAAGAGATTAATGAAGGGGGCTTTATTCAGTTGATTCAAAATGGCTATGGACCGTATCTTTTTGATAATCCTTTTGCTAAATCAATGCGTCTTTTTGGGGCGAAGGAATTCTCAAAGTTGATTTATACTGCCAAGAAAATTTATGATGAAAACCGTGCAGACTTGGAAAAAGACTGCGATGATGAAGAATTTATGGCAATGTATGAGCAATACGAGGTATTTGATGAACTGGAAGAGCAGTTTATGGATATGGAGGAACTTGTCACAGCACAGATTGCCGAGTATGTGGATAATAATATAGAACAGTTTGCTGAAATAGTGGAGTGAGTTTGTTTATGTATTAATAAAGGTTAATATGAAAGAATGTTGTGCAGTATTTGGGTTTGGAGCTCATTTAATCATTAAAACAACAAAAAAGAGTTGAAGTTTCCCTTTACGACTCGAATCTTTTAATTAATTTTGCAAACCCTAATAATAAAGAGAAGAAAATGAAAAAAATGAAGTTGGCAGTGTTCTTTGCTGCATTGGTATCTGTGTTATCCTTTAGTTCTTGTTTGGACACTAACAGTGAAAGTGCTTATGACGGTATAGTGCTTGTAACTGTTACAGGTGATGAGTTTCTTGGCTATAAATTATACGCAGATGGAGGTGGAATCTTGGTTCCTACAGCTGCTAATATGAAACAGTTTGGTGATTGGAGTAAGGTGAAGCGTGCTCAAGTGGCATTTAAACATTTGGATGAAGTGTTGCCTGAGCCGTCAGAAAATACACAGTATAAGGTTGAAATTGTTTCTGCTGCTCCATTACATGGAGGTGCCAATATGATTAATACTACGAGAGATGTAGAAGCAGCTGATACTTTGTATAAGAATCAAGATCCTGTTATCGATTTTTATGGGGGAGTTATTATTTACAAGGGATATATAACATTTAGTCCTCAACTTAATTATAACTCATCTTCACCTTTTTATTTTAATATGAGTTATAGAGAAGAAGATATTGTTGATAATGAAAAACTGACGTTGACATTCCATTATGACAATGGGGAAAGCGATTCTTATAATTCTATTAATGTATTATGCAGTTTTCCTTTCTCGTCAGAACTTTATAGCCATTTCTCTGAAACAGATTCTATAGATGTAGTTCTTAGAGCTATGCAGGATAGAGGTGGTGAAAATTATGTAAAAAAAGAAGTAAGAATGGCTACTAAAGATTTTAGAGCTCCTTACGGATACTGATAAATCATTATATTGCAAGTAGAAAAGTCCTCTTTTCCCTTTGGGAAAAGGGGATTTTTTATACCTTTGCAACTCATTGAAGTATAACAAAGGTAAATAGATTAAGCATTGAACTACAAAGATTTATTTAATAGAGTGGTGTTGCTGATTTCCTCTCCGGCTAAGGCTTGGGCAGAAATCAATACAGAAGAGGATAGGCGGAAAGTGCTTGGCACATTTGTTTATCCCATGATAGGATTGTGCGGCTTGTCCGTTTTTATAGGTACTTTTATTGGAAATACAGCAGGTGTATCTGCTTTTCAGATAGCAATGACCCGTTGTTGCGCCATTTTTGTTTCTCTCTTTGGAGGATATTTCTTGGCTGCTTATGCTGTAAATCAATTGGGAAAGAAATTGCTGAACCGAGGCGAACAGTATGAACTAAACCAACAGTTTGTGGGTTATGCCATGGTGGTGACATTTGTGCTTGATATTATCAGCGGTTTGTTTTCAATCTCCATTTTGCATTGGATACTCCAGTTCTATACCGTGTTTGTGGTATATGAAGGGGCACGCACACTGATGAAAGTGGAAGAAGCCAAACTGACCCGATACACATTGATTGCTTCGGTGATTGTAATTGTTTGTCCGGCGCTTATTGCGGCGGTATTTAATGAGTTATCTGTTATTTTGAATTGATGAAACCGACTCCTGTAAATATAAAAAATAAACGTGCGTCGTTCGATTATGAATTTATCGATACGTACACAGCAGGTATTGTGCTTACCGGAACTGAGATAAAATCCATCCGTATGGGTAAAGCCAGCCTGGTAGATACCTATTGCTACTTTGTGCATGGTGAGTTGTGGGTAAAGAATATGCATATTGCAGAATATTTCTATGGTTCGTATAATAACCATACAGCCCGCCGTGAACGTAAGCTGTTGTTAAGCAAGAAAAAGAGTTGCGTAAATTGGAAGAGGCAGGAAAGAATCCCGGCTTTACTATTGTTCCTGTCCGTTTGTTCCTGAATGAAAAAGGACTGGCAAAATTAGTTATCGCTTTGGCAAAAGGTAAAAAACAATATGATAAGCGCGAATCTTTGAGAGAAAAGGATGACAGGCGTGAAATGGATAGAATGTTTAAGAGATAGTATATATTGTGAATGGCTACATTGAAGCAAATTATTGACGAACGAATTCTCATCCCTCGACGGAGCGATGGGGGACAATGATACAAAAATACAACTTATCGGAACAGGATTTTAGAGGGGAACGGTTTGCACAAGTTGCCGGTCAGATGAAAGGCAACAATGACTTGCTGTGCCTTACCCGTCCTGATGTGATAAAAGATATTCATCGCAAGTATCTGGAAGCAGGTGCAGATATCATCGAGACAAACACGTTTAATGCTCAGCGGGTGTCGATGGCAGATTATCATATGCAGGATATGTGCCGTGAGATAAATTTGTCGGCTGCCGGAATCGCTCGTGAAATGGCGGACGAATATTCCCGAAAGACTCCCCATAAACCGCGCTTTGTGGCTGGGTCTGTCGGTCCCACCAATAAAACTTGCTCAATGAGTCCCGATGTGAATAATCCTGCAATGCGTGCACTTACTTATGATGAGTTGGTCGGTGCCTATAGGGAGCAAATGGAAGCATTGCTGGAAGGGGGAGTGGATGCTCTCCTGATAGAGACTATATTTGATACACTGAATGCCAAGGCCGCTGTTTTTGCGGCTGAGTCGGCAATGCAGGCGGTGGGACGAGAAGTGCCTTTGATGCTCTCGGTGACGGTATCGGATATTGCCGGCCGCACGCTTTCCGGTCAGACTCTGGATGCCTTTCTTGCGTCTGTTCAGCATGCTCCTGTTTTTTCTATCGGCTTGAATTGCTCTTTCGGAGCCAAACAGTTGAAACCTTTTTTGGAAGGGCTGGCTGCGCGTGCTCCTTATTATATCAGTGCGTATCCCAATGCAGGACTCCCGAATAGCTTGGGGCAGTATGACCAGACTCCCGGAGATATGGCTTCGGAAGTGAAGGAATACATAGACGAGGGTTTGGTGAATATTATCGGCGGATGTTGTGGCACGACTGAAGAATATATTGCCGAATATGTTCCATTGGTGCAGAAGGCACGCCCTCACATTCCGGCAGGTAAGCCTGAGCGGATGTGGCTTTCGGGATTGGAGCTGCTTGAACAGACACCCGAAATTAATTTTATCAATGTGGGCGAACGTTGCAATGTGGCGGGTTCGCGTAAGTTTCTTCGTTTGATAAACGAAAAGAAATACGAAGAGGCATTGAGCATTGCACGTAAGCAGGTAGAAGACGGTGCATTGATTATTGATGTTAATATGGATGATGGGCTGCTGGATGCCAAGGAAGAAATGACTGTTTTTCTGAATCTGGTGATGTGCGAACCCGATATTGCACGTGTTCCTGTGATGATTGATTCTTCTAAGTGGGAGGTGATAGAAGCCGGGCTGAAGTGTTTGCAAGGTAAATCTATCGTAAATTCCATATCGCTGAAAGAGGGAGAGGAGAAATTTATCGAGCATGCCTGTCTGATTAAAAAACTGGGAGCTGCAACGGTCGTGATGGCTTTTTGACGAGAAAGGACAGGCCGACACCTTCGAACGGAAGATTGAAGTTTGTTCGCGTGCCTATCGTATCTTGACAGAGCAGGTCGGCTTTAATCCGCATGACATTATTTTCGACCCTAATGTGCTGGCTGTGGCTACGGGAATTGAGGAACACAATAATTATGCTGTTGATTTTATCAAAGCAACCGGTTGGATAAAGCAGAATCTTCCCGGAGCACATGTCAGTGGCGGGGTAAGTAACTTGTCATTCTCTTTCCGTGGTAATAATTATATCCGTGAAGCAATGCATGCCGTATTTCTTTACTATGCCATCCGCGAGGGCATGGATATGGGTATTGTGAATCCGGCCACTTCGGTGCTTTATACCGATATTCCTGCCGATGTGCTGGAACGGATAGAGGATGTGGTGTTGAATCATCGTCCCGATGCTGCCGAAAGGCTGATTGAAACAGCGGAAGCTTTAAAGAATACCGAAACCGGCGGCAAACCGGCGGAACAGGAGTTATGGCGTGAGGCAACGGTGGAGATGCGTCTGCAATATGCGTTGATAAAAGGCATCGGTGATTATTTGGAAGAAGATTTGGCGGAGGCGTTGCCGCTATACGGAAAAGCGGTGGATATCATTGAAGGGCCGTTGATGAATGGAATGAACAAAGTGGGTGAGCTTTTTGGGGCCGGAAAAATGTTTCTGCCTCAAGTGGTGAAGACTGCCCGCACCATGAAAAAAGCTGTGAGTATTTTGCAACCGCTTATTGAAGCCGATAAGCAGGAAGGAGTGCGCAGTGCCGGAAAGGTGTTGATGGCAACTGTGAAAGGTGATGTGCACGATATCGGGAAAAATATCGTATCGGTGGTGATGGCTTGTAATAATTATGAAATTATAGACTTGGGGGTGATGGTTCCTGCCGAAACGATTGTGCAAAAAGCCATAGAAGAGAAAGTGGATATCATCGGCTTGAGTGGATTGATTACTCCGTCTCTTGAGGAGATGGCACATGTGGCTGTCGAATTGCAACGTGCAGGACTGGATATTCCGATTATGGTTGGTGGGGCTACGACTTCCAAACTTCATACTGCTCTGAAGATTGCTCCTGTTTATGGAGGGCCGGTTATTCACATGAAAGATGCTTCACAGAATGCATTGGTGGCAGCCCGTTTGCTGAATGCTGAGTCTCGCCAAGAATTTGTGGAGGGAATAAACAGAGAGTATGAAGAACTTCGCAGCAAGAATAGTGCAAAACAGGTGAAGACTGTTTCTTTGGAAGAGGCACAAAAGAATAAATTAAACCTTTGGTAAGAAGATTTATCTTTCAAAGTATTTAGGGAATAATTGAAAAACTTCAAGGTCTTTTTTTAGAAGAACTTGAAGTTTTTTTTAAAGACGGAAGAGTTTTTTGAAAAGAACAAGGTCTTTTGGGAGGGTTGCTGTCACGAAAAACTTCCGCCTTTTAATTTATTTGATGTTTCACCGCAAATCGTTGAGCATGAGTGGAATAATTCCCTGTTATGCGTGAAACGTGCTTTTTATTAAAGTCCTTTTATAGTTGATTTAGAAATTCTTCTGCTTTGATGAGCGTCTCCGGCTTTCCGATATCTATCAATTGTAGGTTTGTCGACAGGATAGCCCTGAATCCTGATGTTTTTGCAAACTTGCAGGTAAAAATCGATAATAGAATATTTCCCCGGTTTCATGCCTTTGTTCAGCAATAGCGGGTTGATTGCTTGTATACCGCTATAGGCGTATTCCCGATACTTTCCTTCTTCGTATTTTAATCCGGCAGGTTTCACTTCGCCTGTGGTTTTATTTATCCAGCCGCACAAAAGATTGTTGCCATCAAATAGCAAGTAGCGGGAGGTGATTCGTCTGCTTACCAGCATGGTGGCGTATACATCAGGGGTTTGTTGGTGGAAGCGGATTAAATCTTGTAAATTGCAGTTGGATAAAATATCTACATTATGCAGCAGGATACCGTTTTTATCTTCATGGCAGGGGGGATATGAAATACTTGCCGGCTTTTTCCAGTCCTCCTCCGGTGTCCAGTAATTCTTCTGTCTCGTCAGAAATATGGATGTCGACACCGAAATTATGATTAGCCTGCAGAAAATCTAGAGAATCTGATCGGCAAAATGGTGTACGTTAATCACTATTTCATTAAAGCCCGAAGCTTTCAGCTTTAATATGACATGTTCCAGCATGGGCTTTCCGGCTACTTCTATCAGCGCTTTGGGTTTGGTATCTGTCAGGGGTTTGAGCCGGCTTCCCAAGCCGGCTGCAAAAATCATAGCTTTCATAAAGTCGATTCGAATATTTGTTCTATGTTTTGTTCGCGGTGAATCAAGACAACCTTTACACCGAATTTCCGGTTTAAATGCTCAGCTGTATGTTGGGCCGAATAGACCGACCGGTGTTGTCCGCCGGTACAGCCGGAGCATACAGACAGGTTGCTGAACCCCTCGCTCCATATATCGTTTGACCGACGTGTCCACCAGTGCGTATGCATGTTCCAGAAAAGGAAAGATTTCTCCGTCTTCTTCCAAAAAGCGGATAACAGGTTCATCCAGTCCGGTAAAGGGTTTGTAGCGTTCGTATTTACCGGGATTATTTACGGCACGGCAATCGAATACATAACCGCCTCCGTTACCTGTAGGGTCGTCGGGTATGCCTTTTTTTGTATGCAAAACTCATCACTTTAACCGTCAGTTGGCGTTTTTTCAGCTCGTCTTTGAATTGTTTCAATTCAGTCAGCTCGCGCAAGACGGAGCATAAGTAAGGATATTCGGGATACTCATCGCGCAATAACTGCCGCAGGTTTTCTATGGCATAAGGTACGCTTTGTATGAAATGAGGCTTTTTCTCAAAATATCCGCGAAACCCGTAGGCTCCCAATACTTGCAAGGTGCGGAAAAGTACAAAATGATGCAGTTGGCTGAAAAAATATTCTCTGTCTACCGGTTTGTATTTGCAAAGCGCGTCAATGTATTCTTCCAAGAGTTCTTTTTTTAAAGTGTCAGGGTATTGGGCTTTGGCCTGCCATAAGAAAGAGGCGACATCATAGAAGAACGGGCCTTTGCGTCCACCTTGGAAATCAATGAACCATGGTTTGTCATCTTTAATCATTACATTCCGGCTTTGGAAATCACGATACATGAAAGTGGCTGAAGAGCTGCGGAGCAGTACATCGCTCATCTTCTGGAAATCGTCTTCCAGTTTGTCTTCCTGAAATTCAAGTCCGGTAGCTTTCAGAAAACAGTATTTAAAGTAGTTCAAATCCCAAAGAATAGAACGTTGGTTGAATTCCGGTTGCGGGTAACAATGGGAAAAATCAAATCCGTCGGCCCCTGCAAATTGGATGGCCGGCAGTAGGCGGATAGTTTTGCGGAGAAGTTCCTTCTCCTCTTCCGAGAATACACTGGTGGTGCGCCCTTTTTCGATGGCATTGAATAATAATGTGTCACCTAAGTCTTCTTGCAGATAGCATGTCTTATCTGCGGAAACACAATAGACTTCGGGAACAGGAAGACCTTTTTTGCGAAAATGTGCGGCCATATAGAGAAAAGCGTTGTTCTCTTCGATGGAAGTACCATAAACGCCGATTAAATTCTGTGTTCCGGTGAGTCTGAAATAACGTCTGTTGGAACCGGAAGAAGGCAATTCGGTAATTGTCTCGGCAGCTACACCTGTGTATGTTTGATATAAATGCTGTAAATCTTCTATAATCATGACTTTAGTATTTGTAAGCAAAGATACCAATTAATATTGGGAATAAAAAAACGGGGAGCGACTTCATTTATTCGCTCCCCGTTTTTTATTTGATTTCGATTTCCTCTTTCATGTCTATTTCTTCTCCATGCATATCGGTAAACTTATATTGCAGGAATGCCAGACTTTGATCGGGGATAATCTTTATTCCGAATCCGTATTTCATTTGCCATTTACGCTTTAGCGACACAAGGCCCTGATTCACGTAAGCAGCAATATACGGGTGGATGTACAGCGTAAATCTCTTAATCTTCAGTTTATTGACCAGGTAATCAATTTTACTCTCCAAAGTATCCGTAAAAAGGATGGATGGCTTTATGCTACCTTTCCCGAAGCAGGTGGGACAGGTTTCATTCGTGTTGACATCCATGGCAGGACGCACGCGTTGGCGGGTAATTTGCATCAGTCCGAATTTACTGAGAGGGAGAATGTTATGTTTGGCTCTGTCTTTCTGCATATTTTGGCACATGCGTTCATACAGCTTTTGTCTGTTCTCAGCCAGGTTCATGTCTATAAAGTCAACCACGATAATACCACCCATATCACGCAATCTTAACTGGCGTGCCAGTTCGTCGGCGGCACCCAGATTGACATCCAGTGCGTTAGCCTCTTGTCCGTTGCCGGATTTGGAACGGTTACCGCTATTGACATCCACCACATGAAGCGCTTCAGTGTGTTCAATAATCAGGTAAGCTCCACTCTTATACGAAATCGTTTTACCGAATGAGGACTTGATTTGTTTGGTTATTCCAAAGTTGTCGAATATAGGAAGCTGTCCTTTGTACAGTTTCACGATTTCGGCCCGTTCAGGGGCGATAAGTGATACATAATCCTTAATCTCGGAACACCGTTTCATCGTTCACATAGATGTTCTCATAAGACGGATTGAAAAGATCGCGCAACATGGCTACCGTGCGGCTGGTCTCTTCGTATACCAATGCCGGCAGTTTGGGAGCCTTCTGTACTTTAGTGATTGTTTCTTCCCAATGTTTCAGCAAGACTTTAAGCTCGGCATCAAGTTCGGCCACCCTTTTTCCCTCTGCCACAGTGCGAACTATCACTCCGAAGTTTTTCGGTTTGATACTTTGCAACAGTTGCTTGAGACGGGCACGTTCTTCGCTCGATTTAATTTTTTGTGATACCGAAACCTTGTCGTTGAAAGGGATTAATACCAAATAACGCCCGGCGAAAGATAATTCGCAGGTCAGTCTGGGGCCCTTGGTTGAAATAGGTTCCTTTACGATCTGCACAATTACTTCCTGACCTTGCTGGAGGGTGGTTGAAACCGTCCCCTCTTTTTCGATGTCAGGCAGCATAGTAGCTTTTGAAATTGGATAAAGTTTTTTGCGGTCGCTTAAAACTTGCTTCAGATACTTCTGATAAGAATGAAATTGAGGACCTAGGTCTAGATAGTGAAGAAAAGCGTCTTTTTCGAAACCGACATCCACGAAGCAGGCATTGAGTCCGGGCATTAGTTTCTTACCCGTCCCAAATACATATTTCCCACATTGAAAGAAGCACTTCTTCCTTCTTTTTGGAAATTCCACCAACGCCTTATCTTCCAGGAGTGCGATGGAAATCTCTTTGGGTTGTACGTCTACTACTAGTTCGCTTGTCACTTTTGTATTCTTAAATTATTCACTTTTCTCATTAAACAAAGAACAAACCTGAAAGACATTTGTTGCTTTGCAAGGTTTGTTCTTTATTTGTCGTCAGACAGACTACAAATTATTTTTTGCTTTTATGTCTGTTCTTTCTTAGTCTTTTTTTACGCTTGTGAGTAGACATTTTATGTCTTTTTTTCTTCTTTCCGCTTGGCATAGCTTCAAATTTTATGGGTTAATACTCTAGTTGTATTATTTCTTTACTGATAATGTAAATGTCTTAGCTGGTTTAAATGCCGGAATATTGTGCTCCGGAATAATGATCGTAGTGTTCTTTGAAATATTACGAGCTGTCTTCTGAGCTCTCTTCTTCACTACAAAACTTCCAAAACCACGCAAGTATACATTTTCCTCTCTTGACAAAGATTCCTTAACTGTATCCATGAAAGCTTCGAGTGTGGTCAACACTGCTTGTTGTCAGCACCGGTATTCTTCGTAATTTCGTTTACGATATCTGCTTTAGTCATTTCGCTAATAATTATTGTTATACTTATATCTTAATTTTTTGGACTGCAAATATATAGCTTTTCTCCCTCTTTAAGAAATATATTCAGAATAAATTTCCTAAAAAAAGCATCTTCTTCCATTTTCTTGGTTTACTTTTGCGGAAATATTGCATAGAATTTGTACACTTTTATATAATACTGATATGGAGAATTTTAGCAGAAAATTGATAGAATTGGTATAGGGACAACGGGCGTGATTTGCCGTGGAGAAGGACAAAAAATCCTTATTTGATATGGATCTCGGAGATTATTCTACAACAAACCCGTGTGGCTCAGGGATATGATTACTATCAACGTTTTGTGGCCCGTTTTCCTGATGTGTTCGCACTGGCTGCAGCCGATGAGGATGAGGTGATGAAATATTGGCAAGGATGGGGTATTATTCCCGTGCGAGAAATTTACATGCTGCGGCGCGAAGCATGGCCGAGGCCGGAGGTTTTCCTAAAACATATAAAGAGGTGTTGGCTTTGAAAGGAGTGGGAGAGTATACTGCGGCTGCCATTTGTTCTTTTGCTTATGGCATGCCTTATGCTGTGGAGGATGGGAATGTTTATCGGGTGCTTTCGCGCTGGTTGGGGATTGAAACGCCCATAGACTCTGCAGAAGGGAAGAGGTTTTTTGCGGAAGTGGCGGCGATGGAGTTGTTGGATAAAGCGCAACCGGGGATTTATAATCAGGCGATAATGGATTTTGGCGCGTTGCAGTGCACTCCTGCTTCGCCCAACTGTATGTTCTGCCCTTTTGTTGATACTTGTGTCGCCCGGCAAAAGGGGGTGGTGGATACGCTGCCTGTGAAACAGCATAAGACAAAGGTGGCAAATCGTTACTTTAATTATATCTATGTACGCATGGGCGCGCATACATTAATCAATAAACGGACAGGGAATGATATCTGGAAGAATCTGTATGAGCTTCCTTTGATAGAAACGGAGAATGAAGTGCCCGAAGAAAAGTTCTATGCTTTATCCCGGTGGCGGGAAATGTTGGCTGAAGGCGAGACTCCCTTAGTCCGGCTGGTACAGAAAAGGAGTGAAACACGTGTTATCCCATCCGGGTGATTTACGCAAATTTTTATGAGGTTATTCTGCCCGAAGATTCTGCCTCTTTTTGCACAGTATCAGAGAATTAGGATATGAAGATTTGCATAAATTTGCCGTATCTCGCTTGGTGAATCAGTTTTTTTCGCTAATTTTGGAGCCTATAATTAAAAAGGAATAAGAGAATGTCAGTAAATAAAGTGCTATTGATAGGGAATGTAGGAAAGGACCCTGATGTGAGATATTTGGATACCGGTGTTGCTGTAGCTACTTTTTCTTTGGCTACTACAGATCGTGCATATACCTTGGCAAATGGGACTCAGGTTCCTGAACGTACCGAATGGCATAATATCGTGTTGTGGAGAGGATTGGCGCAAACGGCTGAAAAGTATGTTCGCAAAGGAGATAAGCTTTATATCGAAGGTAAAATCCGCAGCCGTTTATTACGATGATCAGAATGGCATAAAACGCACTATCGTTGAGATCTTTGCTGATAATATGGAGATGCTGACCCCGCGTAATACCTCGCAGCAACCGGGTACAGGATATGTACCGCAGGCACAAGCGGTATCCCGGCAGCAGGTGTCTGCACAAACCGGCATCCGCAGCAACAGCAAGTTTCGGATAGCAGCGTGACAGACGATTTACCTTTTTAATTAAGAGAACTTGATGTTTAACTAAAACCAGATTCCTTGGACCCTGACTCGTATTTATGCCGCTTGGCGGATTTGTTTGACGGTGTGACCGTAACGGCTCCTACCATAGGAGCCATCATAGCTATCTTATTAGCTGTTATATTATTGTATGCCTCAGGCTTTGTGTCTGCTTCGGAAATTGCTTTCTTTTCCCTTTCACCTGTTGATTTAAGTGAGATAGAGGAAGGAAAACATACTTCCGGACAGACGTATCAGCGCCCTGCTGAATGATTCCGAACGCTTGTTAGCGACTATTCTGATTTCTAATAATTTTGTGAATGTGACGATAATCATGCTGTGCAATTACTTCTTTGCCAGCACCATACACTTTGGAAATTCCGTGATTCTGGAATTCCTGCTAATAACGGTTGTCCTTACTTTTCTGCTGTTGCTTTTCGGTGAAATAATGCCCAAAATTTATTCGGCACAGCATACTTTGAAGTTTTGCCGTAAGGCTGCTCCTGCCATTTCTTTTTTAAAGAAATTCTTTTCACCTTTGTCGGCATTGCTGGTCCGTTCTTCCTTTTTTGAACAGATGTGTGGCAAAAAGGAATTATAATATTTCTGTCGACGAGCTTTCACAGGCTTTGGAACTGACGGACAAGAGTGAGATTTCAGAGGAGAGCAACATTCTGGAGGGAATTATCCGTTTTGGTGGAGAGACTGCCAAGGAGGTGATGACACCGCGTCTTGATATGGTGGATTTGGAAATCAATACTCCTTATTCCGATGTGCTGAAGTGTATTGTGGAAAATGCCTATTCCCGTATTCCGGTATATGCCGAATCGCGGGATAATATAAAGGGTATTCTTTATATCAAGGACTTGTTGCCTCATCTTAACAAGATGGATAATTTCCGTTGGCAAACACTGATCCGTCCTGCTTATTTTGTTCCTGAAACAAAAATGATTGATGATTTGCTGCGTGACTTTCAGGCAAATAAAATTCATATTGCCATTGTTGTTGACGAGTTTGGAGGAACATCGGGCATTGTAACCATGGAAGATATCATTGAGGAAATTGTAGGAGAAATCAATGATGAATATGATGATGAAGAACGCACGTATGTGAAACTGAATGACCGTACTTATATTTTTGAGGCTAAAACTCTTCTATCTGATTTCTATAAGATAATGAAGATAGACTCGAATATATTTGAGAGAGTGGAAGGAGATGCCGATACCTTAGCCGGTCTTTTAGCTTGAGATAAAGGGAGAATTCCCGGTGTTGCATGAACATTTGGATTATGAAAACTATCATTTTGAAGTGTTGGAAATGAACACCCGTCGAATCTTGAAAGTAAAAGTGATTGTTGACGAACCCCAAGTGGCGGAAGAAACGAAGTAATCATTATGCCGTTATATCGGAAAATTCAAGAAAACGGACTGCTGGTCGGGGGGTGTTTGGAAAACAGAGGAAACGGTGGAGCAGTTATTGGCTTTGCTTGGCAATATTTCTATGTACGAGAAAGACTTGGAGCATTTTACCTCTGATATGCGGAAATATGAATGGCTGGCTGTACGTGTATTACTGAAAACATTGTGCGGAGAAGAAAAGAAGGTGGTTTATCTTCCTTCCGGGAAGCCATATCTGGCAGATGGAAGTGCACATATCAGCATATCTCATACGAATGGTTATGTGGCTGTTGCCCTGCATCCGACCGAAGAAGTAGGAATCGATATTGAGAGATATGGGGTAAGGGTTCGTAGGGTTGTTTCTCGTTTTGTGCGGCCGGACGAAGAAAAAACGATGAATCAAGGTGATGAAGTATATGTATTGCTTCTTCACTGGTCTGCCAAAGAAACATTGTTCAAGGTGATGGGGGTGGAAGGTGTAGACTTTATCCGGCATTTGCATATTTTTCCTTTTGTCATGGAAGAGGAGGGGTGTTTGGAAGCGCAGGAATATCGGACAGAGGAACAGTGGCATTATCGGGTGCGTTATCTGACTCATCCCGATTTCGTGCTTACTTGGACTATAAAAAAATGCCAACGTGATTCCCATCAGGCTGGCACTCAAATAAACTTGGCAGAGTTTATTCTTATAAAAAATCTCTTTTTACCTGATCATCTCTTTTTGGGATAGCGAAACGGAGAAGATAGCGGATGCTAATCATCCTTTATGTTCAGTGTTCCAAGCTCTTTCCTCGAAAGCTTCAGATTTGATAAGTGCACAGGCAGGTCTTCTGACTCGTTTCCGCTATAAGCACCTTCCCGGAAATTATCCCAGTGGTTATTGGCATTTTGCTTATGCGTTTAGTGAAACATACAGCAGCGGGACTGTTCAGGATTCTCACCTTGATTCCCTTTTAATCATTTATCTTTGACTAAAGATAAACAAACCAATACATTGCAAATATACTGCTTATCTTTAGAAAAACAATTAATTCTTTTTTGGGTTTTTGTAAAGGGAGGAATAGAAATTTTGCCTTATCTTTGTGACATAATTTAGAGTAACTATGATTATAGCAGTAGACTTTGACGGAACAATCGTGGAACATAAGTATCCCGCAATAGGTAAAGAAATTCCTTTTGCCATAGAAACATTGAAAAAATTGCAGCAAGAACGTCATTTCCTTATATTATGGAGCGTTCGTGAAGGTCGTTTATTGGAAGAAGCGGTGGAGTTTTGCCGTCAGCGGGGACTGGAATTTTATGCAGTCAATAGCAATTATGCCGAAGAGAAAGATAAAAGCCGGTATTATTCGCGTAAACTGAAGGCGGATTTATTTATTGATGACCGTAATTTGGGCGGGTTGCCTGATTGGGGGGTGATTTATGAAATGGTGCACAATCGCTTAAGTTATGAGCAGGTATATCAAAATCTGCATAATGAAAAACGCCCTGCTCCTAAAGGTTTTTGGGCAAGGCTTTTCAAATAATAGGAAAGGCGTCCTTTTATTCTTTACACAGCGTAAAGATAAATTCCAGCCCCCCACCGGGATTATTCTTGGCAAAGATAGTCCCGCCATGCAGAATGACTGCGTTTTTTACAATGGCTAGTCCCAGTCCGGTACCGCCCAATTTGCGTGAACGTCCTTTGTCCACCCGATAGAAACGCTCGAACAAACGGCTTAGATGTTCGGGTCCTACTCCTACGCCTGTGTCCGAGAAACTGAAATAGTAGAAACGTTCGTCTTCACGGAAGCAACGGACTGTAATTGATATTCCTGTACCGGCATAAGCGATGGCATTGTCTGTCAGGTTTCTGAAAATGGAATAGAGCAAGGAAGCGTTGCCGGATACAGTCAGTCCATGGGGTAGAAAATTGGATGCTGTTATCTGTTTTTTCTTCCAATTCCAAGGCAACTTCATTCAGTATGTTTTGCATCATAACTGTCAGGTTGACTTGTTCAGTCTCTATCATATTGGGGGCTTCCTCCATGCGTGTCAAGACAGAGAAATATCACGTAATAAATGTGCCAGGCGATTACTTTGAGCATAACTGCGTTCGAGGAACGTATTTATTTTTTCTCGTGGCAGTCCCGGGTTATTGACTATTGTCTCAAGATATCCTTGTATGCTGCTGACCGGGGTCTTTAATTCATGGGCAATATTCTGAGTTAATTGTTTTTTTAACCGTGCCTGTTCTTCTTCCTGAGTGACATCGTTGATAGAAATTTCAAAGCTGTCATCTTGAAAAATAATACAGTCTACCGAGAAAATACGACCGTTTTTGTCTATAACAATCGACATTCGTTTCTCTTCTTTGCTGATTGTGCGCTCTTTATTTTTGGCAATGAAATCAGTAATCGGCTGAAGTTCCGGAATAGAGAAGATTTCCTCTGTCGAACTCAGGTTTTTGTCCGAAATGAGGTTGGCGTACTGGGTAAAGAGATTATTAACCAGTATTTCTTGTTTCTTATGGGTAAAAACTCCTAATCCTTCACGGGATATTTGCAGGTGGGTGATCAGTTTCTCGCGTTCGATATATAAATCTTCTTTTGCCTGATGCAGACGTTTGTAAATCTGGATGATATGTTGGGATATTTCGCCCAGTTCGTTTTTGGGAAATGCTCCTTGCAAGTCGGTGTCTATCGGTTCGTTGCGGTCGGCTTTCATGGCAAATTGTTGCAATTTGGTGATAGACATTCCCAATTTATGTGTAAAACGGTAAAAGATAAAAATCAGCACGAGACTTACTATAAGCGTAAACCATACAAAATGGGAATCTGCTTTTAAATGACGCACCAGGCTGACACTATAGGGCAATGCGGAACGGATTATATAATTAGTGTTCGGATAATATTGAGCTGAATAGAAAAACTCTCCTCCTAAACTTTCGGATTGGCGATTAATGGAATAGCCGCTTCCTTGGCTGATAGCTTCCTTTATTTCTTCCCGGTTGAGATGGTTGCTGAAGTACAGCGGATTCTGTTCGATATTATCATACAACACTTTCCCTTCTTTATCAATAAGGGTGACACGCAATTCATCCAACGTATGTTCGTGTACATATTTATCTAAAAGTCTCAAATTCAATGTGTCTTTTCCACGGAGAAAGTCATTCAGACGGTCATTATAATTCTGTAATTGAGTGTTGAGCAGTTCTATTTTGTATTCCTTTTCCCTGCGATATTGAAATGCCATAAAGCAAATGGCAAAGACAAGAAACAATACAATGACAGAAAGAAAAAGCTTCTTGCTGAACGATAATACATGGCTGGATAGTTCGAGTGTCATGATAAAGCAGACTTTATTTATTGATATTCAAAGCAATATCCGTATCCCAGACGTGTTACGATACATTTTCCATATTCTCCGACTTTTTTGCGTAGCCGGGTGATATTCACATCAATGGTGCGGTCGAGTACGTATACTTCTTCTTGCCAGACTTTTGCTAAAATATCTTCGCGGGAAAACACACGTCCCTGATTTTGCAATAGGAGCAGCAGGAATCTCAAATTCTTTTTTTTGGTAAGAGAGACTTCAATACCGTCAATACTTACTTTCTTTTTGGTCATATCAAGTATCAATCCTTTATAAACCAGTTGTTGCGGAGCTTCTTTTTCGTTACCCGATGCTGTGCGACGCAACACCGCCTTGACACGTACCATTACTTCGCGCAGGGAAAAAGGTTTTGAAATGTAGTCGTCAGCTCCCAAATTGAAGCCGGTCACGGTATCGTTTTCTGTATCTTTGGCAGTAATGAAAATGATAGGAATAGTGGCGGTGGCTTTATTTTTTTTGAGCATACTTGCCATCTTGAAACCTGAGATCTCACCCATCATGACATCCAATAAAAAGAGATCGTATTTAGTGAGATCCGTTTTTAAGGCTTCTTCGGCAGAGTTGGCAGTATCTACCAAATACCCTTCGTTTTCCAAGTTGAATTTAAGAATCTCACAGAGATCCTCTTCGTCATCAACTACTAAAATGCGGTAATCATTCATGTCGTTCCTCTTTTTTTATTTACTACAAAACTAATCTTTTCTTGATCAGCACTGCAAAAATGGAGCATTTTTATTACTATTTGATGAAACAAATATTACAAATGTGTTACATTGTAGGTATGGTAAACTCTCCGGCTACCGGAATACTCATTTGGTAACGTATTTCTCTTTCATTTTTGCCATGACCCAAAAGAAACATTAGTTTTGTAAGAACGGACTCTACTGTACTGTCATATCCACTGATAACTCCGGCATCGAGCAAATGAAGTCCGGTTTCATATCTTCCCATCTCTACACTTCCTGTAGAACATTGGGAAATATTGATAATGACGATACCACGGTCGGTAGCTTCTTTCAGTAAGTCAATGAACCAAGGTTTTTGTGGAGCATTACCCGAACCGTATGTTTTAAGCACCACTGCCCGCAATCCGGGGGTATGAAGTATGTTTCGTATCATATTTTCCTGAATACCGGGAAAGAGTGTCAGGATGACGACATTTGGTGTCGTACAGATAGTGGGGCTTTAGAGCCACATTGGGATTTGCTTTATGAATACGGTCATATTCATACTTAATATGAATACCGGCTGTAGCAAGTGATGGATAATTATATGAACGGAAAGCATTAAAGTTTTCTGCATTAATTTTTGTCGTTCTGTTGCCGCGAAGCAAGTGGTTTTCAAAGAAGATACACACTTCGGGAACGATGGCTGTACCATCGGGGTGTTTGGCAGCGGCAATTTCAATGGAAGTGATAAGATTTTCTTTGCCGTCGGTACGCAACATGCCAATGGGAAGCTGGCTACCTGTCAAGATGACCGGCTTACTTAAATTTTCCAACATGAAACTAAGGGCAGAAGCGGTATATGCCATGGTGTCTGTTCCGTGAAGAATGACAAAACCGTCAAAATTATCATAATTGTAAGCGATGATTTTTACCAGTTTTGCCCATAAAGAAGGTTCCATGTCGGAAGAATCGATGGGAGGATTAAACTGATAGGAAGAAATGCGGTAATTGAAACGTTTTAACTCCGGAACATTCTCTTGAAGTTGATCAAAATTGAAGGCTTCTAGTGCACCTGTCTCAGGATTTTCAATCATGCCGATCGTACCGCCTGTGTATATTAGCAAAACGGAAGGATATTCACTCTTTATCATAAGTATATCTGATTGGATTATGGCACAAAGATACGGAATATGTGGAAATATGGCAAAATTAAGATGGAGAAATAACAAAATGTTTTTGCTGTTTCTCCATGCATTTGTTTAAATAGTGCTTCTCCTACTCGTTGTTTAATGCTTTGAGCAACTTGTCGGTTGCTGCTTCAGCATCTCCTTTTTCATCACCAAGTAGCGTAACGAACTTGCTTCCGATTATTGCTCCTGCTGCATTGGCAGAGGCTGTTTCGAATGTCTGTTTATTTGATATTCCGAAACCTATCATTCGAGGGTTACGCAACTTCATAGCTGCAATGCGTTGGAAATATGCCTGCTTCTGTGTACCGAAATCTTTCTGTACACCGGTAATGGCTGCCGAAGATACCATATATATAAATCCATCTGTATGTTCGTCAATCAGCCGGATGCGTTCTTCACTTGTTTCAGGTGTAATCAGCATAATCACTTTTATATCATATTTTTTTTTCTGCAATGGGGCGATACTCATTCATGTAATCTTTGAAAGGAAGGTCGGGAATGATAACTCCGTCGATACCAACCTCTTTGCAGGTACGGCAGAAGTTTTCGAAGCCGAATTGCATGATAGGGTTTAAATATCCCATTAAAATAAGAGGAATCTGTACTTTGTGGCGAATATCCTTCAGTTGCGTAAAAAGGAGTTGTAGTGTCATGCCGTTTTTCAATGCCTGCGTTGCTGCATGTTGGATAACGGGGCCGTCTGCCATCGGGTCACTGAAAGGAATACCTATTTCAATCATATCGATTCCTTTACTTGCCAGTGTGTTGATAACGTTTGCAGTACCGTCTGAGGTAGGATAACGCCGGCACAAAAATAAATGGATAAAATATCTTTTTGTTTTTGTGCTGAATAAATTATTAATTCTGTTCATTCTATGTTAGATTTGATTTGTTTGATAAATGTGTTTAATAGCGTTGTATCCTTTTTGCCCGGAGAGATTTCGAATCCGCTATTGAGATCGATGCCTGCCCATGCAGGATGGCGGAATTCTTTCAGAGAATGCAGACTGTCGGGCTTTAGTCCGCCGCTTAGCAGAAAAGGAGTGGAACCATGATACGCCGTAAGCACTTGCCAATCGAATGTTTTTCCCGAACCGCCATAACCGGTACAGGCTGTGTCGAACAGGAAGTAGTCGCAGACATTTTCATAGCAGGCAGTAGATTTCAAATCACTCATTGAGGCAATAGGGAATACTTTGATAACCCCCAGTCCGGCACGTTTCAGGTTGAGACATTGTTCGGAAGTTTCTGTTCCGTGCAGTTGGATATAATGAAGGTCGAATTCTTCCGCTTTTTGTAGGATGGCGGGTGTTACTTCATTGACAAATACGCCTACACGCTTGCATCGCTCCGGCAGGTAAGCCGGACGGAGAGAGACATGACGGCTGGAATGGGGGAAAAAGATAAATCCCATCCAGTCCGGACCGGTCTGTTCTACGGCGCGAATGTTGTCGGGCTCGCGCATGCCACATACTTTTACAATCATTTTGTCAATATGATTTTTATAACTTACTGATAAACTCTTTCAAAGCATTTCCCGGTTGAGGTGTCTTCATGAAATTCTCTCCAATCAAGAAACCCCGAAAGCCGGCTGCACGTAATTGTCGGACAGTCTGTGGGCTGGAAATGCCACTTTCGGAAACAAGTAACATTTCTTTAGGTAATTTCTCTGCCAGTCGGAAGGAGTTTTCCACGTCTGTATGGAAAGTTCCCAGATTGCGGTTGTTCACTCCCACCATATCAATGTTGTCTTCTATGTATTCCAATTCTTGTTCACTATGAATTTCGAGAAGTACTTCCAATTTCAGTTCGTGCGCTTTGGCCGCTAACATACTGCATTGCTCTTTTTTCTGAGTGCCGCAGCAATCAGAAGAACTGCATCTGCCCCTACGATGCAAGCTTGGTAAAGTTGATATTCGTCAATGATGAAGTCTTTACGCAGAATGGGAAGGCTCACTTGGGGACGTGCGGCACGGATGTCTTTTAGATTGCCGCCAAAAAATTCTCGTCTGTCAGGATGGAGAGAACGGAAGCTCCTGCCATTTCATAGGCAGGAGGAATGATATCAGCCTGTGCGTTTTCTTTTTTATCCATCCTTTGGATGGCGAACGGCGTTTAAACTCGGCAATGATGCCGGAAGGTGATGCCGAAAGGCTGGCGCGCATGCTCCTTCGCGGCATAGGCTCATTGCAGTTGTTTATCAGCAACTCTTGGCTGATAGCGGCTTTTTGTTGTTCGATTTCTAACCGTTTGTGGGCGATGATTTCATCTAATATATCTGTCATAGCTTTACTTTTATACCGGGTTGTCAACTGTTTAATTCGATAAAACGTTTTAATGTTTTCAGAGCCTTGCCGCTTTCCAATGATTCACGGGCTATGGCGACGCATTCTTCTATCGGTTTGGCCGGTTCCATGGCTTGTATGGCAAAAGAAGCGTTAATCAACACACAGTCGGTCTGTGCTTTGGTTGCACGGTTCTGCAATACGTTGTCGAAGATGCAGGCAGCCTCCTGAGGGGTTGTTCCACCATAGAGCTCTTCTTGGCGGGCGAGAGAAAAGCCGAGTTCTGATGGCTTGTAAATAGTTTCGTAACGGTTGGTCATTACTTTAAACTCATCCGTAAGGGAGATTTCATCGTATCCGTCCAGATTATTGACTACGGCAAAACCGATGCCAAGCTTTTGGAATACATTGGTGTAAAGGCGCATTTGAGGAAGATCTGCCACACCCAATAATTGGTAGGAAGGTAGGCAAGGGTTGACCAATGGTCCGAGAAGATTGAAGATAGTCCGCACTTGTAGGGCTTTGCGTACCGGACCGACGCTTTTCATGGCGGGATTGAACAGCTGGGCGTGCATATACACCATGCCACACTCTTCCATACTGCGAGTAAGTATCGATGGGTCATTGGTAAATTTCACTCCGTGTTGCTCCATTACGTTGCTTGCTCCGCTTATTGAGGTTGCACCGTAATTTCCATGTTTTGCCACATGATATCCGGCACCGGCAACAATAAGGCAAGCACAAGTAGATATATTGAATGTATTCTTTCCGTCTCCCCCCGTACCTACAATGTCAATAGGTTTGTAGGCAGAAAAGTCTATGGGTACTCGTGTTGTAAGCAGTGCTTCACGAAAACCGATAAGTTCTTCTACTTTGACGCCACGCATCTGGAATACTGTGAGCAGAGCAGCTATTTGTGAGTCATTATACCTGCCTTTGGTGATATTGAGTAACAAGTTTTTTTGCTTCTTCACGATTCAGTTCTTCATGGTTGAAGAGGCGTGATAATATAGCTTTCATATCGTTTGAATTGTTGTTTTTATGCGTTTAGGAAATTAGCAATTATTGTTTTTCCATTCGGTGTCAGCACAGATTCGGGATGGAATTGGATTCCATGTACATCATATTTTTTATGTTTGAGTGCCATGATATATCCTTCCCGGCTCATAGCTGTTACTTCCAAACAGTCGGGGAATTCGTCTGTATCTACCACCCACGAGTGATATCTTCCGACGGGTATTTCCTGTGGCAACCCTCTAAATATATAATCGTCTTTTCTATGGTTATCGGTGTTTGTACTCCGTGAAAAACTTCACTCAGGTTGATCAGTTTGGCTCCGAATACCTCTCCGATGGCCTGCTCTCCCAGACATACACCGAGAATAGGTTTTTTCCCTGTATAAGTCCGGATAACATCCGGCAGTAGTCCGGCTTCAGAGGGGATTCCCGGTCCAGGTGAAAGAATTATTTTATCGAATACTTTTAATTCTTCCAGTTTAAAGGAATCATTGCGCATGACGGTGACTTCTGCACCGAGTTCTTTTACCAAATGACTCAAATTGTAGGTAAATGAGTCATAGTTGTCTATAATTACTATTTTCATGATAGAGTGTTTTACATTTGTTCTGCCAGGAGAATTGCTTTTTTAAGTGCTCCCAGTTTGTTGTTTACTTCTTGTAATTCGTACTCTTCATTGCTCTTAGCTACGATGCCGCCACCGGCTTGAAACCATAGTTCGTTGTTGCGGCTGACGAATGTACGAATGGTGATAGCTTGGTTCAATGTGCCGTTCAGCCGATAAATCCGATGCAACCTCCATAGGCTCCACGGCTGTGAGGTTCGTATTGGCTGATCAGCTGCATGGCTTACTTTAGGAGCGCCGCTCAGGGTACCGGCCGGGAAAGTATCAATAAATGCTTTGATGGAGTTAGCTTTGGGTTCAATTCACCGCTGACTCGGCTTACCAGATGAATGACGTGACTATAATATTGAGGTTCTTTGTAAAATTCTACTTGTACATCGTGACAGTTGCGGCTCAAGTCATTGCGTGCCAGATCTACTAGCATTACGTGTTCTGCATTTTCTTTCGGGTCAGCAAGTAAGGCAGTTGTGAGTTCGTTATCTGTTTGTTTATTTCCGCTGCGGCGGGTTGTTCCTGCGAATGGGATCGATGGTAGCACGCCCCCCTTTTCTATTTTGCAATGTGTTTCGGGTGATGAACCGAAGATACGAAATCCGCCAAAGTCGAAGTAAAATAAATAAGGTGAAGGATTGATGCTCCGCAGCGCACGATAGAGTTTGAAGTCATCACCTTCATAACGTTGGATGAATCGGCGTGAGAGAACGATTTGGAATACATCCCCGCGCATACAGTGGATTATACCTTTTCGGATATTGGGTTTATGCTCCTCATCGGTCAGCGTGCTCGTTGTTTCGCCGACAGCATGAAAATCATAGGTAGTATAGTTACGGTTGTGGATCGCTTTTTCCACATAATCCAGATGGCTGTCCTCACCGTCCTGCAACATTTCCAGTAATAACATTTCGTTGCGGAAGTCATTGAAGACAATCAGGTATTTATATAAGATATAGAGCATTTCGGGAGCGTCATTTTTAGGGGTCGCAACTGTCTTTTTACATTAATGTGCTCAAAGTAACGTACTGCATTGAAAGTGGTGTATCCATACAGACCGCAATAATGATTATATTCTCCGCGTACTTTAAAAATGGTTCAGGAAATCGGTTATGGCATGATCTACTTTGTAATCGGCAGTAATGGTATGCTCTTCTGTGCTACCGTCAGGGTAAGTGGTTGTGGCGACTCCGTGGTTAATGCCGATGCTGGCTACAGGATTCAGTCCGATGAAAGAACGGTTGTTCTCACTTCCATGATAGTCGGAACTTTCCATCAGTGCACTTTGAGGGAAGATGTCCCGTACTTTCAGATAAGTACTTACCGGAGTATGAAGGTCTCCCAACATAGTTTTGTGCTTCGGTGAGTTGTATAGATAAATGTTTTCATAATTTCGTTTCTTCTGGTTTGTTATTCAAATAAGTTTCTGTATCCTTATCTCCTCGTCCTGAGACAGTAAGTACCACTATATCTTCGGGACGGAACTGCATTTTATTGAGTGCACCCAATGCATGAGCCGATTCCAATGCCGGAATAATACCTTCCAAACGGGTTAGCTCGAATGCAGCGCGTATAGCTTCATCATCATTGATGGACAGAACAATGGCCCGCTTTTGTCGGGCAAGATTGGCATGCATGGGGCCTATGCCCGGATAATCCAGACCGGCAGAGATGGAGTAAGGTTCCTCTATTTGTCCGTCCTCGTTTTGGATAACCAAGGTCTTTGCTCCGTGGATAATTCCCATTTTCCCCAGTTGGATGGTAGCGGCCGACATTCCTGTTTCTATACCTTTTCCACCGGCTTCGGCCAATACGATTTGTACACGTTCGTCATCGATATAGTGGAAAATAGTACCGGCAGCATTACTTCCCCCACCCACACAAGCCATTAGATAATCGGGATACTCACGTCCTTCATGCTCTTTCAGTTGTTTTCTGATTTCTTCACTGATAACGGATTGCAGTCTTGCCACCATGTCGGGATAAGGATGAGGCCCTACCGTAGAGCCGATTACATAATACGTATCGGCTGGATGACAGCACCAGTCTCGAATCGCTTCATTGGTGGCGTCTTTCAGTGTCATGTTTCCCGATGTGACAGGGCGGACTTCAGCCCCTAGCATCTTCATTTTCTCTACATTGACATGTTGGCGTTCTACATCAGTTTTAGCCCATATAAATAATGCATTGCATATTCATCAGTGCACAAACGGTTGCGGTTGCCACTCCATGCTGACCGGCTCCGGTCTCGGCAATGATACGACTTTTTCCCATACGTTTGGCAAGCAATACTTGCCCGATGGCATTGTTTATTTTGTGTGCTCCTGTATGATTCAGGTCTTCGCGTTTCAGATAGATTTTACAGCCGTACTTTGCGCTTAACCGACGGGCAAGATAGAGTGGAGAAGGACGTCCTACATAGTCATGCAACAAGTCATTAAATTCTTGTTTGAAGTCTTCGCTATCCAATACATTTAAATAAGCGTTTTTTAGTTCATCTACACAGCGATGAAGAATTTCTGGGATATATGCTCCTCCGAACTCGCCGTAATAACCTTCATTGTTTACTTGATAAGTTTTCATTGTGATTGAGTATCTATTTTTTGTAAATTGCATAAACGAAAAAAGGCCTGTCGTAAGTACGACAGACCTTTTCTGAATATCCTTTTAGAATGTCAGGTATATATACATGGACTGGTTCTCTTTACGACTTATTCAGTTGCAAGAGACGCCACCAACATGTATTTACTAATATTCTTTTCATCTTTTTCTGTTTTTATTTTGGGGCAAATGTAAGCGTTTTGTTTTAAACTCCAAAGAAAAACTTACTTTTTTTTCTATTTATTGGTAACTTCGTTCAATTTGCCTTTCACAGCTTCGGCCTGTTGACTCATCTTTTCCACCACTTCTCCGCTTACTTTCTCTGCTTTATGCTTAGCGCGATGTGCAAAGTCATACGCATCTTCTTCTAAGTCCTGAATGGTGTCATAAATGTCTCTTCTCAATTTGCGTCCTCTGTTGCTGTGCGCAAAACAACTTAATGCACTGCCGACCAGCGCTCCTAGTGCCAGTCCGGCAAAGATTTTCCATTATTCATAATCTTATTACTTTAAATTGGTTTTATAAATGAACATTTCGGCTGTGTGGATGGTTTTAATACATCAGTTAATAAATCATTAAAATGGAAATAAGATGAAACGTAAACTTTGGATAAGAATAGGAGCGGTGTTATTGGCTGCATTATTGTTGTGGTGGCTCTTTTGGGCTATATTGATTGACGAAGACGAGAATGATCAGGGCTTACCGGAAACAGAACAAATAGAGGCAGTGGATTAATTCCCTGCCTTTTCTTATTCTTTTTCAGAAATATTCTGTATATTCGCTTATTGATTATTGAAAAAGTGTAATAGTATAAATAATATGTAACAATGAAAACAATGAATTATTCTATAATCCGATGCATCTGTGCATTAGTATTGGGCGTATTATTGGTAGCATGGCCCGAAGCTGCTATCCTGTATTTGGTGATTACTATCGGAGCTTTGTTTTTGGTACCAGGTCTGTTCTCTGTCTTTGGTTATCTTACTCGTGGAAAGCAGAATGGAATGTCTTTTCCTATAGCCGGATTGGGTAGTCTGCTGTTTGGTCTTTGGCTGATGATTATGCCGGCATTTTTTGTCGGTATTCTGATGTATGTGTTGGGAGCTGTTCTTGTGTTGGCAGGTATCAGCCAGATTGTAAACCTGTCTGCTGCGCGTAGTTGGACGGTGGTACCGGGAGGTTTCTTTGTCGTTCCCGTGCTAGTGCTTATTGCTGGTGTTGTTGTTTTTGTTCAATCCGTTTACGGCTGCCACTGTGCCTTTTTATTATATTGGGGGGTCAGCAGTATCGTTTATGGACTTTCGGATTTGGTGAACATTATTCGTTTCCGCCAAAAGAAAGATATTCAGACTCCTATTATAGAGGATGTGACTCCTATTGAAGAGATTAAAGATTAATATACTATGAAAAAACGACTGAACTATTTATTGCTGGTATTGTGTTTATTGGTAGCCTCTGCATGTAAAAACGGAGGTTTCTACCACAGCCTCCGGCAAAGATGAAGGCGCCGGAGGTTGTGAGGGCGAAAAGGCAAAAGCTATTTTGTGGGTAGACTATAAAAAAGGGCGTTCTATCCCTGCCGGAGTTGCTATCAGGACAGTGAAAGTGCGTGCCAATGTGTTTGCCGATGGTAGTGTGAAGGTTCTTTCTTTCTGTAAGAAACAATCTTTCAGAGTGGAAGACTATTTATTGAAGAGATTGAAAGTTTACCGAATTCGGGATTGGGCATTTGAGGGGAATTATATACAGACCGGCGAGCAATATTTACAGTTGCGGTATATTCCTGCCTGGATAAAGTAAAAGTGTTGCCATATTAGTATCTGTCTGCTGATGAAAGCAATGTACTCACTTTATGAAGGCTGCATTTTACCGAACTGAAATTAAGGTATCATACTGTGGGAGGTGCCGACAGGTATAGTTATTATGTATTGACCGGTCTTCGTTTCTCTTTCTTTTAGGGGGTAGCATCTCCCCCTTCCTCGGACATATCTTTTTTTGTGAATACAATTAGGCAGACAAATTCATTCTACATTTTCCCTATACTGTTTGGGTGACATTCCTGTATATCTTTTAAAGTATTTCCCGAAGAATGAGATATCTGGGAAAGTTAAGTGAATAGGCTATCTCCTGAATGGTAAGGTCTGTGGATTTTAGTTTGGCTTCCGCATCTGTTATCACTAGTTTGGCGATAATGTCAGTAACCGTTTTCCCGGTTATCTTGTTTACGGTGGTGCTGAGGTGTTGTGGTGATATATGGAGCAAATCGGCATAAAAAGCTACACTCCGTTCTTTTGCGTATAATGTTTGATGATATATTGGACCAGGCGTTTCACAATTTCTTCTCCACGGTTGAAAGTACGTGTGGTTACATTGGTGTTCTGATGAATATTGCCTACGCCATGCAGTATGGTGAGCAGCATGGAGCTGAGCAAGTCCTTATTGGGCTTTGCTTCTATGTGTTTCATTTTTTATCAATAACATAAAGTAGTCTTGGAACAATTCGGATGTTTCGGGACGCAGAGGGGTGACAGGTGTATCAATCAGGGCCGAAAGATAATTCTTGGTGGAATTGAAAAAGTTTATTCCATTCAGCAACTCTTTGTTGAATCCTATCAAGTACAGACGACAGTCGGGACTTTGCCGGTGAACATGTACAAAGGTTTCTGGCAGAATAGTGACAATGTCGTTCTTTTGTATCTTGTGTTCAGACAGATGGATCGTTATGTCACATTCACCTCGCAGGCAAAGAATAAATAGACAACCATTCATGCGCTGAGGGTAGTGGTAGATATGTCCGAAAGTACCGGTTATGTCAATTTCAGCTGTGAAATCTTTATTCGATTTAAAGATGTTAATGTCATCAGTGTACTTCATAAAAATAAAGAAGGTTTGATTATGCACCACAAATATAGGACAGTTAGAGCAGATAACAAAGAAAATGCTTAAAAATAGACTAATATATCTTACTGTTAGCACTTGTGCGCTTTTAATAATTATGAGAACTTTGCAGCGAAAACTAATAGTGAAGATAAACAGTATGAAAGGTAGAAATTTGTCTATTATGGCAGTGAGTGTGGTATTGTTCTGTTCATGCGGACAGCAACCTGCTCAGGAACGAGGCCCCCGTCCGGTGAAATTGGCGGAAGTTGCGTCGTTAAATAAAATTGAAAAATCCTATTCAGGCGTAGTGTCGCCCGATCAATTCAGTGATCTTGCGTTTAAAATGTCCGGTCCGTTGGTGGCAATGAATGTACTCGAAGGACAGAGAGTGAAAAAAGGGGAGGTGGTAGCTGAAATTGACCCGACAGATTATAAGTTGGATTATGACGCAAAGAGAGCTTCCTTCCAGAAAGCATCATCGCAAATGCAACGTGCAGAGAAGCTATTGATGAAAAATGCCATATCTATGCAGGAGTTTGAAACGACTCAGGCATCTTATACCAATGCCAAATCGGCATTTGAAAATGCGCAAAACACATTGAATGACACCAAGCTACGCGCTCCATTTGATGGCTTTATCCAAAAGAAATATGTTGAAAACTATCAGCGTGTACAACCGGGACAAGGTGTGGTATGTCTGATTAACCCGGCAAAGTTGCAAGTGGAATTTACCATTCCCGAAACAAATATTGCCTATGTGACTTCTCACGGAAGTATTTTTGTAGAATTTGATGCTTATAAAGGCAAGTTATTTCAGGCAAAGGTAAAAGAGTATGTGGAAGCATCGCAAGACACGGTGCCGGAGTTCCTGTATTCCTTTATATTGATGACCCCGAATTTGACTTGAAGAAATATAAGGTATCGGTGGGCTTTTCTTGCCGTGTGGTAGTTAATATTGAAAATGAAACGGTAAAAAGGAGGAATTACCGTTCCGTTATCTGCTGTAGTATTTGATAACAATCTGAATAATAAGGTTGTATTCATTTATAATCCTTCTACCCAAAAAAGTAGAGAAGCGTAAGATTTATGACGAAGGAACCATTGTGGGACGTAATGATTTAATTGTGACCGGAGAGGTGAAGGCCGGTGAACAAGTAGTAGCTGCGGGAGCTTCTTATCTAGTGGACGGTCAGCAAGTAAAATATTAACAGAATAAAAAAGGAGAGAGCATATCATGAATATTCCAAAATATTCTTTGAGAGAACCGGAAGGTTATCTACTTTCTTTTTGGCTATTTTGTTGATAGGTGGAGTAATCTCCTTCTTTAAGCTGCCAAAGAAAGAAGACGCTCTCGCCTTTCGTGATAAAGACTGCGGTATTGGTTACCCAGTATCCGGGAGCGAACCCACATGAAGTGGAGAAACTGATTACGGAACCGATTGAACGTGAAATTCAGTCCATGACAGATGTATATCAGATTAAATCGGAATCTTATTTCGGACTGTCTAAGATTTCTATTGAACTTCAGCCTACGATTGATCCGGATTATATGCCGGTAAAATGGGATGAACTGCGTCGTAAGGTGGCAAATATCCAGCCGAAGCTGCCTAGCGGTGCATCTACTATCACGGTGAACGATGATTTTGGTGATGTATATGGTATTTATTATGCATTGACAGCCGATGAAGGTTTTTCATACAAAGACTTGCGTGACTGGGCACAGCATATACGTACGCAGCTTACTCCGATTGAGGGTGTGCAGAAAGTGATGCTTTATGGTGAGCAGACAGAAGTAATCAATGTGAAGATATCTACTTCCAAACTATCATCTTTGGGTATTGACCCGACTTCTATCATGGGGATTTTGCAAAAACAGAATGTACAAGTCAATACGGGAGATATCGCTACCGATATTTATCAGTTGCGCTTGCGTACGGAAGGGACTTATACCAGTCTGGAAGATATAGAGAACCAGTTGATTATCAGCAAGGACGGACGGGAAGTACGTTTGGGGGATATTGCAACAGTGGAACGCGGTTATTATGATCCGCCTTCAACCTTGATGCGTGTCAATGGCAAACGTGCTATCGGTATAGGTGTGGCCAGTGGAGCAAAGGATAATGTGGTAGCTGTTGGTGAAGCCGTGGATAAGAGCTTGGCAGAGATAGAACAATTGTTGCCTATCGGTATAGAATTGTCTTCTCTCTATCCCGAAGACAAGATTGCGGATGAAGCTAATAATGGCTTTATCCTGAATTTGATAGAATCATTGGTTATTGTTATCCTGATTATCTTTGTGGTGATGGGATCGCGTGCCGGTATGCTGATAGGTAGTTCGCTATTGTTTTCTGGTAGGAGGTACCTTGCTTATCATGTTAATGTGGGGGTGGGATTGAACCGTACTTCCTTGGCGGCATTTATCATCGCCATGGGTATGCTGGTGGACAATGCCATTGTGGTGACAGATAATGCGCAGATAGGAATCAAGCGCGGAAAATCCCGTTATCAGTCATTGATAGAGGGAGCCATCAAGCCGCAATGGGCATTGCTGGGAGCGACCTTTATTGCTATTTGTTCATTCTTGCCGTTGTATTTGGCTCCTGCATCGGTTGCTGAAATTGTAAAACCGTTGTTTATCGTGTTGGCTGTGTCATTGGGATTAAGTTGGATCTTGGCTTTATGCCAGACTACAACTTTCGGTAACTTTATTTTGCAAGAGGCTACTCCCGGTAGTGAAGGTAAGGATCCATACGATACCAAAATTTATCATAAGTTTGAGAAGCTCTTGACTTTATTGATTAAGCGCCGTTTTATAACACTGACTACTGTTGTTGTTACTTTGGTGCTTTCTTTGGTTATTATGGCTGTTATGCCTCAGAGTTTTTTCCCGAAAATGAATAAGCCTTATTTCCGTGCTGATCTGGTATTCCCTGAGGGATTCAGTATTCATGCGGTAGACGAAGACGTGATGAAGGTGGAAGAGTATTTGGAGAAGAATGAAAAAGTAAAATCTTATTCTGTGACTTTAGGTGGTACTCCGTTGCGTTACTATCTGGCAAGTTCTTCTTTTGGACCGAAGTCTAACTATGCCAATGTGATGGTGGAAACTAAAGACCCCGAAGATGCAGCCGAAGTGGAACAGCAGTTTTATGAGCACATGACCCAGAACTTTCCCAATATCATTACCCGTTCGGCACTTTTTGCTTTGTCACCGGTGCCTGAAGCTGCTATTGAGATCGGTTTTATCGGTGAAAATCCCGATACATTGACCGCATTGGTTGAGCGTGCGAAGAAGATAGCGCATGCCAATGTGATATGGTGACGGATATACGTTCTAACTGGGGAGATAAGGTGCCCGTGTGGAAACCGATGTTCTCTCAACAGAAAGGTTTACGCTTGGGGATTACCCGTCAGCAGGTTGCCAATTCATTCCGTACGGCTACCAATGGCTTGCCTTTGGGAGAGTATCGTGAGGGGGATATTTCACTTCCTATCTTATTGAAGGATGAAGATGCAGAAAAAATGAACTTGAATGATGTGAAAAGTGTGCCTGTATTCAGTACGAAAGGAAATTCCGTGAAAGTGGAACAGGTAATCGATAATTTCGCTTTGGGTTATGATTATAATGTAGTCCGTCGCTTTAACCGCGAGCGTTGTATGATGATGCAATGTGAACCTAAGCGTGGAGCCAATACGATGGCTGCGTTTAAGCAGGTGCTTACTGCCGTACAAGAGCAGATGCAGTTGCCCGAAGGGTATAAGATGAAATACTTTGGTGAGCAGGAAACACAGGATGTAAGTAACGCTGCTTTGGCGAAGAATATTCCGCTGACTTTCCTGTTGATTTATGTGTTCTGCTATTCCTTTTCCCCAGCAACTACCGCAAGCCGGTATTGATTATGCTGATGTTGCCATTGGTGTTCATCGGTGTGGTATGGGGATTGCTCTTGTTCGGTAAATCTCTTGATTTCTTTGCCATTCTAGGCTTGTTGGGCTTGATTGGTATGAATATCAAGAATGCGATTGTACTGGTAGATGAAATCGGACTTCAGTTGAAGGATGGCAAAGGGGCAGTACCTGCCGTGGTTGAGGCTACCAAGACGCGTATCGTTCCCGTAACTATGGCTTCCGGAACCACTATTCTGGGTATGTTGCCTTTGTTGGGCGATGCCATGTTTGCCGGTATGGCGGCGACGATTATGGGAGGTCTGTTCGTTTCGACGGTACTGACCATCTTCGTGCTTCCGGTAACCTATTGTATATTCTTTAAAATCAGAGCAGACAGATAATGAAAACGAATCTTATATATATACTTGGAATGATGTGCTTGTCCCGGCACGGTTTCAGCTCAGACTACCGTAAATTATACGGAGTTCGAACAGAAAGTGTTGGATTATAGTCAGACTTTGAAGCAGAGTGTGTCACAACGTACAGCCATGCAGAAGGCTATGAAAGCGGCAAAACCGCTTTCTTCCCCGCTGTTGATGCAACGGGAAGCTATCAGTATCGTATTAACAAATACGAGATGGATTTTGGCGGAATGGCTGTTCCTATGGAGCACGATTCATACAGTGCCGAAGTAGGAGTTGTCCAACCTATTTATGCAGGAGGAAGTATTTATCATACTTATAAGGCATCACAAATTCAGTCTCAGATAGCTGACAAGTCGGTGGATTTGACAACGGATAATCTTATCTATGCTGCTGAAGCCAGTTATTGGGGAACAGCCGCACAAAAAGAAATGTATGAAACGATGTGCCAGTATGTGCAGATTATCGAGCAGTTGACCAAAGTGCTGCAAGATAAGTACGATGATGGCTATATCAGCAAGACGGATCTCATTCAGATGCAGACCCGTTTGAAAGAGGCTGAATTGCAACGTTCCAGCAGCTACCAGTCTTATCAGGTAGCTTTGCAGAATATGAATGTGCTGATGGGATTGGAACCGGATAAAGAAGTGGTTTGGTTGATTCTATTTTACGTTGATTACCATTACCAGCTTATGTCGGTGCTGATGCTGCACTGAATGTGCGTCCCGATTATGCTATCTCCCAATTGGATGTGGATTATCAGAAAAGACAGGTAAGTCTGGCTGCCGCCAAGTACAACCCTTCTCTTTCTATCGGTTTTAAAGAGACATGGGGAACACAGATGTTGAACATTTCGGGCGAAACTATGTTTAATAGTAATGTGTATGCCTCTATTAAATTGCCGATTTTCCATTGGGGAGCGCGATTTAAGTCGACGGCTGCACAAAAAGCGATTTTACTTGGTAAGCAGTATGCTTTGCAAGATAAGCAAGACCAAATAAGCAAAGAAGTGGCGAAGGCGTGGACTAAGAGTCTGACCGAGAATACCCGTCAGATAAGTATTGCCGAGGAGAACTGCAAGTTAGCAGAAGAGAATTTGGATTTGAATACATTTAGTTATACGGAAGGTAGGCTGACTATTTTGGATGTACTTTCTGCACAGTTGACTTGGGTACAGGCATATACAAATCTTATCCAATCTTATTATGAGCAGAAGATAGCGTTGGCTGATTATAGGAAAGCGACCGGTATAAGGTATTTAGGACAGAAATAGGTAAATTCAGACCAGATTCTTATAATTTAAAATGCCACTTTAAAGCAGGTTTGGCTTATCTTTGTATCCAAATCTGCTTTTTTTGTTTTTATTCAGTTTATATATGAATACATTATGAAGAGATTGTTACTTTTAACATGGATATTCGTATGTATGGCGGGCATATCTTTTGCAACTCCCAGACACAGTGAGTTGTTTGAGTTTCCAACAGATACGATACAACACAAAGACAGCACTGTACGGAAAAGAACTTTTTTTCAATAAGTTTCTTGACTACTTTAATGATGCGAACAAGAATAAGAAGCACAAGAAGTTTGACTTCAGTATCATCGGTGGACCTCATTATAGTACAGATACCAAGTTGGGACTTGGATTGGTAGCTGCCGGGCTTTACCGTTCGGATAAGAATGATACTATTCTTCCTCCCTCCAATGTTTCCCTGTTTGGCGATGTATCTACGGTAGGTTTTTATTTGCTGGGAATTTCGCGTGGTACCCATATTTTTCCACAAGATAAATATTGTTTGGATTATACCTTTACTTTTTTTTATTCTTTCCCTTCCAAATTTTGGGGAATGGGATATGATATGGGAAATGTAGATGCCAACGAAACGGATATAGGACCGTTGGCAGGCACAGATAAAAAAGCTAGTTTTTTATTTTTAAACTGACAGACAATTTGTATTTGGGACCGATGGTAGCTTATGATTATGTGCATGGTAAGAACTTGGAACGCCCCGAATTGTTGGAAGGAATGGATTGACTACAACTAATTATGGTGCCGGATTCTCCTTGGTGTATGATTCACGTGATGTATTGACTAATCCTCATAAAGGATATTATCTGAATATATCGCAATGTTTTCGTCCCAAGTTTATGGGAAATGATTACGCTTTCAGCACCACCGACTTGCGTACCAGCTATTATCATCCTGTTTGGAAAGGAGGTTTGCTTGCCGGAGAGTTTAGGGGGATGTTTAATTTTGGCAACCCGTCTTGGTCAATGATGGCTTTGTTGGGCAATTCTTACTCGATGCGTGGTTATTACGAGGGCCGCTATCGTGATAAACATAAAATGGAAGGGCAGATAGAATTACGCCAACATATTTGGAAACGTAATGGTATAGTGGCTTGGATTGGTGCAGGAACGGTGTTTAATAAGTTCAGTGCGTTGCGTGTCAATCGCGTTTTGCCTAATTATGGTATCGGATACCGTTGGGAATTTAAAAAGAATGTGAATGTTCGCCTCGATTATGGGTTTGGAAAAAGAACGGACAAACGGGGCTCTTATTTAATATAAATGAAGCGTTTTAAAGAGATCTATCAATGGTGTTGTGAGCCGAGACAATTATTTTTTTTCTGTTTATAATTGTATTAGCTATTCCTAATGTGGCATTGTTCTTCACAGAGAGCAAATGCCTTTATTGGTACGTATATGTAATATTATTTTGCCGGTATCGGTATATTGGATGGTGATGACGCTGAGCCGGAAACCCGGAAAGATAATATGGATATTGTTTCCCTTTGTTTTCTTTTGCTGCTTTTCAATTGGTTTTGCTTTATCTTTTCGGACAGTCCATTATAGCAGTCGATATGTTTTTGAATTTGCTGACAACCAATTCCGGTGAGGCTATGGAGCTTCTGGATAACTTGTTGCCTGCTGTGATTGGCGTATTTGTGGTATATTTGCCCACTTTGGCTTTGGGTATTGTTTCGATAACAGGGAATAAGAAACTGGATCAATACTTTATATATCGCCAGCGGAAGATATGCCCGGATGACAATGGGAGTAGGAGTCATCCTGACCGCATTGTGCTATGCAGACCATGAGGATTATGCATTGAAACTCGATATGTATCCGGTCAACGTATGCTATAATCTGACTTTGGCAATAGAGCGTGCCGGTGAAACCGCCGGTTATCAAGAGAGTTCAAAGGACTTTACTTTTGGTGCACAAGCCACACACGATAAAGATGAGGCAGAGATATATGTGTTGGTAGTGGGAGAAACTGCAAGGGCTTGTAACTTTGGGCTGTATGGGTATGAACGGAATACCACTCCGCTGTTGGATAAAACAGAAGGCTTGGTCGCATTTACAGATGTACTTACCCAATCAAATACAACGCATAAAAGTGTGCCAATGCTCCTTTCGGGAGCTTCTGCTGAAAATTACAATCGTATTTATCGGGAAAAAGGGTATCATTACTGCTTTTAAAGAAGCAGGGGTTTCATACAGCTTTTTTTCCAATCAGCGGCCTAATCATTCTTTATTGATTTCTTTCGGAATGGAGGCGGATGAATGGAAATTTATAAAAGAAGATGCACCTGAGGAAACGAATATATCAGATGATGAATTATTGAAGTTAGTGGATAAACAACTAAATGACGGACATCGGAAATTGTTTATCGTGTTGCACATGTATGGTTCCCATTTTAATTATAAAGAACGTTATCCTTCGGATATGGCAGTGTTCAGGCCGGATAGCCTGACCGATGCGAAATATGAGAACCGTGAATATTTATTGAATGCGTACGATAACACTATCCGTTATACAGACTGCTTCTTGGCGTCACTGATTGAAATGTTGCAACGCACGAATGCTTCATCGGCTATGCTTTATACTTCGGATCATGGAGAGGATATTTTTGATGATGACCGGAAACTGTTTTTTGCATGCATCTCCGGTACCTTCATACTATCAGTTGCATGTTCCGTTCCTGATTTGGATGTCTGAGGCGTATCGTAAAGGATATCCCTGTTCAATATGAGGCTGTGTGTATGAATCGTGAAAAGCCGGTGGCAGGGAATGCATCTGTTTTTCATTCAATGTTGTCGTTGGGTGGCATACAAACCGATTATAAAGAAGATAGTTTGTCTGTCGCCAGTAAGCGGTATGTCACTCGCCCCCGTTATTACTTAAATGACCATAATCTTCCTAAACTTTTAGATAAAATAGGATTGAAGGAGAAAGATATTAAACAACTTGAACAAAGAAAAATGATGTATCCATGATAGATGGAGGTGTGTCAAAATCATAAAGTTATCCTTCTATTGTTATTGACGCAAAACGATAAATCTTTTCATTTTGACACATCCTCATACAAAGTCTGCTTTCGTGCTTTTAAATTTTATCAAGTGCCTGTTCCAAATCGGCCAGCAGGTCATCAATATGTTCTGTTCCGATGGATAACCGTACTGTTCCCGGATAAATCTCCTGTTCTTTAAGTTCTTGCTCATTTAGCTGTGAATGAGTTGTGCTTGCCGGATGGATAACAAGTGATTTTACATCGGCCACATTAGCCAGTAAAGAGAATATTTCGAGGCTGTCTATAAACTTATGGGCCTCTGTTTGCCCTCCTTGCACTTCAATTGTAAAGATAGAGCTGCCTCCATGAGGGAAGTAGCGGTTGTATAAAGCATGGTCGGGATGTTCGGGCAGTGACGGATGATTTACTTTTTTTACTTTAGGATGTCTATTTAGGAATTCCACCACTTTCAGTGCATTTTCTACATGACGCTCTACACGTAAGGAAAGAGTTTCTAGGCCTTGCAGCAGGATAAAAGCGTTGAATGGGCTGATGGCTGCTCCTGTATCTCGTAATAAAATGGCACGGATACGAGTGGCATAAGCCGCTGCTCCTGCCGCATCGATAAAACGGATTCCATGATAACTGGCATCGGGTTCGGTCAGTTGTGGAAATTTTCCTGAAGTTGCCCAGTCAAATTTACCGGAATCTACAATAACTCCTCCCAATGAAGAACCGTGTCCGCCAATGAACTTTGTTGCGGAATGTACCACAATGTCTGCTCCATGTTCTATGGGTCGGATGAGGTAAGGAGTTCCGAAAGTATTGTCTACAATCAAAGGAATCTGATGACGGTGTGCAATATCTGCTACAGCTTCTATATCGATAATATTAGAAGGGGGATTGCCCAAACTCTCGATGAACAGTGCTTTCGTGTTTTCCTGAATTGCATTTTCAAAATTGGATAAGTCATTCGGGTCGACAAAGGTGGTGGTTATACCATAGTCGGGTAGGGTATGCGCCAGCAAATTATAACTTCCTCCATAAATTGTTTTGGCGGCAACGATATGGTCACCGGCACGAGTGATGTTCTGAAATGCGTAGGTAATAGCAGCTGCACCCGAAGCTACCGCAAGTCCGGCTACTCCTCCTTCTAACGCTGCTACACGTTGTTCAAAGACTCCTTGAGTGGAATTGGTCAGACGTCCATAGATATTCCCTGGATCCTGTAAGCCGAATCGTGCTGCTGCATGAGCTGAGTTGTGAAATACATAAGAAGTGGTTTGGTAGATGGGGACTGCACGCGCATCTGTTGCTACATCGGGCTGTTCTTGTCCTACATGGAGTTGTAATGTTTCAAAATGTAATCTCTTAGTTGCCATAGTTGTATTCTTTTTAGTTAAACTGATGATTGATTTATTGGCTGCAAAGTTATAATTGATGGTAATATCGAACAATATATTGTGGAAAAATGGAAAATATATCTATATTTGTTGTGATATATAGAATAAAATTATTGTTTTACTGTTGGATGTCATACTTTAAAAAGAATATTGCACTATGGATACATTGGATAAAACAGATTTGCAGATACTTCGTACATTGCAAGAAAACGCACGACTTACCACTAAAGAACTGGCTGCACGCGTCAGTCTGTCTTCTACTCCGGTATTTGAACGACTCAAGCGTCTTGAAAGTGGGGGGGATACATTAAAAAAGTATATAGCAGTGCAGTGCTTGATGCAGAAAAACTGAATCAAGGTTTTGTGGTATTTTGTAGTGTGAAACTCAGGAGGCTTAATCGGGATATTGCAGCTGAGTTTACCCGTATGATACAAGGTATTCCTGAAGTGACGGAATGCTATAATATTTCGGGAAGTTATGATTATCTGCTCAAGATACATGCCCCCAATATGAAATATTATCAGGAGTTTATATTAAATGTCTTGGGAACCATAGATAGTCTGGGTTCGCTGGAGAGTACATTTGTGATGGATGAAGTGAAGCATGAGTATGGAATACATATATAAAAAGAAAAACACGTTCGTATGTGTGGGGTTACACGTTAGTATGTATAAGTTAATACGTTAGTACGTGTGAGGCTATACATACGTATGTATAGCCTCACACGTACTAACGTGTAGAAAGTTGCTTTTATTTCTTTTCACCTACGGTCTTCAACATTTCCTGTACGGCTGCTTCCAACTGTTGGTCTTCTCCTGTGAGTGCCTTTTCGGGAGCATTATACACTTCAATGTGAGGTGTAAGCAATTGGTTTTCCGCATATTGTCCACGCATATCCATGCAACCTACCTGCGGAATACCGAATACAATACTTGGATCGATCTGGCTTTCCCACCAGACAGCAGTCATGGTTCCCGGAACGGGCGCACCAATCAGTTTACCGATTTTCAGTTCTTTATATACCCATGGGAAACCGTGTGCATTGCTGTAATTATCCTCGCAAATCAATACACAGGAAGGTTTGAGCCATTTATTGAATGGATCACTACCGATATATTGTCCGCGTGGAACAAAGCGCTGATATTCTTTACCACTCAATAAGGTAGCCAAATCATCGTGTAGCCAACCGCCTCCGTTGTGGCGTGTGTCTACAATTACGGCTTCTTTATTGCGGCAACGTCCGAGCAATTCGCTGTATACTTCACGGAAACTTTGGCTGTCCATACCTCTGACGTGTACGTAGCCTATACGACCGTTCGACAGCTTTATTATCCACATTCTTACGGCAGCGTTCTACCCAGCGTTTGTAAAGCAGATTGCTCTGTTCGCCACTACTGATGGCTTTGATGGTCACGTCAAATCGTTTTCCATTGGCAGGATTATACATGGCAAGCAATACCTTTCGACCGGCTTTACCTTCCAGTAGCGGGAAATAATCCCGGCCTTTTAAAATCGGTTTGCCATCTATCTTTTCAATGATACATCCCGGAGTAACGTCAGTTTTCTTGATGGCAAAGGGTCCTTTGGCCAATATCTCTTTTATCTTCAAGCCGTCTCCATTGTAAGTCTCGTCATAGAATACACCTAAAGCGGCTGTGGAAAGAGAGGCCCCCTGAACCATAATAACGGGCACCGGTATGAGAACCGTTCAGCTCGCCTAACAATTCACTTAACATCTCTTGAAAATCATAATTGTTATTGATGTATGGAAGAAAGCGTGCGTATGCTTCGTGATAGCCTTTCCAGTCTACTCCGTGCAGATCTTTTACATAGAATTTATCTTCTACTTGTTGCCATACATGATCGAAAATATATTCGCGTTCACCATAGGGTTGGTAGTCGAAGAAAGCTTCGAATTCAACTGTTTTAGGCTCTCCGGTACTTACGCTGACTTTTTTGATGCCTCCGCCTGTGCATAGGAATACATTTTCACCTTTTTTGTCGGGATACATGGCACCGCCACCGACAGATTTCATCACAATCTTCGTCTTATTCTCTTTTAAGTCATGTTCCCATAAATCATATCCGCCTTCAAAAGCAGCTTGATAATATAGTTTATCTCCTTTCGGTGTGAGAACAGCATCTCCCAAATGAGAAGAGTTGACAGTCAGGCGGACAATTCGGTCTCGACAGTTTTCGAGGTCGAAAACCAAAGGTTTGACTTCTTCTTTCTTTTCATCTTTCTTTGTGTCTTTTTTATCGTCTTTCTTCTTGCCGGTCTTCTCGTCTTTTTTCTCTTTATCATCCTCTTTTTTCTTGCTTTCGTCGATAAGGGCAAGCTCTTCTTTATTCATACGGAAACGTTCGTATGCGTCAAGGTCGAAGAACATGATGTAAACATCCGCTTCAGCTCCCCAACTGCCGTGGCTGCGGTATCCGGCACGGTCGCTATACCACATCATTGCTTTTCCGTCGAGCACCCATTTGGCATTCGTGTCTGTATAGCCGCTTTCGGTCAGGTTATGAATTTCTCCGTTGCCAGATGCGTTGACCAGTGCAACATCCTTGTTATTCCATCCGCCAATACCTATGTAGTTGGTAAGAATCCATTTGCTGTCCGGACTCCATTGATACCATTGGTCGCCGTCACTATAAGAATATTCAAACTTGCCGTCCATTACAGTGCGGACATCTTTACTTTTCAAGTTAAGCACACGAATCGTGGTACGGTCTTCCAAAAACGCTATTTCTTTACCATCAGGACTGAATTGGGGCTGGAAAGAAGCAATGGCTGAACCGGTCAGTTTCTCCTCTTTTAATATCTGTAGCATAAGTGAATTGTTTCTCTTCTTTTTTGTTCAGGCTTGCCTGATAAATTTGCCACAAACCGTTTCTTTCCGAAGCATACACGATACTTCTTCCATCGGGAGCGAAGTTGATGTCGCGTTCTTGTTCCGGAGTATTGGTGATTTGTTTTGTTGTCTTATATTCCACTGAAGTGACGTAAACATCGCCGCGCAGAATGAATGCTACTTCTTTAGCATCGGGAGACAGAGCTATTTCTGTTGCACCGTTTCGTCTGATTTGGCGAATCAGGTCTTTGTCATTTTTGTCCGTTAAGATGGATATTTGTACTTTCCGAGGTTCGGTTCCTTCTTTCATTGTATAGATTTCTCCATCATATCCGTAGCAGAGTGTGCCGTTGTCGGCAGCAGTAAGGAAACGGACCGGGTGCTTGGTATGGTGGGTGAGCTGAGTGGAACTTGTTCCATCCAGTGCACGTTTGAATACATTGAATGAACCTTTTTCTTCACTCAGATAATAGAATGACTTTCCGTCCGAAGCCCATACAGGAGTACGGTCTTCACCATTAAAAGAGGTTAGCTTGCGATAGCTGCGTTTTCCGTCCAATGAACACAGCCAGATGTCGCGTGTGATAGAAGAAGTGTGATGCTTGCGCCAGGGATCTTCGTAACCTTTCTTATCATGGTAGAGTAAAAGCATTGCCGGTTTTGTTGATGCTGATATCTTCCATAGGCATGGAGGAGAACATGACCGGACGGTCGCCTGTAGTGCTAACTTCATATACCTGTTGGAATTGTCCTGATGGAAATTGGGCATCTTCGGCTGACGGCATTACATTTGCCAGAAACAGGATATGGTCTGCATCCTTGAATGCTACGGGTGTTTCGTTGCCGGAGTGAGTGGTTAATCTTTTTGGGATGCCTCCCTCTCTGTCTACCACGAATATATCCATACTGCCCATGCGGTCGGAAGCAAATGCGATTTGTTTTCCATCGGGGCTCCATACCGGATGAGTGTCGTGCGCTGCATTGGTTGTAATCTGTGCAGCTTTGCCTCCGTTGACCGGTACTGTGTAAATGTCTCCTTTATAAGTAAATGCGATGGAAGTTCCATCAGGTGAAATGGCACAATAACGCATCCACAACGGATTGTCTTGTGCATGTGCAGATAATGCCAGCATAAAAGCTGCCACTCCCAGTAGTTGTCTTTTCATTTGATTTGTTTAATAGGTATGTTAATTTATAGATTTTCTATTTCTTCTTTTTTGGTGAAGTAACTTCTTACTTTCCGCATTATTTTGATGCCGGTCATTACTCCGTCATAAACGGCGATTCCTGTATTGATATGTTGCATAATGCCTTCTATACCACCCTTATTTTTCTTCAGGTACAAATAATTCGCGCAAAGTTTCGGTTATTTGTGTCTTCGCTTTGAGCACTTCCTCCCGTTTTTCGGCTTTTCGCCGGGCTATCTCTTCCAGGGTGATAATTGGTGTATGTTTAGAATCGTTGTTGTTCATAATCAGTCATCGTTTAAAAGCAGATTGGCGAGAAAGTTAACCATAGGTTGCATAATCAAACGTTTACGGAAGAATATGATTAATATAATCAGTAGGATGATACATCCGGTGATGATGCCGTAACTAACCATCAATCCGCCTACATGAGGAGCCAATACATAAGCTAATGTAAAAGAAAGGTAGAAGAGGGCAATGATACCTAGAATAACCAATACCAATACCAGAATCAGAGAGGATACCAATATGGTCAGCTTTTCTACTAAATGCAGTTTTACATAATCTTTTTGCAGCTCTGCATATTTTTTTTTCAGTTCTACAAAGAGTTGTTGCAGGTTGTCTATATTCTTATCGTTTGCAAACATTCGCTGTTGTTTTTTACATTAAATATTGCCATTTATGTGTGTATGATGGCTGTGTGTCAATCGGTAAAGAGGTAAAATGAAGAATCCATAGACATATAATATATGTATATAGATTCTTCTTAATTTTGTTTAGAATGACAAGGCAAGTTGTATGATACCTTATTATTCTTTTACTTCTGCAGCAATTTCATCTACCAAGTCTTCCATTTCGGTACGGCTCAGTTTGATACCTCTTTTACGTAAAGCATCAGCAATTTTGCTACGAGTGTCTTCTCCGCTTTCAGGAGCAAATAAAATACCGGCTGCTGCACCAACTACGGCTCCGCCTAGGAATGCAGCTAAAATACTTAAACTTTTCATAGTCTTATTAATTTTTGAACATTACAAAACTAACAAATAAAATTGAAAGTTGTTGCTATTTGGGGATGTTTCTTAGTAAGAAATTGACGATTATAGGCTGATTAACTAAATTTAACTCCATTCTTGCTGTGAAAGCTGTTGATATATTGCTACTTTTGCACCAATATTATAGGATTAAACTAGAGTATTAATTTATAAAGATGGAGTAATCATGAAAAAATTAGTTGTGTTGGGTATGGGATTGTGCGTAGCTTTGGCATTCTCCTCTTGTAAATCAAGCGAAAGCGCTTACAAGAAAGCTTATGAAAAAGCAAAACAACAGGAATTGGCTGAAGCTCCTGCTGATCAGGTAGAAGCGGTTGAAGCTGCTCCGGTAGTATCTGCCCCCGTGACAACTGCTCCTGTTGCCGGTCCGGTTCGCGAAGAGAAAGTAGAATTGGTTTCAGGTGACGGCTTAAAAGCTTATAGTGTAGTATGTGGTAGCTTTGGCGTAAAAGCAAATGCTGAAGGTCTGAAACAATATCTGGACGGGCAGGGTTATAGTGCTAAAGTGGTTTACAACCCCGAAAGAAATACGTATCGCGTTATAGCATCTTCATACGATGACCGTGCGGAGGCTACTCAGGCAAAGGAGGAATTTAAGGCAAAATATCCTAACCGTGACGACTTCCAAAAGGCATGGTTACTTTATAGAGTATATTAATGATTTCTTTTTGGTAAATTAAGAAGAAAATATAGTCTATTTTTCTTTATTAAAAGTGGTAACTGTGAAGTTGCCGCTTTTTTTTATAACTTTGTTAATTCTAAAACAACAATAAAAACTAGTTGGATATGAAGTATTACAGTAGAATGTCATTGCTTGCTTTGCTGGCTGTCATACCGTTTAATGGTTTCTCTCAAGAAAGAGAAGTTCCTATTAAATATGGTGATATGGAACAATGGGTGACACGTAAGATTCATGAGTCATCGATTATAGGTGGAAATACCAGACTTCTTTATGAGATAGCTCCGACTCAGGAGGTTGATGGCAATGTGGCTTATGAAAATATGGGAGGGTCTCCTTGGGGAACCTCTAATGTGATGGCGAAGGTGATGGGAATTGTCAAAACTAATAACACGGTATATAAGGAAAAACGTTATCATGGCTATTGTGCCCGCTTGGAGACGCATATTGAAAGAATGAAAGTGCTGGGCATGGTCAATATAACCGTATTGGCTGCCGGAGCCATTTATTTGGGTGATATGAAAGAGCCTATTACGAGTACGAAAGAAGGGGTGAAAAACATGAATTGGGGCATACCGTTTACAGAAAAGCCCAAAGCGCTTCGTTATGATTATAAAGTTAAAATGTCCGGTGAGAAAAATCGTATCCGTTTGACGGGCTTTAGCAAAAAAGAAGTAGTGAAAGGTCAGGACTGTGCTATTACTGTATTTTATCTTCAAAAGCGTACAGAGGATGCTCAAGGGAATATCACAGCAAAACGAGTGGGGACGATGGTTGTGAAGTATGACAAGGATTCTGATGGATGGGAAAATGATGCTACTTATGAGATTCTATATGGTGATATAACCCAAGACCCTCGATATAATCCTGAGTTTATGTGATTGAGATCGGTTGGTTATGCCCGTAACAGTAAAGGGGAGAGTGTCCTTGTTAAAGAAACGGGATGGGCTTCACCTGATGAAAAACCTACACACATGCTATTGCAGTTCTCTTCAAGTCACGGTGGAGCATATGTAGGTTCTCCCGGAAATACTTTTTGGGTAGATAATGTGAAGCTGGTCTATTGATAAGGCTTTTTCTATAATTTATCTTTATATATCAGACAGATATGGAATAAATTTGTATTTTTTGTGCTCAATATGAGTAGAATATTAGCAATAGATTATGGTAAAAAGCGTACGGGAGTGGCGGTTACAGACATTTTGCAGATTATTGCGAATGGCCTGACTACTGTTCCCACCCATCAGTTAATGGACTTTATTCTGAAGTATGTGGAGAGTGAACCGGTAGAAAGAATTATTGTAGGGCATCCCAAGCAAATGAATAATCAGGAATCTGAGAATATGCGTAACATTGTTCCGTTCATTAATCAGTTAAAGAAAAAACTTCCCAATATACCTGTCGAACTGGTTGATGAACGGTTCACTTCTGTTTTGGCGCATCAGGCCATGCTGGATGGCGGACTCAAGAAAAAAGATAGACAGAATAAAGCTTTAGTTGATGAAATCAGTGCTACGATAATCTTACAGTCTTATTTGGAGTCGAAGAAATATATAAAATAAAAGAGAAATGATATTACCAATTTATGTTTATGGACAACCGGTATTGCGCAAAGAAGCGGAAGATATTACACCGGATTATCCTAATTTGAAAGAGTTAATCGAAAATATGTTTGAGACAATGGGACGTGCAGACGGAGTGGGGCTTGCAGCTCCTCAAGTGGGACTTCCCATTCGTGTGGTTACGATAGACCTTGATGTAATGTCGGATGAATATCCTGAACTGAAAGGTTTTCGTCATGCATACATCAACCCGCATATCATAGAAGTGGGTGAAGAGGAAGTTTCGATGGAGGAAGGATGTTTGAGTCTTCCCGGTATCCATGAAGCAGTAAAGCGTCCGGACCGTATTCATGTCACTTATCTGGATGAAGATTTGAAAGAACATGATGAGTGGGTGGAAGGTTATCCGGCACGTGTGATGCAACATGAATTCACGACCATTTGGATGGTAAGATGTTTATCGACCACCTTTCTACGCTGCGTAAGCAGATGATAAAAGGCAAGTTGGGCGCTATGTTGAAAGGCAAGGCACGTTGCTCTTATAAGGTGAAAACTTTGAAATAAGATGATAAAACGGATTCTGTACCTATATATATTAATAATGTGTCCCGGTCTGGCTTTTGCCCAGATTAATACGGACCGTGTAATGGCAATTGGACGCAATGCTCTCTATTTTGAGGATTATGTCCTTTCCATTCAGTATTTTAATCAGGTAGTCAATGCGAAACCTTACTTGGCCGATCCTTACTTTTATCGGGGGCTGGCTAAGATAAACCTTGATGACTTTCAAGGTGCGGAAAGCGATTGCTCGGAAGCTATAGAACGGAATCCGTTTGTAGTCAGCGCTTATCAGGTGCGGGGATTGGCACGTATCCGTCAGGATAACTATGCCGGTGCCATTGAAGATTATATGAAAGCACTGGAGTTTGATCCCGAAAATATAGGTGCATGGCACAATATGGCTTTGTGTAAGATAAAGCAGGGAGATTACTCGGGCGCAAAGAATGACTTGGATCGATTAATCACCATCTCTCCGCGTTACACAAAGGCATATTTGATGCGTGGGGAAGTCGATTTGAAACAAAAAGATACGATTGCTGCCGAGAAGGATTTCGGGCATGCCATCGAGATAGACCGTTATGATCCGGATACATGGGCGAGCCGTGCGATTCTCAGACTTCAGCAACAGAAATATAAAGATGCCGAAGCCGATTTTGACCATGCTATTCATCTTTCGACACGTAATGCAGGTGTATATATCAATCGTGCTTTGGCGCGTTATCATCAGAAAAACCTGAGGGGCGCAATGAGTGATTACGATATTGCTCTTGAAATAGATCCGAATAACTTTATCGGTCATTATAACCGAGGCTTGCTACGTGCCCAGGTAGGTGATGACAATCGTGCCATCGAGGACTTTGATTTTGTTATCAATATGGAACCTGATAATATGATGGCTATCTTCAATCGCGGTTTGCTTCGTGACCAGACGGGGGATTATAAAGGGGCGATTAAGGATTATTCTACGGTGATAAATGAATATCCTAACTTTGTGATTGGTTATCAGTATAGAGCTCAGGCGCGCAAGAAGGTGGGAGATATAAAAAGGAGCTGATGCTGATGAGTTTAAAGTTCTCAAAGCTCAGTTGGATAAACAAAACGGTGTAAGTCAGAATAATCAGACAGCGGATAATTCGGAGAGCGGAAACCGTACACGCAAGAAGTCTGATAAAAATATGAACAATTATCGAAAGATTGTAGTTGCCGATAACGAAGAAGGTGAAGAAAAGTATAAAAGTGAATATCGCGGACGTGTACAGGATAAGAATGTGACCATTGTTCCGCAACCTATGTTCGTGCTTACTTATTATGAAAAACATAATGATGTGAAGCGTCAGGTTAACTATCATAAATATATAGAAGAGCTGAACTCCAAACAAGGTATTGCCTGAACGTTTGCTTATCACGAATGAGGAAGCACCATTGACGGAAGAACAAGTGAAAAAACATTTTGCATCCATCGACGAGCAGTCGGCTGCTATTGTAGCCAGTCCGAATGATGTGACGAAGCGCTTTGCACGTTCTTTGGACTTCTATCTTGTGCAAGACTTTGACAATGCCATCGAGGATTTGAATCAGGCTGTTATGTGCGAAAGCAAATTCTTCCCGGCTTACTTCAACCGTGCTTTGATTCGTTTCAAACAGCTGGAGTATCAAAAGGTGGCGAAAGAATACAATGACAAAAATGCGGAAGAACAGAAGACCAAGACCGGTGATTATGAAATGGTGAAACGCGATTTGGATAAAGTGATAGAGTTGGCTCCCGATTTTGTCTACGCTTACTATAACAGAGGCAATGTGCTTTCGTCACTGAAAGATTACCGTGCTGCCATTGTCGATTATGACAAGGCGATAGAACTGGATTCCAAATTTGCCGAAGCATATTATAATCGCGGATTAACCCATATCTATTTGGGTAATAACCGTCAAGGAATTCAAGATTTGAGTAAAGCCGGTGAGTTAGGCTTATTCTCTGCGTACAATATTATTAAACGTTTCACAGAGAGAAAAAGAATAACATTTTTTTTTGCAAAAAAGAGAGGAAGTCAAAAAAGAATTCGTTATTTTTGCATCCTCAAGGAAGAATTAAACGTAATAATTATGATAAAGATAACATTCCCCGACGGCTCTGTTCGTGAATACAACGAAGGAGTAACAGGTCTGCAGATTGCAGAAAGTATCAGTTCACGCCTGGCGCAAGATGTTTTGGCTTGCGGTGTGAATGGCGAGACTATTGACTTGTCACGTCCTATCAATGAAGATGCAAACTTTGTTCTTTATAAATGGGAAGATGAACAAGGTAAACATGCTTTTTGGCATACAAGTGCTCACTTGCTGGCAGAAGCATTGCAAGAACTTTATCCGGGTATTCAGTTTGGTATCGGTCCGGCTATCGAAAATGGTTTCTATTATGATGTAGATTCGGGAGAAGCTACCATTAAGGACTCGGATTTGCCCGTTATCGAAGCGAAGATGGCTGAACTGGCAGCAAAGAAAGAGACTTTGGTGCGTGAAAGTATTGCCAAAGAAGACGCTTTGAAGAAATTTGGAGAAAGAGGTGAGACATATAAATGTGAGTTGATCTCTGAATTGGAGGATGGTCACATTACTACTTATACGCAAGGTGCTTTTACGGATTTGTGCCGTGGCCCGCACTTGATGACTACTGCGCCGATTAAGGCTATCAAGTTGCTTTCGGTAGCCGGTGCTTATTGGAGAGGGCAGGAAGACCGCAAACAAATGACGCGTATTTATGGTATTACTTTCCCAAAGAAAAAGATGCTGGACGAATATCTGGCTGTTCTGGAAGAAGCCAAAAAACGCGACCATCGCAAGATAGGTAAAGAAATGGATTTGTTCATGTTTACGGATATGGTAGGTAAGGGACTTCCCATGTGGTTGCCGAAAGGTACTGCACTGCGCATCCGTTTGCAGGATTTCTTGCGCCGTATCCAGGCTCGTTACGACTATCAGGAAGTAATGTGTCCGCCTATCGGAAACAAGAATCTGTATATCACTTCCGGTCACTATGCCAAGTATGGTAAAGATTCATTCCAACCTATCCATACACCGGAAGAAGGAGAAGAATACTTCTTGAAACCGATGAACTGTCCTCATCACTGTATGATATACAAGAACTCCCCGCGTTCTTATAAGGACTTGCCTTTGCGTATTGCAGAATTCGGAACCGTATGCCGTTACGAACAGAGCGGCGAGTTGCACGGGTTGACTCGTGTGCGCAGCTTTTTACACAAGATGATGCTCACTTGTTCTGCCGTCCCGACCAGGTGAAGGAAGAATTCCTCCGTGTGATGGACATCATCAATATTGTGTTCAAGTCCATGAACTTTGAAAACGTAGAAGCTCAGATTTCTTTGCGTGACAAAGTGAACCGTGAAAAATATATCGGTAGTGACGAGAATTGGGAAAAGGCTGAACAGGCTATTATTGAAGCTTGTGAGGAAAAGGGATTGACTGCAAAGATAGAATATGGTGAAGCTGCTTTCTATGGTCCGAAGTTGGACTTCATGGTAAAAGATGCTATCGGTCGCCGTTGGCAGTTGGGTACCATTCAGGTGGATTATAACTTGCCGGAACGTTTCCAATTGGAATATATGGGCTCTGATAACCAAAAGCATCGTCCGGTAATGATTCACCGCGCACCTTTCGGTTCAATGGAACGCTTTGTAGCAGTGTTGATTGAGCATACAGCCGGAAAATTCCCCTTGTGGCTTACTCCCGAACAAGTCGTTATCCTGCCTATAGCGGATAAGTTCAATGACTATGCCGAGCAGGTGAAAGCCGAGTTGAGAAAATACGATATCCGCGCTATTGTGGACGGTCGTAACGAAAAGATTGGCCGTAAAATTCGTGACAATGAAATGAAGCGCATTCCTTACCTGCTGATTGTAGGTGAAAAAGAAGCGGCTAACGGTGAAGTTTCGGTTCGCAGACAGGGCGAAGGCGATAAAGGAACCATGAAAATTGAAGAATTCGGAAAAAAAAAATATTGCCGAAGAAGTTTCTAATATGATAAATAAATGGTAACTTTGCAGCCGTTTGCAAAAAGAATACATGATTAAACTTTTGTATGGACTTTTTGCGTTAAGATAAAGAAATAACTAATTTAAATAAGAAGAAACAAACAGGAACTAATAGTTTTTTAATGAAGAATGACAGTTTAAAAGGGCAACACAGAATCAATGAACAGATTCGTGCCAAAGAAGTCCGCATAGTGGGCGATGATGTAGAACCGGCAGTATATCCGATAGCTCAGGCATTAAAGATGGCTGAAGAGCATGAAGCCGATTTAGTTGAAATTTCACCCAATGCTGTTCCTCCGGTTTGTAGAATTATTGATTATTCTAAATTTCTTTATCAATTAAAGAAACGTCAAAAGGAACAAAAGGCTAAACAAGTAAAAGTAAACGTAAAAAGAAATCCGTTTCGGACCTCAGACAGATGACCATGATTATAACTTTAAGTTGAAACATGCCATCGGTTTCCTGCAGGATGGAGATAAAGTTAAAGCTTACGTATTCTTCAAAGGTCGTTCCATTCTTTTTTTAAGGAACAGGGAGAAGTGTTATTACTTCGTTTTGCCAATGACCTGGAAGAATATGCCAAGGTAGAGCAGATGCCATTGTTGGAAGGTAAGAGAATGACAATTTCTTTGGCTCCGAAGAAAGCAGGCTCTCCTAAAAAAGCTGATGCTCCAAAGAAAGCGGAAGGAACACAAGAATAAAAAAAGAGTGCGTAACGCGCCGGTATAGTGCGTTACCACCTTATTTGAATAATAATTATTTAAAATTAAAACAAGATGCCAAAGATCAAGACTAACTCCGGTTCTAAAAAAAGATTCGCTCTTACCGGAACAGGTAAAATCAAGAGAAAGCACGCTTTTCACAGTCACATTCTGACTAAGAAAACTAAAAAAGCAAAAAAAAAAGAAACCTTGTACATTCAGGCTTAGTAGCTAATGCTAACTTGGATCAGGTGAAAGAACTTCTTTGCATGAAGTAATCTAAAGAAAAAAGCGTAATCGTATTATTTTAAGTATTAACCGAATGTCTTTAGCTTTAAGTTCGCTGTGTGAAACAGGGGCGCTAACATTCAAAAAGAATTAAAACTATGCCAAGATCAGTAAATCATGTTGCTTCAAAAGCAAGAAGAAAGAAAATTTTAGGTCTTACCAAAGGTTATTTTGGTGCAAGAAAGAATGTATGGACAGTAGCAAAAAACACTTGGGAAAAGGGTTTGACCTACGCATACCGTGACCGTAAGAACAAGAAACGCAATTTCCGTGCTTTGTGGATTCAGCGTATCAATGCTGCTGCTCGTCTGGAAGGAATGTCTTATTCTAAATTGATGGGTGCATTGCATAAAGCAGGTATTGAAATCAACCGCAAAGTGTTGGCTGATTTAGCTATGAATCATCCGGAAGCATTTAAGGCTGTTGTTGCTAAAGCAAAAGCTGCTTAAATATAACTGTCGGTAAGATTGTTATTACAAGACATATTATAATTAAAGAGTCATCTCATAAGAGGTGGCTCTTTTTTTATTTTTATATGTGACAGGGAGAATCAGTTCCCGACTATGGTAAATAGAGATGAATAGCCAATCAATCGGAATGACAGACAGTTACTATATTCCTTATGAATTTTAACAAAGAAAATTCTTCTTACTCTTGGTTATATCATAAAAAGGCTGTATATTTGTCATACAGAAAGAGATGAAAAGCGAGCCGCATTAGTTGGATTGGGAAACTCATCAAACTAATCTGAAAACCGAGACAACGCTTCATCTTCCAATGGCGGGCCACGCCTTCGGGTAGCATTTATGCCGGTGGATTACAAAGGGAGAGAGCACTCAAAACCTGTCATTCGGAGTTTCATCGCATCACTGGTGCGGCTTCATTATAAGGCGATGCTAATTCAAAAGATTAGCATCGCTTCTTTTTATAAAATAAATGGTCTGAAAGATTAATGTAAACGCTTATGATATTTTATTTTTCCGGTACGGGAAATTCGGCTTGGTTGCCCGGCAAATTGCAAAAGCTCAGCAAGAAGAGTTGTTGGCCATTGCTGAAGAAATAAATAAAAAATAAAGAGTATGCCTTAAAAGACGGTGAGAAAGTCGGCTTTGTTTTCCTGTGTATGCATGGGGGCCTCCCGGAATAGTGCTTCGTTTTATCCGTCAATTAAAGATGAAGAATCCGGAGTATCTTTTTTTTTGTTTGCACCTGTGGAGATGATACGGGGCGTACTGCCCAGGTTTTTTCATCTGCTATTCGGAGAAAAGGATGGCACTGCGTGGCAGGCTACTCTGTTACGATGCCCAATACTTATGTTTCCTTACCGGGATTTGATGTTGATGCCGAGGATGTGGAAGAACAGAAAGTACAGAATGCAATGGCACGTCTTGACTTTATCAATGGCGAACTGGCCGGTAGGATACACATGAAACATTTCAATTGCCACGAAGGAGCGTTGCCGTTTACCAAGACATATCTACTTAGACCGCTTTTCAATACCTTTTTAATGTCTCCCAAACCTTTTTATGCAACGGATGCCTGCATTGCTTGTAAAAATGCGAGAAAGTTTGTCCGGTACATAATATAGAAGTAACCGATAAGCCTCAATGGGGCAATAACTGCACTCAATGTTTGGGATGCTATCATATTTGTCCTTTGCACGCGGTGCAATATGGTAAGGCAACACGTGCTAAAGGGCAATATAAAAGATTCTTAAAGAAGTAGGGCGGTTTTTATTTTATCCTTCTTTTATTAAGCTCCTGTTGGTATCGACGGGCATTTGCCATGTGCTGTGACAGCGTAGCAGCAAAGTTATGAGTACCCGAAAAAGTCCTCTTTGGCACACATATAAATGAAATTGTGGTGTGTATAATTCAATACACTTTCCAATCCCTGAATAGACGGTATGCGTATCGGTCCGGGAGGGAGGCCGGCGTATTTGTAAAAAGTATTATAAGGAGAATCGACAGCCAGATGCTTGTTGAGGATACGTTTTAATCCGAACTCCTGCAACCCGAACTTCACGGTGGGATCTGCTTGCAGCAACATACCCTTGTTCAAGCGATTAATGTAAAGTCCGGCAACCATCGGCTTTTCCGCGTGGTTGGCCGTTTCTTCTTCCACTATGGAGGCAAGTGTTGCCACTTCTTCGGGCGAGAGACCGATGTTTGCCGCTTTGCCCCGTCTTTCCTCATTCCAGAAGGCAGCATGCTCTTTCTGCATACGTTTCATAAAAGCGTCAGCACTCATGTTCCAATACACTTCGTATGTATTGGGAATGAAAAAGGGCAGGGAGGGTCTCTTTGGTATATCCCATTTGAGTATAATAACTGCTGTCGGCAAAGTAATCGGGCTATTTCCACAGAATCAATCATGAGCTGGCGGGCGACAGTGCGTGCCAGTCTGTCCAAGGTGCGTACGCCGGGGATGGTGAGATTGACCGGAGTCTGATATCCCATCGAAAAGGCGGCGATACAGATAGCGCATATTGCGCTTCAGGACGGATGGCATACCGTCCTGTGCGTATGTTTTCTCCGTAATTTCCTTTCCGCCTGGAATTTGAAGCCATACATGGTTTTAGGATGTCCTGTCGACTCTATTTTTGCTATAAATGGAATCCAAATTATCATCTCTGTCAATATAGATATAAGCAGTTTTTGATAAGTTGAACTGTCGGGAGAAGAAATAATAGTAAACCGTTCCGGCACTTCCTGCTCCGGCAAGCATAATTATCAATATAACTATTACTAAAATATTACGTTTCTTTTTATCCATTGCTGTCAATTAGTTTTCGGTGAGCAATACGTAACTGAACGAAGTAATACTGA
>VOFJ01000142.1_pt1 | contig 102000 bp, 180 predicted proteins | sample 5384081 | NCBI WGS metagenome assembly VOFJ01 (sample SAMN12384729, study PRJNA508395) | human gut metagenome | isolation source: healthy gut I | host: Homo sapiens | reverse complement strand
GGTCTACACCAGCGGTATTTTTGCCTTTATTGCTTGTCACACGCTTCACCGCCAATGCTTTGGCATAGAAAGAGTGTGTCAACAGCCATTGCAGAGATTTCACCTTGTTGTAATGACCGTCTTTTTGAGCCTTTACGATACGCATTTGCAGCTTTTTAACATAGGCCTCCGCTTTTTTCCAATCAATGGATTCCCAGCTTTGTGCCTTGTCAGCAGGCGCACACAGTTTTCTGTTCATTTGCGATTCCTCCTTTCAAAAGTTCTGTAAATTCTCTCGTAAAGATAGACCTGCTGGAAGTCAGCCCGCTTTCGCGTGGGATACTGTTTCAATCCCTATCCGTCCTCATTACAAGGTCGGCATTCGCTTTTTCCAGCGTTCCTTACCCGCGTTTCTATCGGCTTTCCTTGCGGTCAGCTTTCCGAATATCGGAGAGAGCGCGGGCTTACCACGTTTCACGTAATCAACCGTGTAGGTTAGGTGCCGCCTATCCGCCCGGGCAGTCATGTTTGTCCATGTGTTCCCAGCTTACAGGAGAACATCCGACTGCACACCTTTTGGTTCAGGCTTATCAGCAACTTTAGCCTGGTTCCCGCTAACGACGTTTAACAGCGATTTACTTACATTCACCATACTACACAAGCCAAGCTCCCCAGCCGGACGTTGCTTCCAGCTTTTCGCCTCTGCCTCGCGGTTTCGGCTTGACCCTTTCGGGAGGGCTGCCTTTTCTCGCCATGCTGCCTCACGGCCGTTGCCAGCCGCTTCGGTGACGATAGGCTACTGATAATGGAATAACAGGTTCGGTCAGCGCCGAACAGTTTAATTACGCGACCTCGTGTCGCGCGTAAGCGAAAGGATTGTAATGCATTGATTTTGCAAAGTTAATGGTATTCAGCACCTTGATCCGGTAATTATTCTTAGACAGCATTTTGCCGCATTCGACCAGCACAGTGCCCTTCGGATCAGTGACCACATAAGAACTGTGCATCTGCATGAGGTTCGGCTTTACAAAAAAGCTGGTCTTGCCGGAACCGGAACCACCGATTACAAGTATGTTTTTGTTTCTCGAATACTTCGGCTGCTTTGGTCTGCCCGACATCATAGGCCGCTCCGTTGCTGTTAAAAAGCACGTTATTTTCAAATACAGGATCAACATACGATTCAATATCTTTGGCTGTTCCCCACCTTGCCGAACCGTACTCCACTCCCTGCCGGAATTTCTTTGCATTTTTCGCTTTATAATATACTACCATACGAAATCCTATTCCGCATCCCACTCCTACCAGTAAATCTCTCGGCAGAAAACTTGGAAGCGGATTTATGAAACGCACCTCCAAGCCCATTGATTGTGTCCAACACCTTCTGTAATGTATTGTCACCCTGCCTGCTGTCCATACAGCCATGAAACCTTCTTCAGAACCTATCCGAAGATCACATAGGGAGCGCATTTCAGGGCAAGCTGCTTTTTATTTACCCCTTTTGTTTTTTCTTTAAGGAGTTTTCGGAATTGACTGTAAATCCTTTTTAATTCCGTCAATGACCTTGCTTATAAGCTCTGTCCTCTGCCCTTATTTTTCTCTCTGCTTCGCTCCCTATTCTTATTCTGTGCAACAATCTTCTGAAGTCCTTTCAATTTCTGTCTGAGTGACGGACGCTGTTGCTTTTTCTCATTAACTTTTACATATTCCTTGAATGCCTGTGCTATCACATCAGCATCCTTGCCCTTTGAAAAATACAAGATACTTGGGTGGTTCCGTGGTCTTATCCTTCTTTACTGCGAAATCGACATTGTATTTCCTTGCAACACGCTCAAAGGATTTAATATTGCTATCCGTAACCTCAATGGACTTTGCACCCTCTCCCTGACCGACCAGCTTTTTTACCGGGATTTTCCATGGGAAGGCTCCTTATGCTTCTGATGCTCCAGATACATCTTCATCGCCTTCTGTAACACGCTTGCGGTCAGTTTGGAAGTCTTGATTGCAAGAGCAATGGGTTTTCTGTGTTGTTTCCTCCTGCACGGTGTACCTCCTTCCTTATCTGCACCGATCGGATTCAGGGTGGAACAAACAGCCTGTGAAGCTGTGTTTTCATTGCCATATCGTTACTCCTCCCCTTCCTCAAGGTCTTTATCCCACCAGTTCATTTCTTCCTCATAAAAATCCTCGAATGTATCAGCATGAATGTTTTCTTTCTGCTTTCTCGCTTTCATAATGTCTCTTGCTATTTTTGCCACAATTACCACAGCAATAACAGCAAGCAATAATTTCTTCACAGCTTTTCTGTTCATTTCCTTTTTCCTTTCCACTTCTGGACGCTGTGACCAGAAGTTGTTGTTAAAAAAAAGCAGATACAAAACCTTTCGATCTCATATCTGCCTTAACGCTGTATATTTTTCTATATTCTTTTTTTAATTAGTAGAGCTTTGCACCTGCCGGAATTGCATCATCCAGCATAACTAAATTCAGCTTTTCCTCTCCATTTACTGTATGAAACAGCGGATAAAAGCATACCACAGGAATCAATTCCCATCATACTTCTAGGTGGTAAATTTGTAATTGCAAGTAATGTCTTTCCGACCAGTTCCTCCGGTTCATAATATGCATGGATTCCAGAGAGAATAATTCTGTCTGTTCCTGTGCCATCATCTAAAACAAAATGTAACAGCTTTTTGCTTTTCTTCACAGCACTACATTCTTTTACTTTTACAACACGGAAATCTGACTTGCTGAATGTATCAAAATCCACCATTTCCTCAAATAATGGTTCTGTTTCCACCTTTGGCTCAACAGGCTCAGTAACCTGTTCTTCTAAATTCATATTTTCATCGCACATATTCATTTCCTCCAGACATAATAAGCTAATGCCCATTATAGCAGAAAAGCTGTGCTTTGAGAAGAATTTCCTAATTTGAAAATCGTGTACATCTTTGCACCAATCAGATTATTTTCTATCCATACATCATCAAGCAGCAAACAATGTGACAACACTTCCAGATTATCCATATTTATAAGCCGCTGAATAATTGTATTTGTATTCTCTGGTATTTCATTAGCTTCCATTGCAATATCCCGCCTTGCTTCCCTGCAATATTTATACAATCCCAAAATATACTTATTCGACAGGATAAAACCAAACGCATCATTATTCAGATACATCATTTTATGCTTTTCCCATTCCTCCGGCAATGAAAAATAGCACTTTGCTGTTTCGATATAACAATCTCCGCCATAAACTGGCTTCATCTTCTTTTTCCTGCCGAAGCATCTGATGATATATCTTTTTCCCGGTCAAATATACTTCTTGCTCTGGTAAAATCCGGTGTTCTTCCACGCATAAAAGTGTAAACATTATTGATCACCGTTTTTCCCGCTAAAGACTTGTAATTGCCTACCCTGTGAAGGTACTGCAATACCTGTGTCAGTTTCTCCACAGAAGTAATCTCTTGATAATTATTAGTATCAATCTCCATTTGTTCAAAAGATAATGGTGTGCTTCCTTTTTTTGATTTCACGCTCCATGATACGCTTGGTGTCTCTCATTGATTCCATATCAGTTCCTTTCCACTTCTGGACGCTGTGACCAGAAGTTATAAAATAAGCAGGTATAAAAACTTTCATTTCATACCTGCTCCTATTCAACAAGAAATTCTCTTTCCTGCAAGTTCCATTATGATATTGATTACTTCCCCTAATGATTGCAATAATTTTTTGCAAGGGCAATCACTCCGATCATGCCACCGATGATTGCGTCTAATGCCAACACTCCTATGCTCCCGGCAATTCCAAAATTGCGAGGTATCAGCAGTACGAGCATCTTTTGTATGCCGAAGGAAATCCACTCATAATCCAGAATTGAAACCAGTTTACTCCGTTCTCTCCCAGACATATCCAGTAACACATATCCAACCAGATCACAATAAATGCCATCGGCAAAATCACCTTAAACAATACCCTTTTCATGCCATCCACCTCCATACATATCATGCTGCACTTCCTGCTGATAGAAATGATTTATCGTAGTTGGTGCATTATAAAGTGCTGTTATCATATACGCTTTGATATTTGTAATCTTCGTTATTGTCTCTTTCATGCAACCAATCACATACTCAAGATGACTGCTATTCAGTTTCAAGAATCTGGATTTTACAAGCTCATACGGATAATCCTCACCTGCAACTCGGATTGATTTTCTCTTTACGCACACTACTTCGCAGATTATCCCAAATAATTCGTCATAAAGTTCCTTTTTCCCCATAGCCATCATACTTCATGTGATGATCATAACTGATATTCTCTTTAATCAGTTCTATGTAAGACTGTGCATCATCCATCGCATCCATCACATCAGCTTGTGGCTTTTCTGTCACAGATTGATTGATTGGATTGGTATAACTCAACTCAGTCTGGTTATAATTAGTCTGATTCATATAAGTCTGATTATAGTTAGTATAATTAGGGTTCGATTCTCCGACTTCTTGAGGTTTGATTTCCGAACTTCCAGAGGTTTGATTTTCTGACTTCCGGAAGTTCGATTTTCTGACTTCTTGTGGTTCGGTTTTCTGACTTCCAGAAGTTCGATTTTCTGACTTCTTGAAGTTCGATTTTCCGACTTCTGTGATTTTATCAGCATTTGCTGGCTCTTTTTTCGTCCATCTGTTCAGTAATAGAAGCAAAATTTTTCACATAAATTATATCCGGTTTTCCAAGTCCTCTGCGAACCTTTTCTACCAGACCAATTCCTTTTACAGAATCAAGCTCTGCCAATACCTTAACAGCTTTTTCCTTAGCGCATCCCAAATCCTCCATAATGCTGTCTATGGTATAAATGATGTATGCACGATTTTCATCGTCAAACCATTCATTCTTCATAGACAGCGACATACGATCAAGCATAAGTCCATACAACAATTTAGCATCACTGGACAGCTTCTTAAATCTCTCGTCCTTTATCAGCAGGCGTGGAACACGATAGAATGAGAACTGTTCCGCTTTCTATTCCGTAATAATAATCTAGCTGCAAAATTTCTCCCATTCTCGTCTCCTCCTTCCTACTGTGTATTCTTCCAGTTATCTAATAGCTGAAATATTATTTTTCTATATCATCTGTGCTGTATGTATCCGGAAAATAACTGTTAATGCGTTCCGTTTTTATAACAACCTTACGCTCTACTGGCTTTTCTTTCTCCAGAAGCATACGCACCATTGGAAAAGTCAGTTCTCCCTTTTTGTCACTCTCCTTTAGCATGGCACTCTGCTGTTTGCTTATGACAGCATTGGTGTCCTGTATGGCAACCAATACCCATTGCTGTGCATCCTCGGATAAAAATGAAAGGTCAACAGCCTGCATAATGCCTATTTTCCCTGCATCAACCATATCAAGCAATGGTTCCGATAAGCGTGAAATCCATATATATCTTTGAACTGTTTTTGCACTTTCTCCTGCGGCTTCTCCAAGTTCTTCCAAAGTAAGTCCGCCTGTTCTGCTTCCCTGGATGCTTCATAGCATCATATTTCATGCGGTATGCCTTTGCTTTTTCGCTTGGAAGAATATCTTCTCTTTGGATATTGCTGTCCACCATAATAATCGTGGCTTCATCATCCGTATAATTACGGATAAACATCGGCATTGTTTCAAGTCCTACCAGTTCACACGCATGTCTCCTGCGATGTCCTGCAATAATTTCATAGCCGCCCTCAGCTCTTGGTCTTGCAATACCCGGCATCAGCACGCCATGCTCTCTGACACTCTCCACCGTCTCCTGCATCTTTTCATCGTCCAGTACCTTAAATGGGTGACCTTTGAACTCATGCAGTTCTGATAATGCAATTTCCTGTACCTGCTCTATTCCTGCCTGTGGCTGTCCATCTCCGAATAAATCATCGAAGCTGTTCAGTTTTACCTTTGCGGCACTTCCTGCTTTACTCATTCCCAAGCACCTCCTCCGTCAAAGACTGATAGGCACTCGCTACTTTTCCATTTGGATCATGCTCATATAAATGCTGACACCTTCAGCAGAAATCTCCGCAGCTCTTACCGACATCGGAATACTGTTTTCAAATATTCTTACCTTGCTACCATAATTCTCCACAACCAATGCACTGATGTCTTTTGCATAATTCGTTCTGTTATCAACCATAGTAAGCAGAATACCTTCAATCTCCAATTTTGGATTGATCTGCCTTTTTACCTTTCCTATGGTCTTAATAAGCTGTTCCAGACCTTTTACTGGCAGATATGCTGCCTGCACCGGAATAAGGATGCTGTCGGCACTTGCAAAGGCATTTATGGTAATCATGCCAAGGGAAGGCATACAATCAATCAGAATGTAATCATACCTTTCTTTCTGCTGTTCTATATAAGTCCGAAGCACAAGCTCCCTGCTCATGACATTTACCAGTGATACTTCCAATCCCGACAACTCTATATTGCCGGGCATAAGGTCTACACCCTCGTCGTGCTTTAGGATGCCATAATCCGGCTCCATATCTTCTTCATTGATGATATTCGCCATAACGGTTGCAAGAGATACATCCAGTTTATCCGGCTCCTGAAAGCCTAAACTTGCTGTCAGGCTTCCCTGTGCATCCGCATCTATCAGAAGCACCTTTTTCCCCTTTTTTGCAAGTCCAATACCTAGATTACTTGTTGTGGTGGTCTTTCCAACTCCACCTTTCTGGTTTCCGATTACTATAACTTTACACATGATGAAATTCCTCCAAATTCTACTATTTTTCTTTTACATTGCTCTTTTTTTACTTCTACATACGATCTGTAATATTTATCTGTTCCCTTGTTGGGATAGAGGTCTGACATTTCCAGAACCTCTACCTTTGGGTGTCTCTGCATGATTTTTTTTTTGAACCATGTAATATCATTTTTTTTGTTCCCATCAACCGAATCTTTAACATCAATCATTTCCTCCAAACATTGCATACAAATTTTTTATTGTATGCGGCATACTCCGGATAGCGAATCTGTATTGCCTGCCAGGAAATATGGTGCATAGCAACAGCAGAACAAATCCTCTACTGAATATCTCTGGCACTCATCCACCTGCTCCTCTGTGTCCTGTTCATCATCCACGCTCGGTGTACCATTGCAATACAGATTAAATGCCATTCTGACAACCTTTGCACTTCCACTGGTCTGCCAGCCTTCCTGCAGGCATTCCGTTTTTACATATCCAGTCTTAAAATTATAAATTTTATTCACATTTCTTCGTGTATCTTCGTTCATTCCAATGCAATAGCAAAGTGCCTTGTGATATACATCTGCTTCTCTAACTTTCTGAATTTTTTCATAGTAGAATTTCTCATGTGCTTCACTAATAAAGTTAATATTTTTTTTTTTCTGCTCCTAACGCTGTACTGTTCATACTGACTTCCTCCATTTTCTTATTTTGTTCCGTTGACCATAACAAAAAAGGACATTCCTCTAAAATTTCTTTTTAGAAAAATGTCCTTATAGTACAAAATATGAACTTGAACTGAAACTCGATTTTAATTTAAAATCGTTTGTTTTAACCCTTTAAGATAGGTTATTTTGTCGTACTCCTGTCGTACCATACAAGTTGGAAGTCCGCAAACCCTTGATTTTATTGGTCTTTTTTATCCAAGGACTTCATTGTCGGGAACAGTAATACGTCCCTGATAGCCTGGCTATCTGTCAGAAGCATTACAAGACGGTCGATTCCGTATCCGATTCCACCTGTTGGCGGCATACCGATTTCAAGTGCGTTGAGGAAGTCCTCATCTGTGTGTTCTGCCTCGTCATCACCGGCTGCGGCATTGGCATCCTGGGCAGCAAAACGTTCCCGCTGGTCAATCGGATCATTTAACTCGGGTAGGCGTTGCACATCTCCCATGTATTGCAGAATAACTCAAAACGCTCTACCTTTGTAGGATCGCTTGGTTTCTTCTTGGTCAGTGGAGAAATCTCGATTGGGTGATCCATGATAAAGGTCGGCTGGATAAGCTCCTTCTCGCAGTACTTCCTCGAAGAAGAGGTTGATGATATCACCCTTCTTGTGGCGCTCCTCATACTCGATATGATGCTCGTCTGCAAGCTTCTTTGCTGCTGCATCATCCGGTACCTGATCGAAATCTATTCCGGTATATTTCTTGATTGCATCTATCATTGTCATTCTTGCGAATGGCTTTCCAAGGTCGATCTCCACGCCGTTGTATGAGATTTTTGTCGAACCGCATACCTTCTCAGCGAGATAACGGAACATTGACTCTGTCAGCTCCATCATGCCCTCGTAGTCTGTATATGCCTGATAAAGCTCCATAAGTGTGAACTCAGGGTTGTGACGTGTGTCTACGCCCTCGTTACGGAAAACTCGTCCGATCTCGTATACTCGCTCAAGTCCTCCGACGATGAGTCTCTTTAAGTAAAGCTCAAGGGAAATACGAAGCTTTACATCCTCGTTCAATGCGTTGTAGTGTGTCTCGAATGGTCTTGCTGCGGCACCACCTGCGTTTGAAACAAGCATAGGTGTCTCAACCTCCATGAAATCACGGCCTGCAAGGAAGTTACGGATTTCCTTGAGTATCTGTGATCGCTTGATAAATACCTCTTTGCTCTCCTGATTCATGATAAGATCGACATATCTCTGACGATATCTGGTATCGGTATCCGTCAGTCCGTGGAATTTCTCCGGAAGGATCTGCAAAGATTTGGAAAGGAGTGTTATCTCCTCTGCATGGATTGAGATTTCGCCTGTCTTTGTTCTGAAGGCGAAGCCCTTTTACACCGAGATATCACCGATGTCTGATTTCTTGAAGTCTGCGTATGAGTCTTCTCCGATATTGTCCCTTGCCACATATACCTGGATATTGCCCTTTAAGTCCTGAATATTGCAGAAAGATGCCTTACCCATGACACGTTTGAACATCATACGTCCTGCGATGCTTACCTCGATTGGCTTTGCATCCATGATTTCTTCTTCTCTCGTTGTAATCTGCTTTGATTACCTCTCTCTTTTTGCAGCGCTCATCCAAGCCCTCAACATCCGGACTGCCTTTCTGTCACCGAGAATCTCAGCCTCATGAGCATTGTAAAGCTCCTTTACATCTGATGTGTGATGGGTTACATCATATTTGGTAATCTGAAACGGGATCCTTTCCCGCTTCCTGTAAATTCTGTAATTTTTCACGGCGGACCTTTAACAGCTGGTTGACGTCCTGCTGCTGTCCGCCCTGCTTTCCGTTATTCTGTTTGCCATTTTTTATTTCCTCTCTTAATCTACGGTTGATCTCTGGATCTCGAGTACCTTGTAAGATAACTCTCCAGCCTGTGTCTCTACGGTAATGGTATCGCCTACTTTTTTTCCTAACAGTGCGCGGCCTACCGGTGATTCATTACTGATCTTGCCCTTTAAGCTGTTTGCCTCTGTTGAACCCACGATTTTGTACTCTAACTCATCGTTGAACTCGCAGTCGAGAATCTTTACCTTACATCCGATGCTGATCTTCTCCAGATCGACCTCTTCCTCAACAACGACTTCGGCATTCTTTAAGATCTTTTCGATCTCCTCGATACGCGCCTCGATGTCTCTCTGCTCGTCCTTCGCTGCATCGTACTCTGCATTCTCGGACAAGTCACCCTGCTCACGGGCTTCTTTGATCTTCTGAGCAACTTCCTTACGCTTTACAACTTTGAGATTCTGCAGTTCGTCTTCGAGCTTTTTCAGACCTTCATAGGTCAAGATATTTTTCTTATCCATTTGATTTACCCTGATTCTATATTTTTTTTTATTATGCAGCTTTTTGAAAAAAGCGCATAAATAATCCACAATAACCTAGGTATTATAGCGAATTGTCCACATTCTGTCAAGATATTCTCCTTCAAACCGGACTGTCGCTCATCCGTAAAGTTACTGCTTGCCCCACACCGTGTCCACCCAGCACCTGAACAGCAATTCCATGAACATCGACACAGCTTTCTATGCATCAGACGAAATACTCCATCAATAGTGCCTCCAGCTGTTCGTAATTTTCCACCTGGTTGATTGCCACACGCAGCCGTGCCCCATGCGGATATCCCGCGGTGTACCATGCCGCATGCTTGCGGATCTCACGGATACCGATATATTCACCTTTAAACTCCAGCATCATCCGGGCATGACGCAGAATCATCTGTGCCACCTCCGATGCCGGCGGCTTCGACAGATGCTCCCCTGTTTCAAAAATAATGCAGGATCTGACGGAAAATCCAGGGATTTCCCTGTGCCCCCCCTTGCAATCATGAAGCCATCACATCCGGTCTGTTCTTCCATGGCAATCACATCCTCCGCCGTAAGCAGATCTCCGTTTCCGATGACCGGAATCTTTACGGCTTCTTTTACCTGACGGATAATGTCCCAGTCTGCCTTGCCGGAATAGAACTGCTCCCTGGTCCGTCCATGCACGGCAACTGCTGCCGCACCGGAGGCTTCCGCAATCTTTGCCATCTCCACGGCATTGATATGATCGTCGTCAAAGCCTTTGCGGATTTTTACCGTCACAGGTTTTTTGATCGCTTTTACCGTCTTTTCAATGATCTCGCCTGCAAGTTTTGGATTTTTCATGAGTGCCGAGCCTTCCCCGTTGTTCACAATCTTTGGCACTGGGCAGCCCATATTCAGGTCAAGAATATCAAATGGGCGATCCTCAATCTGATGTGCAATCTCTGCAATAATATCCGGATCTGATCCAAACAACTGCAAAGACACCGGGTTTTCCCGCGGATCAATCGTCAGAAGTGCCTGTGTGTTGCGGTTCTTATACAGAATCGCCTTGGCGCTGACCATTTCCATGCATACCAGCCCCGCGCCCTGCTCCCTGCAAAGCAAGCGAAATGGCAGGTCCCTTACGCCTGCCATAGGAGCTAATATTAAATTGTTTGGCAGTGTCACACTGCCGATCTGAAGATGATCTGATCATAACTATTTTATTTTCCGATTCTGTTTTTTATACACAAGATTGATACCTTTTAACGTCAGGTTCGGATCGTAAATATCCACAGCATCCGTCTCATTGGCAATGATGCGGCCAAGTCCTCCGGTTACAACGGTTTTGATATTTTCGAGTCCGACTTCCGCTTTCACGCGGTTGATGATGTATTCGGTCTGTCCGATCTGTCCGTACACAAGCCCAGCCTGCATACTCGTGATCGTGTCTTTTCCGAGAATTGATGCTGGCTTTTTGATCTCGATCTCCGGAAGTTTTGCAGCATCTTCCCACAAGGCTTTTGCCGAAATCCGGATTCCGGGTGCTGTGATCCCTCCCCTGAAAGGCTCCGCTTTCATCCACATAATCATAGGTTGTGGCGGTACCGAAATCAATGACAAGCACCGGTCCTCCGTATATTTCATATGCCCCGACTGCATCCACAATACGGTCCGCACCGATCTGCTGCGGATTCGGTGTCACGATGCGGATTCCCGTTTTGATGCCCGCCTCCACCACGATCGGTGTGATATGGAAATATTTGACAAGTCCGCCCCTCAGGGGAATGCATCACATTCGGCACAACGGAACAGATGATGGCATCCTTAATTTCTGTCGGATGAATATCGTTCTGCTCCAGCAGATTCAAAAGCATCATGCCGTACTCATCCGATGTCCGTGGCATTTTTGTCGTAATACGAAAACTTGCGGCGATCTCATCGCCCTGAAACACCCCGCAGGTAATATTCGTATTTCCAACATCTATGGTTAATATCATTTGTCTTCCTCCTCGTCCAGTGCCTCTAAGCCCTCGCCCAGATACAGAACTTTGTAATACATCTCAAGTGCTTCCAGCAATTCCCTTTTTTTCGTTGCGCAGCTGCTTGATTTTCAGCACGCTTCCGATCTCATCATAGCAGAAATCGCCTTCTTCGCAGGAAGTGCGAAGTTCCAGATTTCCCGCTTCATCAAATACCAGCTCCAATACTCCGCCGATATCCTCGGTGTAAATAACGCACATGATTTTTTTTAACTCATCACGGATGGACTGTGGAAGTCCGTTGAAGTTCTCATTCAGATAAAATTTTTTTTCTGGTATGCGTTGGATACGCACAATACTACCTCATTTGCCTCTTTAGACATATCCATAGATTCCTCTCACGGAGACTTCTCCGGAAGACACCAGTTTTCTTGACTCCCAGGTGTCTACGATCAGTTCTCCCTTTTTTGTAATTCCCATAGCCTTTTTCCTCAAATGGCTCCTTCGGGTCCAGCACGCGCACCTGCCGGCCACGGTTCACAAGCAGCTGATCGTACTCTTCCTGTAATGCTGACAGATCCTCGGTTTGCAGATAGATCGCATATAACCGCTCAAATTCTTCCAGAAATGCCTCTATCAGATCTGCACGGTGCACAATGTTTTCCGCACTCCAGCAGCAAGGAACCTGCATGATCCTGCAGTTCTTCCGGGAAGCTTTCATTGTGCACATTAATTCCGATTCCGATCACTATATGGTTGATATAGTCAAACTGTGCACTCATTTCCGTAAGAATACCACAGATCTTCTTACCATTTATGACAATATCATTCGGCCATTTGATCAAAGCCTCTGCTCCCGTCACCCGGTGCATTGCATTTGCCACTGCCATCGCTGTCACGAGGGTCAGCATGGATGCATGGTTCGGATTGATGTCCGGTTTGAGCATGAGTGTCATATAAATTCCTGTTCCCGGAAGGGAATCCCATGACCGTCCGCGACGTCCTTTTCCCGCAGTCTGCTGGTCCGCTACCACAAAAGTTCCGGACGGATGTCCTTCTTCTGCCAGTTCTTTTTGCTTTCGTGTTCGTGGAATCAATCTTATCAAAATAATACGTTTCCGCGCCTGCCCATTCGGTCTTTCGGATGCTTGCCAGCTCCACTTCGTCCATACGGTCCGGCACAGATACCAGATGATATCCCTTATTCTGCACCGCCTCAATCTCATAACCGGCCTCTTTCAGCTGATTAATTGCCTTCCAGACAGCGGTGGGATACGCCAAACTGATTGCACAGCTCCTGACCGGACACATATCCATCCGTCTCACGGAGCAGTCTTAAAATTTCTGCTTTCATAATCATACTTTCCATTCACAAAAAATATGTAAACGTTTTTTTTCTTAGTCAGATAACGTTGCCTTCATGATCGCCTTGATGGAATGCATACGGTTCTCAGCTTCATCGAAGACAACGGAGCGCTCACTCTCAAATACCTCATCGGTCACTTCCAGCTCGGATAATCCAAACTTCTCATAGACCTGCTTGCCGATAGTGGTCTTTAAATCATGGAATGCAGGCAGACAGTGCATAAAGATTGCGCTATCCTTTGCATTTTTGAATGCATTGGCATTGACCTGATACGGTTTCAGGTCATTGATACGCTCTGCCCAGACCTCGTCCGGCTCTCCCATTGATACCCACACATCCGTGTAAATGACATCAGCATCCCTGGTTGCTTCCGCAACACTGTCTGTCAGTGTGATGGTTGCTCCTGTCGTGGAGGCCACGTCCACACAGTAATCCACCACGAGCTTCTTGTCCGGATAATATTTCGGATTGGTGCAGGCAACAAAATGCATGCCAAGCTTTGCGCAGGTCACCATCAGGGAATTGCCCATATTGTAGCGGGCGTCGCCCATGTATACAAACTTCACACCCTTAAGTTTTCCAAGATGCTCCTTGATGGTAAGCATATCGGCAATCATCTGTGTCGGATGGGATTCATTGGTCAGTCCGTTCCACACTGGAACCCCTGCATATTTTGCCAGTTCCTCCACAATGTCCTGTCCGTATCCGCGGTACTCGATACCGTCAAACATGCGTCCCAGCACGCGCGCGGTATCCGGAATGCTTTCCTTTTTTTTTCAATCTGTGAACCGCTCGGGTCAAGGTATGTCACATGCATTCCGAGATCATGTGCTGCCACCTCAAAAGAACACCGTGTGCGGGTGCTTGTCTTCTCGAAAATCAGCGCGATATTTTTTTCCGATCAGACTGTCATGCATGATTCCCTGATGTTTCTTCTCTTTCAGCTCTGCGGACAGATCCACAAGATACAGGATCTCCTCCGGTGTAAAATCCATCATTTTTAACAAATTACGTCCCTTTAATGTCATTGCTCTTCCTCCTTAAGTGTACGTTGAAAACATTTTACTCCATTTGCCGGAATTTTACAACAATGGTATGGAAAATTGACCGATCAAAAAAAGGAGCTCTGCCTTTCGACAAAGCTCCTGGATTTTTAAGTTTAATAAAATACAATCGATTCCCTACAACCGTTCCCGCATGACCGCTGGATGCCAGTTTGAAGTATTTTGCTCCACCTGTCGGATCACTACCGTTTAATGCGGCTCTCGCTGCCTGTCTGGCGCTTGCGCTGACACCGCTGGCAAGTCTTGCTTCAAGTCTGCCGGAAGATGCCGGTCCAAACTGACCTCTCTGATAGATAACTCCGTAGATAGAGTTTGCAAATCCGCCGCTTCTCACACGATTAACTACAACAGCTCCAACCGCTGTCATACACTGTACGCTGGTTCCTCCGGCCTCACACTGTACAAGTGCTGCCAGAAGTGTCTCTTCATCTGCACTTGCGGCAATCGACGCATTCTGTGTTGTCTGGGAAGATGCCGACTGACCGGACGATGATTTCTTTTCAGCAGAAACAGAAGCATTCTTCTTTGCTTCTTCCGCTGCCTTTTTTTTCTCTTCTGCAGCCTTGATGGCTGCCTGTTCTTCCTCAATGGTAACTGCTTTGCCTGTATCCAGTGTGACGGTCACATAATCGTCACTCACATAACAGGTATCTGAACCAACTTTGACGGCAATCCATCCGTCTGTTTCTTCGGCTTTTGTATTCACATCCATGTGCTCACCCGATGCAACGGTTTTTCACTACCTCCGCATCTGTGTCGGGTGCTTTACGAATACGAAGACCGTCAATGGAAACCTTCGCAACCGTATCACAGTGTTTCTTTGCATAATTTAATGCATCTGTTCCTGTCACACAATACTCATTCTTTACATATCCTGTTACATTGCCGGACTCAATCTTTGTCCAGGTATCGCCTGCTTCTTTCACAACTGCGCGATCCCCTTTGTACATCTTTCCGACAATTTCGGAATCAGAATCTGCCTTTTCGCGAACGTAAAGAAAATCATCCACTTTCGCCATCAGCTTATTCTGCCACTCCTGTTCCTCTTCGGAAACAGTTTCCTTTTCTGTGGTTTCTTCTTTTTTTGTATCATTTCCGGATATAACCGTTCCATCTGCTGTTGCCGCAACCAAAGCCGCATTTGTCTTTTCAACAGAAATATATCTGTCCAGATAGTCTGCTGACTCCAGTTCATATTCATTCATGGCAGATGCCACTCCGGCAATCCGTTATTGACAAACTGTGTGTCTGCTGCATCCTTTGCTGCAATATTCACTCCATTACCGGTAACTGCAGTGACCGCAAGTGTGAGTGCCAGTCCCGACACGATTACACTTTCCATCACCTTTTTGCTTGCTTTCATTGATGAACCTCCGTAGTTTGTTTCATCCACCTTTTTACCCGTGGATTCGTAACATTTTATGCAATAAGTATTACACTTATGTTGCGTTTTTAAACACTTTATTTCATTTGTTACAAGTTTGTTACGTGGCTCATTGTAGCACAGAAATTCCTGTTTGTCAAATTTTAGTAAAAAAATGGGTGGTGCTCTCCACTTTTACTCATATTCCGTTTAAAAAATGGGTGTGCGTTTTCACTGCACACCCATGCCGGTTTTGAAAATGTTACATATTTTATATTCCTGTGTCAATTTATGTATTGTTTTTGATAAAAAACATTCCACTATGGGAAAATTTCCTGCAAAAACAGTTGAAATTATGCGGTTTTCTTCCTCATCCTCATGTAAATTTTTATTTTGCACGTTCTCCGGTGATACACTTTTTTTTTCTTTCTTTTTCGGCTTGTCCATGTGTTTTTTTTTAAGTACAATTCCAGGCGTCTTCTGCACCGGTTTGCTTTTTTCTGTTGCCGCACAATACAAAAATACCCCAATGGTTAAAAATAAAAAAAGTATGATCTGCAACCCCATAATCATTAACTCCATTTCATTTTGCCACCTGCTGATCCACATCAGTATTGTCATATCTGCTCCCATCCTTTCATATTATATAAAATCATTTCTTACTGTATAAATCTTATTATAATGAAAGAACGTCATCACCGGAATATCCTTTCGGTCGCAAGTTTCGACATATGTCGTTACTGCTCATGTTGCTTGACATTTCTATATGGATCATATAGAGTTGACTTAAGTAAAGAAAAGAGGAAATATCGAATGGCTAAATCAAAGAAAATTGTTATGACCGGCGGCGGAACTGCCGGACATGTTACTCCAAACATTGCCCTTATGCCGGCACTTCAGGAAGCCGGTTATGAAATTACATATATCGGTTCCTACAACGGAATGGAAAAAGAACTTATCGAAGCACAAAAAATCCCTTATATCGGAATTTCTTCTGGAAAACTTCGCCGTTATTTTGACTGGAAAAACTTTTCCGATCCTTTTAAAGTATTAAAAAGGATATGGGCAGGCAATCTCCATCCTGCGCAAACTCAAACCGGACGTTGTCTTTTCCAAAGGTGGATTTGTGTCTGTTCCGGTTGTCCTTGCCGCAAAGCACTGCCATATTCCGGCAATTATCCACGAATCCGATATCACACCGGGACTTGCAAACAAAATCGCAATCCGCGGTGCAAAAAAAGTATGCTGCAATTTCCCGGAGACTATGAAATACCTTCCAGCGGAAAAAAGCAGTTCTTACCGGTTCACCGATCCGCCGGGAACTGTTCCACGGAGATGCGGAAAAATCCCTTCACTACTGCGGTTTTCCAGATCACAACAAACCGGTACTCCTGATCGTCGGCGGAAGTTCAGGTTCCAAGGTCATCAATGAAGCCGTACGGAAAGTGCTTCCGGAACTGTTAGAGCAGTTTTATATCATTCATCTTTGCGGAAAAGGAAATCTCGATGAGAAATTAAAAGGCGTGATTGGCTATGCGCAGTTTGAATATGCAAGTGCAGAACTGACCGACATGTTTGCCCTGGCAGATCTTGCCATTTCCCGCGCAGGTGCAAATTCCATCTGTGAACTTCTTGCATTGCACAAGCCAAACATCCTGATTCCTCTTTCTGCTGCTGCCAGCCGTGGTGATCAGATTTTAAATGCGAAATCTTTTGCTAAACAGGGATTTTCTTATGTGATTGAAGAAGAAAAAACTGACGGATCAGACATTACTTGATGCTGTACGCGAAGTATATGCCGACCGCGAAAAATACATCCATACCATGTCAGAGAGCGGTCAGATGGATTCCATCGGAACGATATTAAAACTGATTGAAAGTGTTTCTAAATAATTCACACGCCAAAACAAAAAACATGCATATCTGCTGTACGTTTTTCCAGCGATATGCATGTTTTTGTATATAGAGATACAGATTTTTTACATCTTCATCTTATCACAGATTTCTTTTCATCTCATCATCGGAAAGAGATAAATGCTCCCACTCAGGAACTGCCTGATCTCCTGCTTTACGCGGAATCAGATGCATATGGAAGTGGAATACTGTCTGTCCTGCTGCTTCTCCGTTATTCTGAAGCACATTGTAACCGTCACATCCCAACACTTCTTTTTCGTGTGTAATAACTTTTTCTTTGCAAGCTTTGCAGCCTTTGCGAGTACTTCATCATCAATCTCAAACATATTTGCATAGTGCTGTTTCGGCAGAATCAGCACATGTCCCTTTGTTGCAGGATTGGCATCCATAATGACACGGAAATCCGCATCTTCATAGATCGTATTGGTCGGAATATCGCCTGCTGCCAGTTTACAAAAAATACAATTATCGTCTTTCATTTTTTTTGCCTCCTAAAATACAAATATCTGATCGAGCATACGAAGCGTTTTAAAGTTTCCTTTTGCAGTCATCTCACCGGTCATAAATGCTCTCTGGAATGTCATCCGTCCGTCAATGATTATTGACTGCAGAACATCTCTGCTTAATTTTGCAACCACGTCAATCTTTTCTTCCTGTCCGTAATGAATCTCCAATTCTCCGTTTTCAATTGCTACATACAATGGCTTTTTGATTCCTTCGATAATAAAGGAATAGCTGGCAGCAAAATCCTCAGTAGATACAAAATGACTTTCCAGTTCTTTCACAAACGGTGTATCCATATCATCATCCGGTTTTCCAAGCATATCTTTGAACATCGATGCCAGTTCCTCGATATCCTCTTTTTGCTTCTTCACATAAGAGTCATCGGAAACATATTTGGATAACTGCTCACTCTCCTGTGGTGTCAGATTCAGCTGCTGCGTCCGCAGAACACTCTGCTTTACTGCCTGATTGCTTGTCGGAAGATTTTTGATCTTCTGGGAAATGGTCCGGTACAGGTTTTCCGCTTTCTTTTCAATGATCAGCGTATAATCTTTATTCTGCTTGAATTCCACCAGATCCTCTACATATCCGCATAACCCCTGCACATGGTAATCCACCCAGAATCTCCCATGCATTCATCAGAGTCAGTTCTCCCTCGCGCTCTCCATATGTGGTAGACATAACAATAGGCTGCATATAGGTATGGCTGATTTTTTCCTTATCACCATATAACCAGCAGGCATCCAGAAACTGCTGCATATAGCCACCGATTCCCAGCCACTCAATCGTTGTGGCAAGAATAATTCCGTCTGCCTCTTTGAACGTCAGCGGAAGGGTTGCAATTTCATTCTTATGCTCATATATATTGAATCGTTCGATGTTTACCCGAAGTTCCCGTAAAACATCTTCCATCTTTTTTTAATACATACAGTGTCGGGTCATCCAAAAGTCCCCGGCCTCCATAATACACGTTGATTTTCATCGGTATACTCTCCTTGCTTTGATACTAATTAGTATAGGGATTTTCCCCGATAAATCAACTGCTTTACGAGGTTTCCGGTATAAAATAATTGCAAGAACAAATCCCATTGCAAGGCCACCGATGTGTGCCCAGTTGTCCACATCCACACTGGTAATTCCATAATACAGGCTGATCACAATCATAAAAAGCAGCCCTTTGCCTGTAAGAGATTCATATCTTCCTTTATGTATCATCACAATCCACAGCAATGCCCCGATAATACCGAAAATAGCACCGGATGCACCTGCCGATACCTCATGCTTTCCCCATGCGGTCATTTGCACATAAGACAGTGTGCTTCCTCCCCACACCGGCGATCAGATACAGACACAGGTATTTGATATGTCCTATCGCTTTCTCCAGAATCGGACCGGCACAGATCAGCACCAGCATATTATTTAAAAATATGTTCAAATCCAAAATGCATAAAGGTGGCTGTAAACAGTCTCCAGTATTCCCCCCCTGCTTCACATATGGCGGCCAGACCGCACCCATTTTTACCATGAACTCCGAGTTCTCCGTATTTCCAAGGATTTCCAGAATCACATAAACAAGAACATTCACAACTACAAATCCCAACGGTTACCAATGGAAGTTTCTTTTTTTGTGGCATACTTTTCCCTCCTGATTTTTTTTACATGCTATCAGTATACTCACTTCCATTTGGAAAGACAAGGCAGTTAGCAAAAACGATATCGGACATCCGCGAAACGGATCATGTCATTACTGTTTAATTTTCTTCTCTCTTTTGTAAGCCAGCGGCTCATCATTCACAAACGTACCATTTGTCGAATTTAAATCTTCAATATAATAGGTCTCTCCATCACGATCAATCCGCGCATGCAGCTGACTAATCGTATCTGCCTGTATTTGTATGTCCGCATCGGGACCGTACCCGATTCTTGTCATTTTCTTTGTAACACAGATATCCTCGTAAGAATCAGCTCCCTGATACAACAACATCCCCCTGACTTTCCCTGTCATGCTGTTCAGGCATACCGTTGGCCGATATTCGGGTTGTGCCACCGTTTTTATTACTTCCTCCGGATATACAACCGCAGACTTCGAAAGTTTTCTGGTATCCTGCAGGCATTCCCCTACTTCCATGATAAGATTCATATACCTGTTTTCGGTTTCTTCCTCTTCCAGAAGACCTATTTCTATCAGTAGCTTTTTTAATTTTCTGATCCACTCCTTCTGCTCCTTTTTCTTTCCCTCCTTTTTTTTTTCTTTCTGTTGGCTCTTTTTACAGTTTCATCTTTTCTTTTTTGTCTGGATGATCTTCATATTTTCTTTCAGGAACTACGGGTTGATTGTTTTCCTCTCTCCAAACTTTTTCCATTCCATTTCCCCCGGATTCCTCCACAGCCGCCTTTTTCCCCTCATTTTGTCTGATTCTTACAATTTCATCCCGGATATCTGTAATAGAATAACCATCCAGAAGCGTCTTCTCATAAATTCCATATGCTGCTTTTTACCGCCCGTGTGTCTTTATGATCCACTTTTGTAAGCAGAAATTCCATTAACTGCTGAAATTCTGTCTCAATGGTTCCACTCCCACCCGGATATATGGTAAAAAAAAACATAATTTCCTGGTTGCTGTTGGTAATAAATATTAACTCGGGATCCAGCATCAGGCAATTGGTCTGAATCAGATTCCATTCCAGAATCTCCATCTCACTGCAAATGCTCATAATCAGTTTTTCAATGAAAGAAATATCTACTTCTTTTACCCTGCAATACATATCAAGCGACTGTTTGCCGGATATGTTATACCAGTACTGTCCCTCCCCATCCATATATGCCTTTTCCACCGCAAGAAGTCCCGGCAATTTTCTCCTCAGCATCAGCTTTTCATCCAGCCCCCGCATGGATTCCCGCTGCAATTTTCATAAAACTTCCCGTAAGATTTCTTTCATATACTATTTCCCGATTGATCATTTTTTTTCACCTCTTTTAACGTCTGATACTGATAAAAGGAATCTACTGCCCACATATCTTCTATCTGTTTTTCTTCATGCTCCTCACGTACTTCATGCAACAAATCAATTCCTGTACACATAGCTGCTGCCATCGTCCATATCAGAACCGGTATAATCACAGCCGCCTCTACTGTATAACTTCCTCTCCATTTCATATTTTCTCCTTTTATCCCTGTAATCCCCACATGACCAGATGTGCCCCTAGCACAAATGCTACAAACGGAAACTCGGATTTTCTGTTCTTATGTCCGAATACCAGCAAACCAAGAGCCGTAATTCCCGCAATGGTAATGGCAATCATGACAATTCCCATTATTTCACCCAGTGCATAAAAACATCCCATACCTAAAATTACCAGACCGTCTCCATACCCAATACTTTCCCTTTGTACTCCAGGCCAGTATAAGCATAAATATCCCCGGCAATAATCCCAAAAACCATACCGGATTTTTCCAACAGCCCCCAGCAGTGATATGGTCATGCCTGATATTCCCAGAAGCAAAATTGCCCAGCCATGAAGTTGCTGTTTTCTCATATCTTCCCAGGAGAGTCCTGCCAATCCAAACGTCAATATGCACATTCTGATCATTTCATAGTTATTCTGCATGATTTTACCTCACCTCCGTATTCGCACCACATTTACCACAGGCTCTTTTTCCTCCCCCTGTCTCTTCCAAAAGGATCAGATAAATAGTTCTTTTTTTAGCCCACTGCAGGCAAGATCACTATGATAACAGGTTCCATAATCCGTCACATACACCTTTCCGGCAACATGATTTTTTTGCCACGCACCCGGAACATGCGCTGTACTTATGTTCATTTTTGTTTCTCATACTGCTGATCTGTGCATAATCCGTACTTTTAATACTCAAATCCAGATAATGGCACTTTCTGCTCCTGTGATAAACAGTTCCATGTTTTGTAACATACACATAATCACTCTGCTTTCCATCTGTACGGTCGCCAATCCACTTATGGCTCTTACTTTTCTGACAGATACCAACACCCTTTACCTCAAAAAGCTAATTGGAATTTTAATGTAATAATTAACCTGCAAATTAATATAATTTCCTGACAGATCGGATTTTGCCATCGTAATCGCATGTTTTCCACCGCGAATATATTTTTCCGGCAGGCTGTACGTTCCCAGCTCCTTTCTAAAATACGCTTCCGCAGATACCAGAAGCCCTGTTTGCGATGAAACCGCAGATGCTTCACATGCTGTTTTTCTGCTTGCATAATTCAACGCCTCCTGAACTTCTGTCTGAATCTGCAATACCCGAAAGAAAAATAAGAGCGTAAGGAAAAACACGGCTGCTACAGGAATAATCACGGCTGCTTCCAGCGTATACGATCCCTTAAAAAAGAACATAAGGATGCCTTTTGGCAAGGATGTTCTCCCAGGTTATAGATATCGTCTTGCGGATTCGAATCTATTGGTTCGTTTATTATCTTATGAATACATGCCTGCTTCGGAAAAGGTTGATATTTGAGGGTAATTGTTGGTTTCCACTGTCCAAAAGACATCCTTACATCCCCTCCTTCCCATGAAAATAACTATATCCGGAATGATTTTGAATCCGGAATCCATTTGAGAAATTTTCAAGGATGGATACAAAGCCAAGAAATACCGGTTGGAATTCATAGGTGGCAGTAAGCTCAGTTTCACACAAAACGTGGTCATCTGAAAATTTTCGTACCCTTCCTGTGTCTGTACATACGCTTCCTCCACATCCATGGTGCGCATTGCAAGGGTATTTCCCTTATGAAACAAAAAGCAAAATGGCAGCATATTGTCCATAATCCAATCCCTGCGAACAATCTTTCGCCACAGACCAGCCGACAAAAGTTCCGGAATCTTATGTACATTTGAAGTCCAGTCCGCATCACTTTTTATCATTGTAATTTTCCCACCGGACAATAGTGTCCTTACATCTAACACACTTTCTGCAAATGCCCACGCTACTAAGATTCCGTATTTTACAGCTTCGATTACGGCCGGATTTGCGGATACTCCCCGCCAACGTGACCGCAAGTGCCATTGCCTCTGATTGTCGCTGGGAAGATGCGGTTAATGAGGCCATATTTAACGGTTCTCTCATTGCCAGCAGCTCCGAAACCACAATTTTTAAATTATCCGCGTCATTTCTTTTCCGCCCAAAACATACTCCAGCTCATATTCCAATACGCGATCCTGCTTTTTTCCACATAGTTTCCAAGATAATTCACCAGATACTGATAAAACAATACTTTTTGATACCAGTCTGTTCCCCATAAGAATCCATCGTACCTTTTTCCAGACTTCTGTGTGAAACAGTTTCTTCTATATTGATAGATTTTCCGGATACCTTTGTATTTTCCGGCAAAACAAAGGGATAGTACCCCTTTTTTTTACTTCTGTCACCGTTTCTAAAGGATTCTCTGTTGGCGTTGCCTTTTCTCCAGAATCCTCTTTCTTTGTTTTATCCCCCCTGACGCGTTTCCCTTTTAACTGCCGGGATGATGAATTACCTGCCCCCTCCGTTTCATATTTTTCCGGATGCTTCAGTGCATCCATTGCATCTGCAATACCCTCATCCGGATTTTTATAGTCCTTTTTTACTTCTTTTACTGCTTCATAATGATTGTAGACGGACTTTGCCATCTCGTAGGCAATATTCCTTTTCATATAAGTACACACAGCCTTCTGAAATACGACACCATTCTGATCTGTAAGCAATCGATAGGGGTCATACCTTGCATCTGTCATCTCCGCGGTCAACAGACTCATCCCGGAAAGCAAAGTTTTTTGTTCTTTGCTTCCAAGATGATCCGATGTAAGGCCACGTAGCTGTGCTTCCCTGTTATTAAAACATAATTTACCTTTTGTATCTTCCACCCGTACTCCAAGGATTTTGTAAGTTTCCCACAAAGGACTGCAATAATCGGCAAAAACGGATTCCAAAACCGTATCCGTATTCATATACAATACTTTCTGAAGTTCATAATGTCTCGCCGCTTCTAAAAGTGTGAAAAGAAGCTGCGCCACCAGCATCAGTGAAAGGGCTGCAAACACAGTAATACTCGCCTTTCTCCTCACTATACCTCCCCTGTTGCGTTCTTTAATCGTGTTGAAAATATCAGAAACCAGAGTTGTCAGTTTTTTCTTGAACAACACAACGATTCCTATCAGCACCACAACAATCAACACCATTTCTACAACTCCTACCCCATCTTCTTCCATCAAAAAGTTTTTAAATCCTAACATAATTTTTCCTCCTTATACTTGAAATGACAGCATTGCCGGAATCATAATGATGGCAATCACGATGCCAAGCATCATCATAAGCGGCAACAGCATTTTCGTTCCTGCCTCTTCTCCCAATTTACAGGCCAGTGCTTTCCTTTCTTCCAGTGCATTCTCCGATTCCTGTTCCAAAAAGTTTACATAATCCCCTGCTTCCTGTCTGTAAATTCTGTAAAAAGAATCCGAATGAGTCTCTGATACTCTCCCAAATCCACTCTTTCTCCAAATTTCTGGTATGCAAGACGTTCACTTTCCCCGTCCAGGATTTCGTGATTCGTTATTATCATTTCTTCATAGATATACCGTTCTTTTATTTGTTTTTTTCTGCCTTTTATCAGAGTATTGAGCGGAAATTCTATTCCATGCCTGTTTTAATGACATGCCTGCTCCCAGTAAAATCAGAAGTTTACTCACAACTTCCGCATAATCCAGTTTCATCTGCTCTTTTTTTTTTTATATGATCCGCAGTACGTTTTCTCTCCAGAACAATTCCCGCCATCAGGAAACAGACAAGCACCTCAAAAAAAAAATTTTCCATACCAGATGCTGTTTTTTTTTTCCATTGCAGCTTCACCCCTGCCGCCTGATCCGGCAGCGTCAGATACCTCTCCCCTTCCTGCGTACTCTGCTGCTCTACTTCAGCTGCAATTTCATGAATGACCTTTTCCTGCTGCGACATCACTTTCGGGTATACTTGAAAAGAAAACGTATATTCCTCCCGGTACTTTTCACAGGTAAGTGCCACACTCGCCTGTACAAGTTCTCCTTGGGGATCTAATTGATCCTCCCGGATCGTTCCATCTACGTCCACTGCATTGTATTGATCCAATGTCCAGTCGGCTTTTTACCAATCCTTTCACATAGCTTGGCTTCATATGCACCTGCTCTGTTACATGTGCAGCCTCTTCTCCCTCTGGGAAAAGGTTTCGTCTATTTCCTTTTCTGCCCGGGAAAAATAGGATTGTGCTGTCTTCTCATCAATACATTGTGCAGGAACGCTTATCTGATAATCATAATCTTTCAGTTGTTCTCCCGCATTCAGCGTAAGTTCCACTTCCTGCCGCCCACTGCCCGGACTGCCCCGGATAATTCTGTTTTTATCGTCCATACTGCGATCGGAAAATTCCATATATGCCCCAAGCAGCAATAACAGAATACAAACAACCGCTGCCTCTATGATTTTTTTTCCTTCTCACGCTTCCCCCTCTACATATGTATTGTCATTATTTTCTCTGCCAGTACAATCGCCCCACCATAAGCTGCAAGGCATACTGTCATAAACAATGCACCTGCCACATTTCCATATAAAAAACATTCAGGAAATCCATGGATGTCACCTTCAGATATAACAAAATGAACAACGGTATCACATTCATTACTTTCTGTTCCATCTTTCTGGAAGCAATCTGTACCTGAATCTCCCTCTCTGTTTCATGGCGCACCCGCATGTGCCGGGATGTTGCATCAATGATTGTCACAAAATTTCCACCGCTGCGTTTTGCAAATGAAAAAAACTTCGGAAAAACTTGCAATATCCATATTTCCACTTCGGGTTGAGAAATCTCCCAGCAGCAGCTCCAATGGTTGATTGAGGCTGATGGAACAATTCATCTCCTTTACCTCCTGATACATATAGGATCTTTTCCCCATATAATGCGAGTATTTCTTTTTCTGCCTCTTTCCACGCATTTTCTATAGAGAAACCAGCAAGTAAAGCCGCACTGATACTCCGGAGAGTATCCACAAATTCCTTTGCTAGCTGTAATTGCATCTGCTCTTCCCCCTGCTTTTTTCTGACGCTTCATGAAAAAAAACCAGATAAAAACAGGAAAAAATACTATCCCCAGCCAGCTGGCATAAAATAAATACGCAATTGCCACTGTCAGCAGCCCCGCCAGAGCAATGCTTCTACAGACCTCCTTCCGGCTCAGATGATACACGCGATAATCCATCTTCTATCTCTCCCTTCTCCCGGGTCAGCCCTGCCATCTCCAGTTTTTTTTACGATTCTTTAATATGCCACAGTGTTTCCACTTCCAGCTGCCCCCGATTCCTTCCAGTTCGTAAATCGGGGAAATCTGAATCTGGCCATCTTTTACTCCGCATACCTCTGTGATTTCCAATACCCTGCGGCTTTTATCCGGCAATCTTCCCAAATGAACAATCAGGTCTATCCCGGATGCAATCTGTTGTCTGATTGCAGCAATCGGCAGTTCCATTCCCATCAGTACCATCATTTCCAGACGGGAGAGAATATCTCTGCTTGAATTTCCATGGGCGGTGGATAATCCGCCATCATGCCCGGTGTTCAAATGCCTGAAGCATATCAAATGCCTCCGCTCCACGGCACTCCCCAACGAGTATTCTGTCCGGACGCATACGCAATGCCGTGCGGATCAGATCCCGGATTGTTACCGGCTGGACGCCCTCCATATTTGCATTCCGTGTTTCTAAACGTACCAGATTTTTGATTCCCTGTATTTGAAGTTCCGCGGAATCCTCAATCGTTATGACTCTCTCATCCTCCGGGATATACTGTGATAAAGCATTTAAAAATGTCGTTTTCCCGGAGCTTGTCCCCCGAAATCAACAGGTTGTATTTTGCCCTTACCAGCATCTTTAAAAACTCTGCTGCATCTTCCGGAAGTGCCCCTTTTTTGAATAAGGGTCTGCATATCCAGCGGTTTCTCCGGAAATTTCCGGATTGTGATTGTAGAACCATCCAGAGAAACCGGTGCCAGGACAATATTTACACGGGAGCCATCTGCAAGTCTTGTATCTACGATCGGATTCGATAAATTAACCACCACCCGGTTATGTCTTCCAACGATCTGCTGTATCACATCCTGCATTTTTTCTTCGCTGGCAAATGCCTGATTCCATGCATGAACCCTTCCTGCCTTTTCGTAAAAAATATGTTTCGGTTCATTTACCATGATCTCGGAAATTTCCGGATCATCCAGAAGTTCCTGCAAAGCATCCAGTTTTCTGAGTGAATTAAATACTCTTGCTTCCAGCATCAGACGTTCCCGAATGGAAATGGGTTCCTCCTGCATCAGCCGGGATGCCTCTTCCCCAATCAGATTTTCAATTTCTTCATCCGACATCTCCCGCGAAAGATCCATGCGTTCCAATACACGTTGCCGGATACATCCTACATACTCATCCAACCGGCATCATCCTCCGGATACTGTCTCCAAATTCGTTCCATTTCCATTGCTCGACGAGCCGCTCGCAGGACACCACAGGGGTTGCCACAGGTGGAAGCTGTATCTCCCGCAGATTCTCGGATAACCGTTCTTCTCCGCGTTTTTTTGAATTTCTGTCAAAAATTCTTTCTCTCTCCATTGTCCAAGCCCTCCTCTGCTTTTCATCAGGAAAATTTTCTGGCAGCTCCCCAGCAATTCAAAAAAATCCCATAAACCGTGACCCCAGATTTAAAACGATGGTTGTATAATTCATTTCCTGCGCTAAAATCTGAAACAATTTCTGATACGTCAGATTTTTTTTACTTCACACAGACACTCGGTATTTCCCAGAGGATACACAACATCTGTCCTGTCCAGATGACCGATGCAGGAAACCATCCTGCTCTTTGAGTATTTTCCGCTTTCTGCCATCACCAGAAGTTCTTCCATCCCGGACGAATAAAAATTCCCCCATCAGCTGCGACAATCCACTGTTTTCCTGCAAATCCAGAAGCAGAACTTTTTCGTTTTCACTCAGAATGGAGGACAGCGTGACCGCAAACGGAAGCTGCATTTCATTTTCTGCCAGCGAATATACTGCAAGAACCTGTAATTTTGCTTCACACACCCCCACTGGCATTTTTTATTTCCTCCCCAATCTGTTTTAAAATCTCATCGACGATTTTATTCACTTCCTGATACTTATCCACAAACACCACCCCTTTTTTCCACCTCTTTATCCACATTTTCATTTCCATCAAACAGATAAATTTGTGGAATTTCACATTCTATCCTGTTTTCCCCCAGCCAAATCATCCGACAGAACAATTGCATCCAGGGTTTTCCAGTTCTCCTGAAGTGCCTCCTTCTGGGAAAACATGTGCAGCTCAAGCTGATCCCGATAATGATTCATCAGGCAGCTGGTAAAACGGTCACCATACTCCCGGTCTCCAATACAGAGTCCCAATCGAGTTCTCCTCATAGCTCCTCCTTTCTTTTTCAAAACAGTGACAGCCATACTGTCCGATGCGCGTATAACATTCCCAGTAAAACCGCAACAGAAAAATGCATCAGATTCTGCTCCTGAACCCAGCCATTTCGATAAGAGGAGAATTTCCCCGAAAAACAGTTCTCTTAAAAAACCTGTGCTTTAAAAAGGCTGATTCTAAGATTGCGCATATACAACATCTTGAGCACGGCTATTACTGCTCCTGCCACAAATGCTGCCAGCACACAGTCTGTCAATGTTTTTAAATTTGTAAATCCACCGATAACGGAAAAAGTTTGATATCTCCGGCGCCCAACACACCTATGAGATAAAAAAAGATATAACATGATAACCGGAATAGAAATATTCAAAAGAACTTGAATGATTCGCGGCATTCCACCCAAAACTATACCGAATGCCATCGATAAAAAATAAACCCATGATAATCAGCCGGTTACTGATCCTCATGCTGGTAATATCCTGAACGACTGCCACAATTAGGATTGCATACAGTGTCAGAACCGATGCCCCCTGCATCGAAATCAATTTGCATCACCCCTTTGTTGTGAATCGAATTATAACAATGCCAATTTTATTTGTCAAGCAGTTTTTTACAAATTTTTTGTATAACTTTTCCATTTTTGCTTATACTTGTAAAAGAGAGACTTCAGAAAGCAGGTGATCCAATGAAATTGTTTAAGACAACCCCTCAGCCCCCTGACGGCTATGCAATACTTCTCGATAATCTGAAACAGACAACCGCAGAACTGCAAAATACCTATGCCAATCTTGAAAATGTCGTTGATCCGGATTTGATCGACTATTACATTTATCAGGCAAAAGCCGTACAGATGCGCTATAAATTTCTTCTGGGATGTGTAAAAAAAATAGAGGGAAACTATTCGCTTCCCTCCTGACCGTTCACATTTTACGGAAATTTTATACAAAAAAGCCCCGGTGACTGTCCACATCCATATAATCTTCGTTTACGGCACCGCGCGCATAAGTCATCCCTGCATATACCTGCTGGGTATTTTTCATAAGGGGTGCACTCTTGTCCTGTTTCGCCACCTCTACAAAAGAAGTATACAATCGGTGCATGATATGTTCCGCTTCCTGCACTCCATCCAGCCGATTCTCGTACATCGCCCGTGAAAGCTCATTTTTACAGAACATATAGAGTTTATACAGGTTGTGCGAGATCGGATACGAAAAATTGAGACTTCCGATCAGTTCATCCAGAACACTCTGTGCATTCCGGATCGCATCCTTCTGTCCATCATGATCTCCCGTGCAGTGTGCCTGCCGAATATCATCCACATAGGCAAAAAAGATATCGTAAATGATGACGATCATCTCACCAGAATTACACTGGCTCAGTCGTCTCGTAAAATCTTTTTTTTCAGCTCATTTTCCATATGCTACTCCTATTTCTGCAACAAAGACAGTACCTGCTGTGGAATATCATTTGCCTGTGATAACACCGAAACAGCAGCCTGTTCCAGAATATTCTGCTGTGTATATTCTGTCATTTCAGATGCCATATCGGTATCCATAAGCCCTGAATATGCGGTTGTCATATCTTCCTGTGTCTCTGCAAGACTGGAGCTTGCATACTCGAGACGATTGGTATATGCGCACCGATTCCGGAGCGGACAGCACTTAATTTTGCAATTGCTGCATCCATCGTGCTGATGGCTTTGTCAGCACCTCCGTTGACCGCCACATTTACCGTATCCAGATACAGACTCTCCGAGGAAACTTCCGGAATATGTACATCCATATTCTGATACTGGTTCGCACCGATCTGGATGGTCATCGCACCAACATCCGTCACATCAAATGTAAGGGTATCCCCATTTTGTACGTCATCACTCAGCAGAAAATCCATGGAAAATCCACCTTTATCCGTGATTTTCACACGATTTCCCTCAACATTTGTAATTACTGTACTTCCAAATTCGTTTCCAAGTGTGACCTTTGCGTCCGATCCACTTGCTATAAGTTTGTAACTTTCGTCATCAGCATTCTGAACAACTCCCTGTGCTTTTGACAGACCTGTTTTTGTGCCATCTCTTTTGACATACCAATGGTCAGTGTCTCCTTTGATCCCTTGTTATCCGCAGTAATGTATTATAAACTCCTGCCTTATTTGGATCTTTTTTCAAACTTGCACCCGATCTCATCTGCCACGGACATCAGCTGCTTGTATACATCATCCGCACTCATGCCCTTTTCATACTCTATTCCTACTCCATTGATGGAAACCGTACCCCGTCAAAATTCGGATCATTGATCAGGTTGGACATATCCAATGTATAAGTAGCTTCCTTTGCCACTTCATCTACTGTAATCGTATAATCTCCCGGAAGAACCTCCTCGGAAAAGTCAATTCTTGTTGCGCTCCGTGCAAATTTTGTAGTATCCTTATGTGTTCCACTCACATACACACGTGTATTTGCCGAACCGTCAAGCAACGTCTTCTTGTTGTACTCTGTATCTGTGGAAATCCGGTCAACTTCCTGTGTCAGCTGATCAATCTCGTCCTGAATACTCTGACGGTCCGAATAAGAGTTTGTTCCATTTGCCGCCTGAACACTCAGTTCACGGATACGCTGCAGCATATTGCTGACTTCGTTTAATGCCCCATCTGCAATTCTGAGTACAGACTGCCCATCATCAGAATTCGCTTCTGCCTGATCCAGACCATCAATCTGTGCTTTCATCTTGCTGGAGATTGCCATTCCCGCCGGATTATCCCCTGCCTTGTTGATCTTATATCCACTGGAAAGACGGCCATGGAAATACTCAGTTTATTTTCTGTCCGGAGCAGCTGCCGGTTGGCAACAACAGCAGACATGTTGCGATTAATCTTCATACTTATTCCTTCCCGTATACGCTACGTTTGAGCATCCCTGCCCTCTGATTTGACACTCCCTGTCATTTCATCTGACATATATATCGTCCGAAAATGCCAATTCTTTAATAAAAAAAGTATAATTTGCAATTAACGGGAAATCGTATTATAATAGCAACATTAAACGATATTTGCAAAGGAGGATTTATCCCATGGCTAAAGTAACCAAGGATACTATGATCGGAGAACTTCTTCAGATTGATGAGAACGTAGCACCTATGCTTTTAAACATTGGTATGCATTGTCTTGGCTGCCCATCATCCCAGATGGAGACTATCGCTGAGGCAGCTATGGTTCATGGAATCGACCCGGATGATCTGGTAAATGATATCAACGATTTCATCGAGCATGATGCAACCGCATAGATTTCACGTATCATCAAAAAAGGAGTGCTGAATTTCAGCACTCCTTTTTGATTTAAATTTTCTAAAGAGATGCAAACACCTGCAGTGCCTGCGGTCCCGTAATTTTATTTCCATGCTCCGCGAAATATGCTCCGACTGCAGGATTATAGTTTTTCTGCTGTGCATATTCGCAAATAATATTGCAGACTTTATTAAACTCTTCCGGTGTGTGGTCATCTTTGTGGATCACCAGATAAAACCGGTTTTTCTTCTCGTTCTTAAACAGGTCATTTCGTCCATTGTAATAATTTACAAGTACATGTGCGAGACGCTCCACCTGATCTATCGTCGTAAATTCAAACATTTTTTCGTCAGATCTGCCGGTACTTCCGGTACTTCTTCCGGTGCCTCTGTCTGCTGTGCATTTTCACTCTCCGGAGAGGCTTTTTGCTTCACGTATTTTCTGGAAAAGTTCCAAAATATCATCTGCGCCTTTGCGTTCCACATTTCCGACTGCTCCCGTATTTGAAAACAGTTCCTCATCTCCGGCTTCCGTAAACTGGGAAAAACGGGTATCGAGTTCTTCCGGGTATTCAACCTTTGTAATCAGCAAAACCAGGGATTCGGAAGACAATGGAATTGCCTCTACCATAAGTGGATTGTCACTCACATCAAATCCAAACTCATAATTTGCCTGCTGTATCATATCATGGAAAAGTCCTTTTGCTTTCTCAGAACCATATGCCAGTTCCCGCAGATTAATCTGACGATCTGCAAGATCCTGTTTTGTTAATGTGCATCGAATCTGATTTTCATTTACTTTTTCAATTTTCATCTCTATCACATCCTTCTCTGGAAATCGCTTTCCCGTAAATGGTACACTTATTATAATCAAATGCCCTCCCGTTGTAAAGTTACCACGGATTAAAAAATTATAAAAAAAAAATACTTGCATTGCAAAATAAAGTGTGTTATAAGTTTATGCATGAGATGCGTCTCTGACCCAAAGGAGCGTATGAATAACAAAAATTTAATATTGTCTGACCGATACGAGCTGATTCGTCCCCTTGGCCAGGGAGAATGCGGAAGTGTCTTTTCTTGTCAGGCAGCAATCTTTAGAGCAGTACCGTGCAATGAAGCGATTCCCCAAAAATACTTCGGCACAACCGCTCTTCGCAATATCCGAAGCACAGATTCTAAAGTCTGTTCAGCATCCCGGAATTCCCACAATTTATGATTTTGAAGAAGATGAATCATTCTACTATCTTGTGGAAGAATATATTCAGGGTGACTCTTTAGAAGAATTTTTGCTTCATCAACAGTCAATATCCCAGAACCAGTTTTTTATATTTTTGTGAGCAGCTTTGTGACATTTTTGCATATCTGCATACATTACGGCCTTCTCCGATTCTTTATCAGGATCTTAAGCCGGAACATATTATAGTATGTGGAACACAGCTTAAATTGATTGACTTTAGTGTCGCATCTTTTGCTGCCATTTCTGGAAAAGACTTCAACCATTTCGGAAACGTGGATTTTTCTGCTCCGAACTTATCTCAGGAAAACCGGTAACCCTGAGATCCGATATCTACAGCATTGGAAAAATCATGGAATATATGATGCCATATCTGGATGCAGCCACCAACCGATCCATTTATCCCAAAAATTCAAAAAAAATTTCAGCAGATCCCGACCTGCGATATGAATCACCGCAGGCTCTGTACTCTGCATTAAAAGAAGTAATTGAAACTACGGGAAGAACGCATCTCAGGCAGACAATTGCAGTCGTTGGAAGTCACAGCGGCTGTGGTGCAACACACATAGCCATCGCACTGGTGACAACACTTAACTACCTTGGCATTTCCGGCGATTTACCAGGAAAAAAAACTGGTCAAACGACTTGCGCAAGACGGTTGCCCAGCTGAAACATGTGGGGGAAAAAAAAACGGTTGTTTCTTTTATCGCAATTTTACAGGATTTCCAAAATATGACAGTGGCATCGAAATCCCGGAGCCTGTCGCACAAATCATGGTAAATGATTACGGATGTGATTTTTCTTCCTCCTGCCTTGCAACGGCGGATCATATTATCTATGTGTGTGGAGGAGCATTGTGGCATCAGGACGATGCAAAGTCCAAAGACTTTCTTTTTACAAAATTTTGGTAACCGCCTGCATGTTGTTGCGAATCTGTGCGACCACAATTCTGCCATTTATTTTGCCAGAACATTTTCACAGCCGGTCTATTCTTATCCGTTCAATACGGACATCTTTCGTGCAGACAAAGAAAAGCTGGATTTTGTTCACTGGCTGCAACAACCTGAGAAAGGACGGAATCGCCTATTTTTACGTTTCATAAACCATTTATTCCGGCTCCTGCAACCATAGGAGTCTGCGGTACAACAGTAAATTCCGGTGTAACACACTTTAGTATTTCGCTTTGCAACTTTTTACACAGCAGATTTCTGGCTGCACCGCATACCTGGAAGTTAATTCCAGTCATGAAATCGCTGCGCTTTCTTCGAAAAAAATAACCCAACCATTCCTTTTCGCTGCAATGGTGTCAGCTACTATCCGGAGATTACACTCCGGCAGCTGCGGGAACAGTTACATCTGCAACACAAGTATAAAATTCTGGATTTCGGGGTTCTGACTCCATACTCATTTCCGGAATTTGTCCGCTGTGATTACTGTATTGTACTGACAAATGTGAGTATTTGGAAGGATCGGCAGCTCTTACAATTTATTGAGGAACTGAAAAAAAACAAATTTAGGAAAGGATTATAAAACAAATGTCCGTTTTATGAGTATGGGAAACCTCAAAAAAAAGACCGAAAAAGAGTCGAAACGTCCTATGGAATCCGTGTGTGATTCCGGTTCCCTTTCTCGAAAACCCGTTTCAAGTGTCCTCTCATGATTTTGGATTCTTTGAACAAATATGGAAAGGAAAAACAGTTATCACATTAAATTTATCTACTGACAATCAGCTGGTCATTGAATTCAGACCAGAAGTATATGAAAGTCTGATCGTTACTTTTTAAAACGATCCATTAAAAAAAAAAAAATAACAAATGGGCTATTATTATGGGTGTGAAATGAGTCTCAATGCAACTCCGTCACGCACAAAATAAACTGAAAAAAAGACAAATGGGAGGGCAGATCCACAGACACAACTGCCCTCCCGAAAAAATTCAAACAACTTCTATTTCTTAATTTTATCTGATTCCATTTGAATCTGTACAGGCACAATGCTATAATCGGAATAAATATATAATTTGCCAACAGACAAAGGAAGGACGGCTCATGAAGAAAAAAAAATCTCATTCCATTTTCGCTGTGCTTGCACTGGCACTTGTCATTGCTGCAGCGATCGTAGTCTTCGCCCTGATCCGCAAATACACACCGAGTAAGGAACACGAAGATTTAACCACTTATTATCATCTGACAAATTCCGATGAGGTTGCCATTGTTTTAAATAATGAAGTAACCTCTTCCAAAGCCAGGGTCATTGACGGTCATATTTATATTGATTATGATTTTGTCCATGACAATTTAAATTCACGTTTTTACTGGGACAATAACGAGAATATCCTTCTCTATGCAACAACACAAAATCTGATCTCGGCACAGGCCGAGCAGACCAGTTATATGGTTACAAAATCTTCCGCAGATTACGGTCGTAAAATTGTTACCATAGCCTCCGATACAGCATATATCGATCTGGATTTTGTGAAAGAATATTCCGATTTTAAATACAAACATGTAAAAGATCCTCACCGGATCATTATTACCAGTCAATGGGGAAAAATACCAGACTGCCACTGCCAAAAGAAATGCCTCCCTGCGCGTAAGAGGCGGCATCAAAAGCCCGATTCTGAAAGAAGTTTCTTCCAAAGAGGAAGTCACCGTGATCGAACAGGGCGACAACTGGGACAAAGTAATGACAGACGACGGTATTATTGGATACATGCAGAAACGTATGCTTTCCTCCGTCAAAGAAAAAACAAGAAAAAGCGATTTCACTCCGGATACCTTTGCACATATAAAGAAAGATTACAATATCTGTATGGCCTGGCATCAGGTCACAAACCAGTCTGCAAATAACGCGGTTTCCTCTGTCCTTGCCAATACCAGAGGAATCAATGTACTCTCTCCTACCTGGTTTTATCTGAATGACAACAATGGAAACATTGCCAACCTGGCAAGCCTGAATTATGTAAATTACTGTCATAACCAGGGATTGAAGTCTGGGCGCTTGTCAGCAATCTGGAAAATAAAAATGTCGATACAACAGAAGTCCTGACCCATACCTCTAAGAGACAGAATCTGGTAAACCAGATTGTTTCCATGGCGATTCAATACAATCTGGGATGGAATCAACGTAGACTTTGAAAGTATGAACGGGGAGAAAGTCGGGGATGCATTTATTGAATTCATCCGGGAGCTTTCCATCAAGTGCAAAAACAATGGGGTTGTTCTTTCTGTAGACAATTACGTTCCGATGTCACATACTTCCTTTTATAACCGAAAAGAACAGGCAAATTTTGCAGATTATGTTGTGATTATGGGGTACGATGAGCATTATGCCGGAAGCCCCGAAGCCGGGTCTGTTGCCTCTTTAAGCTGGGTAACCCAGGGTGTAAGCGATACTTTAAAAAGAGGTTCCTGCCGATCAGGTAATTCTTGGAATGCCATTTTATACGCGTGTATGGGAAATCCCATCCGAGAGCAGTTCCGATGACACAGCAGCCGGTGCCAAAATTCCCTCAAAAATTTATGGTATGAAAGCTGCAAACGATTTTCTCGCCACATATGGTGCAACCAAAACATGGCAGGATGACTGTGGACAGAACTATTCGGAATTTACAGCATAATGACACCACCTATAAGGTATGGCTGGAAGACTCCGCCTCCGCAGAATGCCGGTTAAAACTGGTTGAAGAAAAGAAGCTTGCCGGTGCATCCTTCTGGAAACTCGGATTTGAAACGAGTGATATCTGGGATACCGTTACCAGGTATATCCACTGACTTACCTGCATATATATAGGAATAAATAATTCCATAAAGCAGGTTCTATGAAAAAGAAATTTGAAATTCTTATGGTTGCATGTCTGTTTATAAGTGCTTTCTTACTTGCGCGTGCATCAGCTGCACTGACATCTTCCAGACATGCGGCTTCCTCCAAAACCTGTATCGTTCTTGATGCCGGACATGGAGGAAGCGATCCTGAAAAAGTTGGCTGTAACGATGCTCTGGAAAAAAGACATCAACCTGTCTATTGTGCTAAAACTCAAAACCCTGTTTGAAAACAAAGGATATAAGGTTGTACTCACGCGAAGTGATGATACCGTTCCTGCAGATGAAAACTCGCGCAGTGTAAAAGTAGAAGATCTGCGAAACCGCGTAAAACTGATCACAGATACCAATCCGGTTATGACCATCAGCATCCATCAGAACAGTTTTCCGGATGCCTCTGTCTCCGGTTCACAGGTGTTTTACTTCGAACAGTCTGCGGAAAGTTCTGCAATTGCCTCAGTAATGCAGGATACCCTAAACAACAGCCTTAATCCTCCAAAGCCAAGGGTTTGTAAATCCAACAACGACTACTACATATTAAAAAAAACACCCACACCGATCATAATTGTCGAATGTGGGTTTCTGAGCAATGAAACGGAAGCAGCTCTGCTGGTCACAGATGCCTATCAGGAAAAACTGGCACGAGCCGTTTACCTTGGTGCCATAACCTATCTGGAAAGCGGAAAAGACGTACCGGATACTGCCACCTAATCCGTTTCTTTACGAAACGATATACTAGTTACACTTGATCTCAAACTCTTTATCCTGTGCAAACTGTGCACTGTTGTAAAGAGAATCAGTATATCGGTAGGTGAAAACATTTCCAAAAGCCGGTCTCCGCTTACATTCAGCTGGCGAAGATCCACAACGACAAGTTTTTCATAATCTTCTGCCAGAAAAGGAAGGATACTGTTCGCAAAAAGAATCCTTGATCAAAAGCAGCGTTTTTCCGTTCTTTATTCCCCCGGTAATCTCAAGCACTGCCTGATTCCCACCGGTAAAAACGCTGTACTGGTCTGCTGTTTTCAGGAAGGAAACATCATACAGTGTCTTTGTCTTCTTTTCTCCCATATTATAAACAACACGCAGTTTATCCGCCGGCTCATAAATCTCAATTTTGTCTGCCTGTCTGGCATAATTTATTTTTGCATAAGTTGTTCCATAGAAATCTTTACTGATGCAACGGAACTTCTTTTTTTCCCCTGTGCCCTCTGAAGATCTCCACCAACCGCCTTTGTGTATTGTTCATAGGCATACCATGCTCCCAGCGTCGTCCAGTGATGGTCTGTCCGGTAATAAATTTCTTCCTCTTTATGTGCATCCAGTACGGGCTCCACGGAAATCAGTACATCCTCTTTTTTCCAATTTCTGCTGCAATGCATCATAAAACTTCTGCTCCTTATAATGAGGGGCAAATGCCGGAAGTTTTTCCCGGAGTACCCACGACTTTGTCGGCACCATCATCACATGGACATCCGCGTTCTGTTTTGTTTTTCCGACAAACTTCTCCAGAGCCTGCAGATTTTTTGGAAATCTGCTGCGGATCAAACTCTTTTTTTCTGTATAGTGTTCCAAAAGGTAATGGTTCTTTCCGATGTAAACATTATGAATTTCATTTTTGCCCATAAACAATTCCATGTCTGTCTGGAACGAAACCCAATGATCCCTTCCGGGAAACTGATCCCGCAGATACGATTCATATTTTTTTCTGGAATCTTCCATCCAGAACTTTCGTTATACTTATTTCCGGGCGTGTCTGAAGTTCTCTTTTTTCAACCGGAGAATAGGTTCTCTCTGATGCGACAGTGCTTCTTTTTCCTGCCAGGCCGAGGAGAAGCACCATAAAAATCACCCCCGGCAGCCGTTTGAATATCCGTATCATAATTTTCTCTATTTGTACAGTTTATTGATGGCTTTTACGGCCTTTTCATTCTGCTTTTTATATGCAGCAATCACTTTGTCCTCGGACTGTTCCTCCTGCTTGTTGCTGATTGTTCCAAGCATGATAAAGCATACATAGTTTCCTTTTTACATAAACTTTGGAAGCCTGAATCTTTAACTGGTTCATCGGGTACTGACAGGTATCCTGTATCAGTTCCTCCCTGTATTTTTTTAATGCCGACCGGATTTTCTTTTTGGAAGCTGCATTCTTTGCTTTTACAATAACCAGTGTGTCTGCATTTGCACTGATCATCGGCACCTCCGCAATTGCAGCACTGTACCATTTGGAAGAAATTCCGTAGCGTTCCTTCAATTCTTTCTTTGATACTTTTTCACTTGGGATATAATCATCCCCATACGCTTTCTTTACAGCATTGTATACTTTTTTTTGTATGGATGGGGTTTTCTTCCCTTTCTGCGTGGATGCTTCTACCGTCACCGGTGCTTCCCATGCATTTTCCGGTGCATATATTCCTGTCACACAGGCAAGCACCAGTATCATTGCCACAATTTTTCTTTTTTCATTCGCCATTCTCCTTCCAGATCCTGTATATTTTCATTCTTATCGTGAAACCACCTATAATCTGGTTTCCGCACTATCCTACTACAGATCTTTTGTTTTTTTTTTGTCAAAAGGGATTTTATGGAATTAATAAAAAAACTTCCGCTGTATGATACAACCGCGTTGTCTGTACCTGATTGGAACGGTCTTTCTCCAGTTCTCCCTGCTCTTTCATTTCACTTTCCCTCCGGATTCCGGACATCTCAAACTGCGACAAAGAAAGATCCGGTGTATATGCAACATGGATATCTGCCGGTTCCTGCATGGCATCCTGCAGTTCCTTGCAGGTGTTCTTCGCTTCGATCTGTTTTGCGGTCTCTTCCTCGCTTGTCACAATTGTTCCAGAAATACGGTCTGATTTTACCTGAAAAGATGCCGTAATCTTTCCTGCCTTTTCTCCATCCAGAAAAATATCCACAAGACCCTTTTTTTTTTTTTCCTCTTACGATTTTTAAAGAAACCCCGGTGACAGAATCTCCTGTCTGCATCGGAATCACATAACATTCTTCCTGCGATTGTTTCGCACCAATCTGAAACTGTGCGGTCATCTGGCGCATTTCCCGGATATCAATCGTGCGGACATCCGGATCTTCTACGATCATCGTATCCATCACATGCTCTGCCACATCCGCAAGCGTCTCCATGGCATCTGCAAGATCCGAAGGATTCTCAAGGGCTTTTGAAAACTGTTCAAGTACCTGCTCTTTCATCTCTGCAATCTCTGTCATGGAATCTTTGGAAACATGATCTTGCTGAAACAACCGCTCCATCATCCGGTTTGGTTTGCGCAGCATTTCCCGATGCTGCCATGACATTTATCATACTGTTTGGAATATCATACCGCTCCAGATAGGTATATACGTCTTCCGGTGTTTCTGCAAGCTGCTGATACTGCGCAAGCTGTTCCTGCCGATAGCTTTTTCCGCTTCCTGTTCCCCAACGGATTCATCCATCTGCCGGAGTGCCTCTGCCAGTTGTTCCGGAGACATATTCTGCCACTTTTCTTCTCCCAGACGGGAAAGTTTTTCCGGTGAAATATGTTCCATCACATCGCGCAGACAATTCTGCTGGAACGCAGCCGAGATCTGCTCGTCAATTTTCGAACCTTCTGCTGTGCTGTCAACTCCGTCAAAATCATCGTCCACCTGATAATCCAGACCACTCTTTTTTCTGAACGCACAGCACGCAAAAGGTTTCGCATCGTCACGTCCGATCCCTGATTCATCAGAAATCCAAGTGCTGCCCCATCTCCTTTTTCCACCTGTGCGATCAGACGGTAAATACCGATATAACTGCTGCGCTCTTCCTCAGAAATCTCATGATTCTGCTCCAGTTTCCACAGATATTTGCTGAACCGTTCCTGCTCCTGTGTTCCATTCTCCTGCTGAATCTCCTGTGCCGCCTGATTCAGCTGCTCCATAGTCATATCCAGTGGATTTTCCCCACGGCGGATCATTTCCAGCGTTACTGCCGGTTTCATATTAGAAAACGCACGCTGCATCTGCTCATCCAGTGCTTTTACTTCCATAATATTTTCCGGTGTAATTTCGGTATTGTTATATGCCAGTATCCGCACTGCACGGCGGTTTGTTTCACTTGTATCCAGCTGCAGATCCTGTAAAATATCGTCCACATTGGAAAATGCCTTTGTTATGGAATCCCCCATGTCACTGCGCGGAGCAGTCATCAGTGTTTCATAACTTTCATTTGCCTGTGCAAATGCACGCTGCATCTGCGCTCCGGCATCATGAATCTCCTGAACGGAATCATCCGCATCCACCTGCCCGATTACATATATGCCCGGCTGCTGTTTCAGTTCGGCAAACACATCCATGGTTTCTGCCATAAGATCCACATTTTTTTCACTTGGCTCAACTCCGGCACCGGCAAGCAGGTCTTTATAGTATTCTCTCTCCTGGGATTTTAAATCCTCGACCAGATCCGCCAGCGGTGTCAGATCCATCTCTACGCCTGCTTTTTCCATCGCCACGGATGCCTCACTGGTCATTACCAGACGCGCTTCCTCCATCTGTCTGCGTGCAGTAATCATGGAAGCATCTGACGGACGTTTTCCTGCCGCAATTGCCTTCGCCATGGAATCCACGATCTGATTCCAGTCTATATGATCGGCCTGCAGATCGTCCGATAATCCCTGCAGATCTGTCAGATACTGCAGATTTTCCGGTGTAAGGGGAATCTGGTTTGCCACCAGCCACTTGCTGTTGTCCACCGCATGTTCGTCATCGGAAAGGCCTGCTTCTGCAATAATCTCACGAATCTGCGGCATCAGGGACTCAAAAAAATCAATTCCACTCTGCTCCGGCTCCACAATATTTTCTGCGCTGCTGCTGTAATTGGACAGATACAGATTGCGGATGGTCGGCTCCATATCATTTTTCAGAAGATAACTCATCGCCTGTTTCGTGATTTCCGGAATCGAGGCAGCCTGTGCCAGTGCCTCCGCACTGTCCTGCACATTTTCCTCCGTCGCCGGCAGGTCGTTTGCCGCAAGAGAGTCCATGATCTGCTGCGTCACAACCGGACTTCCGGTGATCTCCTCTAACTGTTCCTTTGTGAGTGTTCCGCCCATGGAAGACACATCCACTCCGGCTTTTGCCAGAGCCGCTTTAATCTTGTCTGTCACGGTAATAATGGTATGGCTGTCTGCATCGGAAATGGAAAATCCGTCCTCTTCCATCTTCTTTAAATCTTCTGTGGAAGTGGTATTTGCCACTACAGCGATTTCGTTGCTGCGCGCCTGTCCCGAAGAAATCTCCTGCCCTGCAATTTTTTCCGGCTACTGTCTTTTCTTCCTGCCCCTGCTTTGCCGGGTTGGAATACGTTGCCATATCGATATTTCCAGCCTCGGACACCGCAGTTTTCTGCTGCACATAGGCTTCCTGTCCGCCAAAAAGCTGCAACCGCTCCGGCATCCGGCATATTTGCCTGATAAGCCGCAATTGCCCTGTTACTGTTATCACGTTTTGCATTCCGCGTTACATCTTCCCATATATTTTTTTCTGCTCAACCTGCATGTATTGCCTCCGTACCATTACATTTTACGCTATAACATGTATCGGCAGGTTATCCCGGAAGCTAAAGGGGAAGATCCATATAAAAAAGATCCGGAGTTTTCACCAGATCTTTTTTCCTGATTCACGATTGTTTCATTGCCTCTTCATATTCTGCTAATGTATATTTGATAAGAATTTTTTCTTTTGGCACGCCAAGTTCGACCATGTTTCGAATGGATGATATGCGCTCTTCACGCCGGCCTGTTTCCCGACCTTCACGCAATCCTGTTTCCCGATGCTCTTCCCATGCTTTTTACACAAATCTACCACCTCTTTCTCATCCTCACATGCTATTTCAATCCCGGTAAAAAGACAGATCGCCGCCACAGTTTCTGAATCCAGCCGGGAAAACTTTTCCGGATATTTGCCAAGCAGTTTCTGCACTTCCTGCTCACTTTCGGATGCCCGGATAAACTGCAGCAACTGTCCAACTTCTGTCCGGAATACGGAAAAATCTTCGATTTCCTGTGGCGCCAGCAGATTGATCCGGTAATCCGGTATCCACGGCTTTAATTCTTCATCTAATGTGCCAAACATCTCGTGCAGGCTTCGCGGTTCATCCCATGCTTCTGCTCCAAGATACACCGTAATCGTAATAACCGGAGTCAGGGTGTCATTCCTGTGAAACCCTGACAAAAATTCTGGTTTTGTTCCCCATTTCTTTTTTCCTTTTTGTGTCGTTTTCCAGCCTCCCTGACCTGTGCCCCATAATTTAACCCAGCATTAAACCATGTCCTTTACCGGCATTGCATAATGAATATCGCTTTGCAGCTCTGCCCCAATCAAAACCAGATAGACATTTTTGATTTTTCTTGATTATAACACGTTTTAATAAATCTCTCCACTTCTGAAACGAAATTTCTTTTTCCATCCATTCCAAGCACCGATAACAACTCCGTTGTGTCAGTTGCTTCAAGTGCTTCTGGCAGGATGACCGTTCTACCTCCAAACAGTACCGCATTACACATATCTGCAAAACGTCTGTTATCGGCAAAATACTCGTTTGCCTTTCGGTCTTTTGCCCCCATACATCTTCTCCTTTGTGATGTCCTGCTATTTAATTTTCTGTTACACTGGGTATATCGGGATGAAACTCCCATGACTGATTCCGGTCATAAAATATACTTTCCTTTTTATGACCGAAACCTATGTGATAAGATTACCGTATTTTCCTGCTGCTGTCAATCTTTTAGCGTCTTTTATTTTCCAACAAATACAATTTTGTTATCCTGCCAATAGTTAATATCGTATTCCAGTTCAATATGTTAGGAGTCTTTCGGGACTTCAAAATAAACCGTTCCTTCCGTCTGTCTTCCTGCGGATAAGGTTGCGTCAAGACCACTGTCATCCCCGATCCACTGCTGGTCTGCCTTGCTGTTGTCTGCATAACATTCCCAGTCCATCATTGTCGACACATTCTGATCGGTATCCGATGTATTTTCAAACTTAAACTTGAACTGCCAGTATTCGTACCCTTTTTTTTGGTGTGATGTATTCATTATCACTCTTATATTTTCCTGCCGAAACAAATGTAATTTTAAAATCTTCTGTTTCTACAACATCGCCCACCTGAAAAACATTGCTTTTGTCCTGAGTTTCTGTATCGTCTGTTTTCTTATTTTCAGAAGATGTCTGCTTGTCATCCGAAGGTGTCTGGCTGATCTTCTGTGGGTTCTTATCCTTATCATCCCCACCCCCGCTGATTGCGGCAATGACAATGATCACAATGACTGCTATCACAATCCATTTTCCAATCCCTCCCTGCTTCTTCCGGCAGTTCGGACACACCTTCGCTTTCTTTGGAATTTCCGATTTGCAGTATTTGCACACTTTTGTTTCCTTTTCTTCTGCCATATTCCTTCCTCCTCGTTTGTAATTAACTGACTCTATTATACCGTATCTGTCTTTCATCCATTCGGTTCTCAACCATAAAAAAATAGCTTCCGCATATGATTGGCATCCGTCATATGCCAATCATACCAGAAGCTGTTTTTTTATGGTCTGCCCACAGCAGACATTTTCTATTTATTTTCCCACAATGTGCATGACATCCACGCGCAAATAGTTCTCAATTGCATACCCTCCCACGAAAAAATACAAGGCTAAGCACCAGTTCCAGAATAATTTTTGCTGCCACAGGCATTCTGGAAAACGGATAGATTTTTTTTGATTCCATGAGCCGTAATTGGTCAGCACAGCCATTGGAAGCCAGAGATAGATACCCCAAAGACAAAGCTTCCAGCAGCATGGTCGCAGTATTTTTATTGCACTCTGCGATACTGCCAATACTGTAAATTCCCCCAAAAGGCATATCCCAGACAGGCAGTCACCTTTTTTCCATGTTTTTCCTGTGCGGAAACCGGGAAGCGGCAACAAAATCTCTGATAGTTTCTGCTTTCGCTTTTTTTTGTGGCAAGTGCCCTTCGCATTTCATCTGCGGTCTGAAACCGCTGTTTTGCATCTATTGCCGTTGCTTTTAAAATAATTTTTCTGCATATTCTGCGAACCATTGTATAAGCCGTCCCCCGGTAATTTCCCGGTCAGCATTTCATTGCATAGTACCCCTACAGCATATAGGTCTGTCCTTGCATCCGACTGGTGAAATCCAAATTGTTCAGGTGCTGCATATCCAACGGTTCCAAGTACCACGGTATCTTTTCCCTGTTCTTTTTTGACTTCGCGGGCAATTCCAAAATCAATCAGTTTTACAATGCCGTCATCTGAAAATCATGATATTCCCGGCAGTAATGTCCCTGTGGACAATGCCAAGCGCATGTACCTGTCCCAGTACTTCCAGAATATCCGCCATATAATCTTTCACACGTTCTTCTGCAAACACGCCATAATATTCCAGATACTGCTGCACGGAAATCCCCGAAATATAGCCGGTAATCAGAATTCCCCTTTCCTCTCCTGCTGCAAAATCATATATGTTTTTCCAGATGCTCATTGCGAATGGCAATTAGCTTTTCATAAACAGGGATTACAGAAGCTGCTACATATTTCTTTACAAAAATTCTTCCGTTATCACGGTTTTTTTGCAAGAAAAGATATCCTGTTCCCCAAGCGGACAAATCGTTTCATACGTTTCATCCAGATACCCATATTTCATATCCTGATTCATATTTGACAGTTCCTCATAATTCTATATATAATGTCTGTTGTCATTATAGCAAAAGGACAAACCATGTGATGAAAAAAACCGAAGAATTCCGCGACAAAGTTGCTTTTGTTATGCCTGGGAGCCGCTTTCTCTTTTTGAGGAAGTACAGACCCTTTTAAAGCAAACCGGCTATCCCATGCTTTACGCACGGATAGCCAGGGATAGTGCCATCATATTTGCATTCCGGCATCATATGTCGCCAATAGATACCAACGAACTGCTGTATGAACTCCAATTTGACCTTCTTTCATAATAAGCAGTTATGTTATATTTTAAACTGTTCTATTATTTTTTCAAGTTCGCTGACAATTTCCCGGTTGTTCTCTGAAATCCGCTGCGCCGCAATCCCTGCTGAACTTTTCGCCATCTTTTTTAGATTCTACGTAATTTCCGGACACGTATTCCATCCTATTTCTGTGCAAACGCAAGCAGTTCTTTTCTTACATCTGCCAGATATTTTCGTCCTGCCACAATCCGCGTTCCATCCGCCATGTAAATCAGACTTCCAACTATAGAATCCACGTACACGATATTTATAATATATGATTTATGACAACGAACAAATTGCGGAGGCAATCGTTTCTCCATCTCCCCAAGGGAAACTCTCTCCGCATATGCCATATTTTTTCATGGGAGACCTTATTTTATGTCTCATCTTTTTTATCACATAGCCTATTTCACTATTTTTTTACTATATTCTAACACTATCAAAACCACTCCACAAAATAGTACTATTACAGAACCTATTAGAAATGGCCACAACCCATAATTATTTATAAATCAATAAAATGATTTGTATCTTCATACATTACCCTGTCAAAGGTTGAAATTGCACTCAATACTATAATTTCCAAAAAACCAAATATTAAAAAATTGTTCCAAGATATTTTTTCATTCTCATTTTTCTCCTAATTCATCTCATTATACAGCTTTATCTTTTTTCCGATTTATTAACAAATCCATTCCATATAAAAACTCGGCAGAAATTATCCCCATAAAAACAGCATTCCCTAATTTTACATTGCAAAGATTTAAAAAATACCGCACAAACTACTCCACCTGCTAATATAACAACACCGATTTTACAATAGTTTCTCTTATAACCTTTCAAGTTTTCATCATGAATGACAGGTTCTGTAAAAAATATTAATCAATAACAGGCCTCCAATATAATTCCGAAGCATTAAAAACATCACACACCAAATCAACATTGGGATCAACATTTTAAAATACCATGCACACACAAATATAACCATAAAGGGAATACTCATATTTATTTTCACCATTTTTTTCTAATATACTGCTTTCATTATATCATATATACATAAAATGCTGTTCTTGATTTAATTGTCGTTTGAAGCCAATATTTTGCAGTTCACACCAATTGCACCAATTCTATTGCTTTTTCTATACAAATATACTATTATAGAATTAAATATATTTTTAAGGAAATATTATGTTGTCAATTAACTATCTATCAGGATACCGAGTCATACACTATTAATGGCACTTTATCAGATACAATTTCTGATATCACGGATTTAATTTTGAGTTTTTCTGCTTAAAACAAATGGTTCTATAAAGGATATACACCACAGAATTGGGAGAATGGAGATGATTGAAATGCACCGTATTCCACTTAAAATTGTGACAAGATTATCCGTTATATTTACGGTCATAGGTTTACTTCTTGTGATCATAGGTATTTGCACAGGAACTATGATAGGATTGATAATATTAGGAGCCGGGTTAGTGGAACTTGTTGGAACGATAATTTTTATTGCTGTGTTCAGAAGATGTCCTCATTGTGGTAGTTTTCTTAAAACAGGTTGTAATCGATATTGTCCACATTGTGGTAAATATGTGGACGAGAATGATTATATTTACTTCTAAGCAATGATCCTGTTTTTAAGTTGTACTTGAAAAGACTGCGCTGTGGTTTATGGTGTTGTCCGGGCAGATATGAATATCCGTACAAGACGCGATGTCAAGAAATTTTAGAAGGACTCTCTTCCGGAAGTTCAAGCCTTCTTAAAAATGTAACCGGTGGTTATCATTACCATATACGATTGAAGCTGAATCCGAAGAGATTTTAGATGATATTCAAAATGAACTCGCAGAAAAAGGTTTTCTGGCCAAACTGCAGGATTATGAGCCTGTAGATTTCTTGGGGCGAAGAAGAATCAAATACAAACGTTTAATGCAATCAAGGCGTCAGTCCGGTATTTCCGGAACTGACGCCTTTAAGCATTGGAAATTGTCAATGCCACTGTTTTGTCTTACATATACTTCTTCACAATATTCTCCATTACTTTCCACTTATGTTCCATATCAGAGACAAGTTTAAACTGTGTCCTTGCCCGGTCCAAATTCTGCCCCGGTCTGTGAATTTTAAAATAAATGTCTCCCTGAATATAATCCATGAGAAACCTCATTCCACATTCATAGGTCATAAGCCTAGCGCCCATCGGAAGCAGCTTTATCTCTTCCTGTGAAAGTTTTCCACCACATCCCTCTATAAAGCCATTCGCACATGCTTCAAAAAGCTCTAAATCGCACCACACTTTTATCCAGATTTTGTTCATCCTCTAATGCTGTACTTGCTCCAATCCGCACCGCATCTCCAAAATCATTCATGGCTACCCCAGGCATTACAGTGTCCAGGTCAATCACGCATATTCCTTTTTTGGTATCCTTATCCATGAGGACATTATTAATTTTTGTGTCGTTGTGTGTCACACGAAAGCTGATTTTTCCACTTCTCAACAAATCCTGAAAGCAGTCCACAATTTCTTCCCTGTCCAATACAAACTGAATTTCCTCCCGGACTAAATCCGCTCTACCGCACACATCCTCTTCCACTGCCTTTTTTTTTATGTCTCAAATCTTTCTCTGGTATCATGAAATCCCGGAATTGTCTCATGAAGTGTTTTCGCCGGATAATCCGCTAACATACTTTGAAATCTGCCAAATGCCAGACCGCCCTCATAAAGTATTTCAGGATTATCTATCAAATCATAGCTTACGGTATTTTCAATGAATACATAAGCTCTCCAATACTCACCTTCTGAGTCCACATAATAGGGTTTCCGTTTTTTGCCGGAATGACATTTAATGTCTCCCTCTCTGGATTTCCACCGTTAGCTGAAATTTTTCTTTTTTAAAAATTCAGTGACTCCAACGATATTTTCCATTAATTCAACCGGGTTTTTAAAAATACTCTTGTTCATCTGCTGTAAAATATAATGCCTTTTTACTCCTTGTTCATTTTCAAATGTAACACGGTAAGTATTATTAATATGTCCATTTCCCCATGGAATTTCTTCTTTATATACACCTTCAAAACAGAAATTTGCAGCCACTTCTAATTTTCCGCAGAGCTGTTTTGGATAAAAATTATTCTCTTCCAGCTTTTTCAATGCAGTCATAACCATTGGTTTGTCTTTCCTGTAGGTAACTCCATACCACTTTTCTGTTGTAAGAAGAACTTTTACTTCTGCCTTTATTGTTATCTAACAGTCTGCTGACAACTGACGGAAGATAATATTCACATTTCAGTGGATTATGTTGCAGCCCCTCCTGCAGAAAATCACGAAATCCATACTCAACTTCTGACAAAAAATCCCTTGCTAAATCCCCATAAATTCATGGAAACAATCGTATCTCCTGCCAATTCCGTATAACTTTTTTCCATCATCTTCCGTATATGCGGCATTCTCTCCACGTTTTACAATCGTTGTATGTTCTATTACACTGACAAGTTTTCCAGCACCATCAATCTCACAGACACCTCTTGCCACACTTCCATTCTCCGTCAAAGTATTTTTCAACTGATATCCTACCATTGCATACTGATACTTTTCATTATCTTCATGCACACTCAGATAATCATAAATCTGCTTAAATGCTTCTCTTCCATAATAGTCGTCTGCATTAATCACTGCAAATGGTCCGTCAATCATATCTTTACAGCTTAAAATTGCATGCGCAGTTCCCCATGGCTTTACTCTTCCGGCCGGAACTTCAAATCCCTCCGGCAGATTTTCCAGCTCCTGAAATGCACATATCTTACTTTCATAATCTTTTTCTATACGATTCCCTATGACATTATGAAAATCTTCCACATTCTCTCTTTTTTATTACAAAAATAACCTCTTCAAATCCTGCAAGATAAGCATCATAAATAGAAAAATCAACAATAATATGTCCATATTCATCTACTGGATCAATCTGTTTCATTCCACCGTAACGGCTTCCCATTCCGGCTGCCATAATTACAAGTACAGGTTTCTTCATCTTCTTTATACCTCCTGATTAAACAGCGTACCATTTAATCTCATTTGCCTCCATTTTCAACGCAAAACTGCTTCCATCTCCGCGATAGATAACCGTATTCTGTGGCTCGTAGGTATTATTTACAACACAGAATTTGCCATTTTTTTACATATGCATGTACTTCCACATTGAAATTTGTACTAAACCACTGATGTAATAAACTTTCGCCATGTGTACTCCACAAAATGCTTCGATAAAGAATTCTGCTGTTCTCAAAACTATAAGGCCCAGTCCACTGATATAAACCGAACGGCCCTCGCCAAATTCATGCACAGCCATCTGAACTTCTTTGTCCCTCTGTACCAGAATTTCTGTTCCCTCATACGCAAACATACTCTTCTTTCCCTCTCCAAAGTCTACCGGCTTTGTTGTATCGGCAAGAATGAAATGATCCTGATGTTCTTCCCAGTTATACTTATCGTAATTCAAAGTAAATCCTGTCTCTTTCTCCACACCAATTAAATCGGCAAGCTGCAGATAATGTCCCTGATACTGGTGTCCTGCCGGTTCCCCGACACCGATAAATCCACCGCCCCGGTAGACAAATTCACGAATGGCTGTGGAAATAACTGCATTCTCCCAGACTGCCCCGCCGGTGTGTGCCGTATCCCCGTCCCCGACATTGATAATGACATCAATATCCTTTAATATATCCTTATCCTTTAAAATATCATCAAAGGAAATAAATTTCACATCAAACGGTGCGCCGCTTAACGCCTCGATAATTCCCCGCATAACTGTAATTCTGTTTCTGATATAAGGCATGGTGTACCATATGGCAGCCCCAGCTGCGGATTTTGCCCCAGCTGTTTAAAACAGCAACCTTTTTTACACAGTACGGTGTTGTTCCTTTTGCATTCTCATACAGTTCACGGAATTCGTTGCACACGCTCTCCACATAGTCCAAAAACTCTGGGAAATCTAATGCAAGCTTTAAATATCCGCCATATCCGATACGGTCGATTGGTTTTCTTAAGATGGCACGGCGTGCTGTCACCCAGTTTTCCTTTGCTTCCTTGACAGGATCTCCGCCCTCATGGAAGGTATCCGGGAAAAAGTATGGAAGGAATCTTCCTTCTGTATATTTTACACCTTCAATATCAGAGATCAGACGAAGTGTACTTCCGTTTCCAACGCTTCCTACCACTGCGTCAAGACCGATCGTTGCAAACTCTTCCATGAATGGTTCTGTTCCGATCCAGTGATCCCCCAAAAACATCATTGCCTCTTTGCCGCATTCATGTGTGATGTCAACCATCTCTTTTGCAAGCTTTGCAACTTCCCTGCGCTGGAATGCCTGAAAATCCTTATATTCTTTACCAGGTACACGATACTGATTGTTATAATATCCCTGGTCAATGATATATTCCGGGCGGAATTTATAACCCATTTCTTTTTCAAACTGCTCTAAAATATAAGGACTTACTGACGCGGAATAACCATACCAATCCACATATTTTTCCCGCTTTAACTCGTCAAACATCAATGTAAACTGATGGAAAAACGTCGTATAGCGAATGACATTGACATATGGATGCTCCTCGCAGAATTTACGCAGGCGCTCCATGGAATATTTATGTGTTTTCGGCTGCCGTACGTCAAACGTAATCTGATGTTCGAAATCTTTCCAGTCATTTGTCACCGCATTGTACATATGTACCGGATCCCAGATAATATATGCCAGAAAGCTTACTGTATATTCATGAAACGGTTCTGCCTCATGAATACCAGACGCACCCTGACTCCTCATTATATTCCCACTGTTTGGTCGATACCACCTGACCTGTGGAACGGTCAACAACCTCCCACCATCGTTTAATATCATCTCTTGTATTGACCTGCATTAACTCATCCGAAATCCCCTTCATCAGAGGAATTTGCAGTTCGCTTTCAACAGCCGTATAAAATCCACTCATAATATAACACTGCTGCACCTCATCCGGGTTCGCCTTCGCCCACTCATTATCTTTTCTCGTGGTGTAGTAAGTTGCATAAATCTTTGCCCCGGTCTTTGTCAGCTCTTCCGGGAATTCTGTTCCGTCACAATCGCGGATTGCATCTGCACCCCAGCGTTTCATTAACTCAATTGTCTCTGGAACCACATCCAGATTTGTAGGAATTGTGACACGTCCTGTATTTTTCTCACTCATTTTTCTTCCTCACTCGATTTCATCCATATAATTACTTTCTTTTCTTCTTTTTTTTTCTGCAAAAGGGCAATTATAAATCCCACACAATGCCATTAATAAACAGATAATTCCAATAAGCATAATTCCTAAACCTGTCATTTTTCCTGTCATACCCCATCCAAAAACAGACAGGCTTATTCCGGCAATAAAAAGAGCTGCCATTAAAATTATTCTGCATTTTGTGTGCTTTTTCCAAAATTCCATTTTAATCTCCCTTCTCATCAACCCTTTAAACCACCAACAGTCATTCCCTGTGTCAGTTTATTCTGAACACATATATATAAAATTAATGTAGGAAGCATTACTATTACAAGTCCTGCATACATAATTCCATACTGTGCTGCTGACTGCTGTGCCTGCATCAGATTTAATAATCCTACCGGTAACGTTTTCGGTCCATTTGCCGAACTCATCAGTGTCATGGAAATGATATATTCATTCCAAAAAAGAAAGAAAATTAAACAAGATTACTGTAATAATAGATGGTTTTGCCATTGGGAAAATAATTTTCCACATCGTTGTACTATAACCTGCTCCATCATCATATATGCCGCCTCTTCATAATCATGTGCCAATGTTGAAAAATACCCCGACAACAGATAAATTGTAAACGGAAGTGCTGTTGCAGCATATACGATTGCAAGTATAACCAGATTATTTAACAGAAAACTTTTCCCAATTACTGATTTCAGCCAATTGTCCCCATCTCGCAGCATCAAAAAAATTGGAACAACAATGTAATTCACGTTAATAAAAAGACCACCCATAAAAGCCGCATTTAAAAATTTGCTTCCTTTAAATTTAAAACGTGACAAACAATAAGCTGCTGGCAGCGCAACAATTAAAAGAATTACAAGTGCCAAAGCTGTAACCAATACGGAGTTTAACATGTAATCTCCCATTTTTGCTGTATTCCAGGCATCAATAAAGTTCTGAAAATAAAAAACCCTCCGGCAAAGTCCACGGATTTCCATAAAACTCTTTATTTTGCTTAATGGATGCCATAAACACCCATGCCACCGGAATAATAATACTGACTGCAAAAGCATTATTAAAACTAAATAGATAAAAAATTTATACAACCGTTCCGCAGAATTCGGATTTTTTTTCTCTCATATTTTCTCTCCTTAAAACTCCAGTGGTTCCCGCTCTGTAACTTTATTTACAAGTGCAGACAATGCAAACGAGAAAATAAATATTACAACACCTATTGCCATACTGTATCCATATAATCCGGCATCCTTCTGTCCATACATATAGCTTAGTGACACTTCAGAAGCTCCGTTTGGGCCACCTGAAGTCATAGCTTTTACAAAAAGAAAATGCCATATTAATAGTAGAAATAATAAAAAATGTTAATGTTGTACGAATATTAGTCCAGATCAACGGAATTGTAATCTGAAAAAACTGAACCATTCTTCCAGCCCCATCTAATCCAGCACTTTCATAAAGGCTTTCCGGTACGCTTGCCATAGATGCCATGTACATGACCATATAGTAACCAATCGCCTGCCAGATCATTGCAATAATAAGACTGACGATCACAAGCGATTCACCTTTCCACAAAATCGGGTTCTCCATTTTATGAAACAGTCCGATAATACTATTTAGCATTCCGTTCTCCGGCTTATAAATTGCAGAAAAAAATACCTGCAATTACTACAACCGATAAAATATTGGGAATATAAAAAATAATACGGAAAAAATTCTGTCCCCTGATTTTTTCTCTTGACAGAATACCCGCAAAAACAAGTGCAAATGCAAAGGTAACTATTGTAACAACAACAATAAGTAAAATCATGTTTTGCATGGACCTTATAAAATTAGTATCCGATATTAATGTTTTAAAATTTTTCAGACCAACAAATGCTTCATTCGGTGAATATGCACCCTTTTCAAATAACGACATTCGGAATACATTTAAGGTAGGCAATATCATAAACACAAAAAATAAAATTACTGCTGGTGCTATGCATACCACCAAAAAACCGCTTCGTCCTCTGGCTTTTTTCATACTTTCACGTTCCTTTCAAACAAAACCGTACTATTTAAAATTCGGCGGACAAAAATCCTGTCCGCCGACTCATTTTTACCACTATAGCATTAAGGAAAACTAAAAACTCTTATTTCAAATTTGCCCGCATCTGGTCACTTGCCGAAATAATTCCATCAATCCACTCCTGCTCTGTCATATCTCCTGATACCAAAGAGTTTACAGGGTCAAAGAATACAGTACGTACTTCAATACCCGAATTGCTTCAAATGATGCAAAATTGCCCATGGCTGCCTTTGCTCCATTATCATAGATAGAATAAAACATGACATTATCACCTTCTAATTTATCTGCAATTCCTAATACCGGCTGAATAGCTCCTGCTTTTGCAAAAATTTCACATGCTTTATCACTGTATAAATATGAGATAAATAATTTTGCTGCATCCTGATGTTCTGCACCAGAAGGAATCCATGCCTGTTCAAACCATGTATAACTATAACTGTCTCCTCCCTCTTTTTACCGCTGGAAGAGCTGTCATACCCCACTTAAATCCATCTGCACGAGGAGCATCTGCCATTTCACCGACAATCCAGGTTCCATTTGGCATGAAAATTGCCTTATTATCAAGTACTAACTGCTGGTTCTGTGTAAAATCCTGATCATTTGCCTGTGCCGGTGTAATAGGATTTGTGTACTCAGCTAACTTTGCAACAATATCAAAACATGTCTGTGCTTCTGGTGTTTCCCAGATACCTTCTTCATAATTTGTGGCCTTATCAAAGAATTCAGATCCGCCTGCGGCATACATTAATGCATAGAAAAATGCATCAAAATATCCTGTTGTCGGATATGTAAATAAATAAATTCCCTCTTCTTTTGCTTTATCTCCAAGTTCCCACATTTCATCCCAGGTTGTTGGAACATCCCATCCTTTTTCTTCTAAAAAGACCTGCATTATAAAAACAGACCACATGGGGAATAAAACATTGGTGCAAGATATGTCTTTCCATCACCATAAGGATTCGTCAATGATGTATCTGTAAATCCTCCTGCAATCTTCTCTGAAACAAGTTTATCTTCTCCCGGAACTTTCATAGATAAGACATCTGTAATGTCAGTAATCATATTTCCCTTAATAAACTGTTCCGTTAACGCAGCTTCACGTCCCGTGGCCAGATGAATAACATCCGGGTATTCGCCTCCCTGCATGGATGGTCTATTACATCCTCCAATTTTTTATCTGTTGTAAGTTCTACCTGAATTCCGGTTTCTTCTGTAAATGCATCTGTCACTTCCTGCCACATTTGCGAACCATAACCTGTCTCAATTGCGGCTACACTGATTGTTGTTCCCGCATAGGCTGCGTATGGATCATCTGATGTTGTCTGTCCAGTTTCTTCTGTTTTGCTGTTATCTGATGCAGAAGTCTCCGTTCCTGTTCCTGTGCCGCACCCCGCAAATAAAGATGCTGCCATTACCATGCTCATCATTGTACACAAAATTTTTTTTTTTCTTCATAGTAACCTCCCATTTTTATGTTATTTTTTACTATAAGTTCTTATGTTTCCTTCCCTACATTTGTTATTATATAGTACGCCATCTCTTTTTTCCTATCCATATATTGCTCTATATTTTTTATAATTCTTGCTTTATTTTAAAAATCTTGTTATTTTGTTTTTTTTTTTTGTATACTAAGTACAACATCGTTCCATTTTGACCAGGAAATCATTGCAATTATAACATGAAAGGACTGTATTTTCCATGAGCAACCGCAAATTTAATCTGGATAATGAGGTACAGCCGGAAATCCATTTCCGCCTGCTTTCCATATCAGCATCCAAATTTGAAAATGACTGGACTTCGTTTCCCCACAGCCATCATTTTACGGAAATCTTCTTTATTAAAGACGGCACCGGACGCATGCTGATTGACAATGAATCTCTTCCGGTCTCCTCAAACAGCCTTGTCGTGATCGGTGCGCAGGTAACACACACAGAGTTTTCCGATCCGGAAAATCCACTGGATTATTATGTACTCGGGGTGGAGGGATTAAAACTGAATACCGACAAAGAACCGGAATACATTCATGTCCCGGCTTTTTTGCAAACTCGCCTTTTATCCGCCAGTGTTTTGAAATCATCCTTCGGGAAATGCATAACATACAGGACCGCTACGCAGAGATCTGTCAGCATTATCTGGATATTTTAATTTTATATTTCTGCCGGAAAGACCATGTATCCTATGAAGTGGTGGATGCGCAGAACAGCAGCCATGAATGCCACAAGGTAAAACGCTTTATCGAGCACAATTACCAGAGCATGATCTCTCTAGATTCGCTTGCCGAAAACTGCAGCCTCTCAAAATATTACCTTTCACACCGTTTTGCAGAGCTGTATGGGAAAATCTCCCATCGCTTACCTGAACGAAGTTCGGCTGGCGTCTGCGCGTGACCTGCTGCTCACAACCAATCACAGCATCGAAGAGATTGCCGGATGTATCGGGTTTTCCTCTACCAGCTATTTTTCGCAGTCCTTCCAGAAAAAAAATTTCATGAATCGCCACAGCAGTTCCGCAAATCCCACCGTGTCAGGACATGACCATGTTTCATTTTTTACATAAAAAAATAATTTTCTAAAAAATTTTCCCCGAAAGAATATCATATCTTTCGGGGAAAGGAAATGGATTTTTATTCTTCCGTTTCTGGAATCCTGGTGGTACATATATCAGATTATTCAGGGAAACTATGCCTATCAGCCGGATTGGAAAGAGAATTTACAATGTTTTGGACTAACCATCGTGCATATTCTGATCACATGTATTATCTATGGCATTATGGGTATGTTTTGTTGTGCAACATCCTTTTATTTCCGCAACCGAAAAACGGTATATTTTGTAAGTATATTTTTTTCTGGCTGATTGAAATTTTAAAACCTGGCTCCCTGCTTCGCACCAACTCTATTGCTTTTTTATGCAAATATGCTATTGTAAAATTAAATATATATTCTGGAAAATATTATGTTGCCAATTAACTATTTACACGAAAGGAAAAACCATGATTAAGAGTAAAAAAAAAAAATACTATAGGAATTGTGAAAGATACAATTTGTAAAATCGCCCTGAAAAAAAAAGCAAATACAAACTGTCTTAGCCTTATGTATGAACCCCCAAAACCAAAGTGCACTTGGTATCAACCTCAAGATCAACATTATTTACATTCAAATAAGAAAGGTGGAAATTGATTATAAAAAAATATTAAGTATAATTTTAGTTATGGTATTCATGATTACTTTCAATAACAACGTATATGCTGCAGAATTAGATAATATGCAACATAACGACCAAGCATATGTGTTAAATTCATTTTCAGGAAATAACTTGGAAAGTATTTCTGTGAGATTTTAAAATCACAGAAAATCAAATTGAATTTGAACAGTTTGGAAGAAATTTTTTTTTATTTCCTATACACAAATTAAATATGGATACAAGTGACGGGAAAAAACATTCCAGATGCCAATTTTTTATACAGGTATATCTTCTGCTATCTTAAAAACAAATATTTTATTTGCCTACAAATACAATTTTATTGTCCTGCCAGAAATTAATATCGTATTCCAGTTCAATATGCTTGGAGCGCCGCATTCTCCTTTAAGGAAACACAAACACTCTTAAAACAAACCGGATATCCCCACGGAATAAGAGGTTTGCGATGTTCACTATGCTTCCATTCCTTTAAATAATCCATTATTTTTCTATACATCACTGCACCTCCATGAAATGTTTACTTTTGGCATATCAATTATTCATGTAAAAATCAACGTATTTTTCATTTGTTTTTACACTAAATTGCATGAATTATTTCTAAAATTATACATTATTTAACACGATTCCCCGTATTACGATCAAATAATTAAAAAAGAAACCGGGCATCCACGTTGTAAACATGAACTCCCGGTTCCACTTTTTTAGTTAAAATTTAAATACTGCTACTCCGTAAGGCGGCAGCTTATATCCGATCGAATAATCCTGTCCATCGCAAGGCTTCTTTTCCGCCTTGTAGGAAACCGGACGTTTTGTATCCTCTGTGTCGCTTCCGCCAAACTGCGGATCTGCACTGTTTAATACCAGCTTATAGGTATGTCTGCCCGGCACACCTACCCGATAATCGTCACGCTCTACCGGTGTGAAACTGATCACGAAGAGCAGGTTATTCTTTCCATCCTTACTCTTTCGCACAAAGCTGAAAATACTGCGTTCATAGTCGTTGGCATTCATCCACTCAAATCCTGCCCAGGTCGTATCCTGCTCGTACAGGCATGGATTCTTACGGTACAAATGAAGCAATGCCTTTACCCAATCCTGCATATGTTTGTGTTTCGGATCATCCAGCAGGAACCAGTCCAGTTCGCGCTTCTCGCTCCACTCACGCTCCTGCGCGAATTCCTGTCCCATAAACAGAAGTTTTTTTTGCCGGAATGTCCCATCATGAATGCATAGCCAGCCATAAGGTTTTTAAACTTATCCCCTTCAAGTCCGGGCATTTTGTTGAGCATAGAACACTTCAGATGTACCACCTCATCATGTGACAGTACCAGAATATATTTCTCACTCTCATTATAGCTCATCGCAAATGTCATCTTGTTGTGGTTATTTTTACGGAAATATGGATCCAGCTTCATATAATCAAGGAAGTCATGCATCCATCCCATGTTCCACTTGTAGCTGAAGTTCAGTCCGTCTTCCTCTACCGTACCCGTCACTTTCGGCCATGCCGTTGATTCCTCTGCAATCATCACAGAACCCGGATTTCTTCCGAGAATCAGCGTATTGATGTGCTTGAAAAAAACTCAATGGCTTCCAGATTTTTTATTTCCACCATAAATATTCGGAACCCACTGTCCATCTTCCTTCCCGTAATCCAGATACAGCATGGATGCAACTGCATCCACACGGAGTCCGTCTACGTGGTAATTTTCTATCCACATCAATGCACTGCCGATAAGGAAGTTCTTTACTTCATTTTTACCATAGTCAAAAATCTTGGTTCCCCAGTCCGGATGCTCTCCTTTGCGCGGGTCTGCGTATTCATAGGTTGCAGTACCATCAAACTCTGCAAGTCCATGGGCATCTCTTGGGAAATGTGCTGGTACCCAGTCAAGGATCACGCCAATCTTGTTCTTATGGCATTCGTTGACCAGATGTGCAAAATCCTCCGGTGTTCCATAACGGGAAGTCGGTGCATAATACCCCGTTACCTGATATCCCCAGGAACCATCAAATGGATGCTCTGCAATACCCATCAGTTCCACATGAGTATATCCCATATCTTTCACATAAGGAATCAAGGTCTTTGCCAGATCCCGATAAGAATAAAATCCATCATCCTCACGCCCCGGATGCCGCATCCAGGAACCCGGATGTACCTCATAAATTGCCATCGGCTGCTCATATACTTCCTCTTTGGAAAGTTTTTTTCTGGCATTCATCCATTCCGTATCGGACCAGAGAAAATTGGAAATATCTGTGACAATGGAAGCGGTCTCCGGCCGCAGCTGCGCATAGTTTGCATAGGGATCTGCTTTGTACAGCTTTCTTCCGTCCTGTGCGATAATCAGGAACTTGTACATACAGCCAATCTGGACACCCGGTACGAACAGTTCGTATACCCCCATCGTCTCCGGTGTCACACGTTTCATCTCATGGGACGTTTCATTCCAGCCGTTAAATTCCCCAATCACGTATACACGGTCCGCATGCATGGGTGCCCAGACATCGAAGCATACTCCCTCTTCTCCTTCAATTGTCATTTTGTGAGCACCCATTTTGCGATAAATATCATAATGTGTTGCCTGTCCAAACAGGTAACAATCCATTGCTGTAAAATTACTCATAAATACCCTCCCTGTCTTCTCTTATCTATCTTACTCGAAATCCTTTTCCGTTAGTACAATTCGGTCATCATCTGTATATCGCTTGGCTGTCAGAATACTTATAGCCTTCTTTAACCCTCCATGTGCCTCCCCGATGAATTGCTTCATCCACAATGTCTTTTCACCTCTGTCAGGGTTGTCGCCTGATCCAGTCTCTGAATATTGCTGATCCGGTTATACAATGCCAGAACCGCCATATCATCAATTTTGTATCCAAGTTCCCTGGAATAAGAACGTGCAAACGTAACCAGTTCGTCGTTAGTAAAAAATCGGAACGGAAATCTGCTCACTGAATTTCTGTGCAAATGTCTCATTCTGTGCGAATAACCGCTTGATGCCCTTGGATGTATCTTCCAAAATAACGAAGAGACCACTCTCATCGGCATCCAGCAGATTGGATAATTCCGATACAGTTTTTTTCTCCATATCCCCCGCCTGCTCAATAATCAGGCATCCCCCCTGACACCTTATCCAGCAGCCCGCTGACATTTTTCTGGTTTAATGCTTCCGCATGGATCTTTCCAATCTTTCCATCCAAAACCCCGGTCTCCTGCTGCAGGACTTTGATCATGCTGGTGGCAAGTGTTGTTTTTCCACTTCCCTGTCCGCCTTTAATTACGAGATTCCCCCTCGATGCAGTTTCCTTATTTTTCAGATGGGACGAAGCAACTGTCAACGCTTTGCAGAGCTGATCCTCCATGCCCTTCACCGGCATAAAATACGAAAAAAATCGCTTTCTGTTCATCGGTCAGTTCTACAAGCGGGATATTCTGTTTTTCCTCTTTTCCCAGATCCACCGGTGTGTCTACCTGTGGGATATGTATGGTTTTTCCTTTCCAGGAAGAGCGATCTGTTTTTCTTCTTACAAAAGCAAACTCTTCTTCCCTCTCCTGTGCAAGTGTTGGTTTCTGTGGCAGATCCTCGATCGGAACCTCCTCAAAATCCTTTTTCTTTGTTTCTGTTTCTGTTTCCATTTTTTCTACACCACGATTCTCATTTAAGTTTTGGTCATCTTCTGTCACATCGGATGTCTCTTCTGCCGGTTTCTGTGCGGCAGCTTCCGTCTTTTTTTCTGCTGGGAACGTACCATTTCTTCTAAAAGATACTCCCTCTGGCCAAAGAATTCTTCGCCGTCTGTATCCCTGGCAGGCTGTTCCTCTTTTTGTTCTCTTCCTCTTCTTCCTTTCGTTCTTCCGGCTCATTCGTTGCCGGCGGTGTTTCCCTTTCCAGCGTCTGTGGCGGTGTTTCCATCGTTCCTCCACAATATCCGCCTTCTCTGCCAGTACCGCATCCAGTTTTGGCAATACTCCTGTCAGGCGATTATAATATCGCCTGCCTCCTGCAGCGCACGCGCTTTGGCGGATTCGAGTTTCCGCTTTCTGGCATCTTCTAGTGCAGCTTCCGCAGCCTTACGCATTTTCTCCCACTCACTCAGCACTTCCTCAATTGTCATCTGTCCTGTAATCTGATGCTCAATCATGTTTTTCTCATTTGTCATCATGCTCATCTGACCATCGGAGTCTTCTCCCAACAACTCTTTGAAATTTGTCTTGAGTGAACCATCAATCTCCTCATCTGTCTCAATGTGCCGTGTATTCTGTTCCAGCTGTGCCTCAGGCTTTTTTTCTTCCTCCATCTGCATTTTCAGATAAGGGACATCTTCCACCATACGGTTGATATTGTCCAGCGTATCCGTGACCGTCTCTTTTTCGGTTGCATCCATGATCTGCTGCATACCCTTTGCAATTTCCGCCTGAAGATTGACGGTATTAAACCGTTCTGTGTTTACTTCTACTTTTTGGAATTGCGACCGGATCATGCACGGTCTCCCCGGCACGCGCCATCTCCTCCACATCAATGTGTGTCAAACCTGCTCTGTCATCTTTTGCCTGACAAAACGACCGATACTTTTCTTCCTGTGTTTTCGTCAATGGCTGATACAGCATTTTCAGTTCCAATGCACGCTCTACATATGGCCGTCTCCAAACCAGAGAACCAGCTCATCACATGCATCAATACACTTCTCACTCATCCCTGCTTTGTGGTATAGATATGCAAGCTCATATGCCCACTCTTCCGTATATTCCTGCTCCTTGAGTTCTTCAAGAATCGGTATCAGTTCTTCATAAGAAGCCCCCTGTGCCTTCTGTATATCATAGCGAAGTACATATTTAAAATGTCATGAGGCGCTATCTCAACAAACTCATCATAATAATCCTGTGCCGCCTGAAAATCTTTCATCTTGACCGCCACTTCCGCAAGACGGTAAATAATCATTCTTCCGATCGGCGAGCGGTCATATGCCATCAGCAAAACTTCCCGGCTCTCCTCATAACGCTGTACTTTTTCGTACACTTCCCCAGCTTTTACCAGACCATTTACATTTTTAACCTTATTCCAATTGATAGTATCTGCAATATCTGCTGCCTCATCGTATTTCTCTTCCGCATAGCGGGATTTCATCTGATCAAGCTTCAGATTATATTCGTATTTGTCCAATTGTTATCTCCTTAAAATATCCCCAAACAGGTCTATCTGTCTATTTTCAAGTATACCATAGGCGGCAATTAGTGTCAAAAAATAATCCGAAAAAAAGAGCTGCACACAAACGCGTACAGCCCTTGAGAAATTACTGGTTTTTTCTTTGTTTCGTCTTTCTTTCCGGAATCTTTTAAAAGTTCTCTTTTTCTTTTGTTTTTCCCCGTAATATATGATCGCACCGGTTGCCTCATCTACACCGGCTGCCTCCACATATGCCTCCGTTACGGTTGTAAGGTTTTTTTCTTCCGTATGCTGTGGTTTACCAGTCTGCGGATAATATAGTAAATCATCGCAAACACCGGAACCCCAAGCAGCATTCCCAGAAATCCAAACAGTCCGCCTCCGATCAGAATCGAAAACATTACCCAGAACGCGGATAATCCGGTGGAATCACCTAAAATCTTCGGTCCGATAATATTTCCATCCACCTGCTGCAGAATAATGATAAATATCAGCAGATACAACGCATGCAGCGGACTCTGGATCACAACCAGAAGAAGTGACGGAATCGCACCGATAAACGGTCCAAACACCGGAATGACATTGGTTACTCCAATGATAACCGCAACCAGTATCGTATCTGGGGATATGCAGAATCAGACATCCAAAATAACAGATCACACCGATAATGGCAGAATCTATAATCTTTCCAATGATGAAACCACCAAATACTTCATCTGCCTTGTGGAAAACTTCGATAATAATATTTCCCTGTTTTTTGGCTTAAAGATCGCATACACAATCTTTTTGCCCTGTCCCACCAGGCTTTCTTTAATGGATAAGACATAAACAACAACAATAATTCCAATGATGAAGTTTAATATGGATTTGACCATCGTGATTACGCCGGAAGTAATCTGCAGCAGATATTGCTGCATCTGTGGAAGCAGATCGTTCGTTGCCCAGTTTTCCACATAATCCGTCAGCTTTGTCAGCATATCACTGATGGTATCTGTCACTCCATAGGCTCCGAGTTTTCCGCTTTTCACCATACGGATCAGACTTTCTACATTGCCGGGCAGTGCTTCCACCAGCCCGGTAACACTTGATACCACCGAAGGAACAATTGCGGCGATCAAAAAAAGCACCAGGATCACCAGAAGGAACAGGATTGCCCCGGCAATGGACAATCCACGTGCCACTTTAGCCGCTGATTTTTCTGATTTCATTTTTCTTTTTTCAGAAACGGCAGCCAGCGCCGCTCCTGAAATTTCATAACCGGGTTAAGCAGATAAGCAAGTCCCAGTCCGATAATAATCGGCTGCAATGCACCTGTAATCAGATGCCAGGTATCTGCAACCCCCTTGTACCGGAGCACCAGGAAGAAAAAAATACGGTACAACAGGCAAAGGTGAGAAATACCATCAATCCGATTTTAATCAGAAGAACCGTCTGACGCATGCCATCCTCGCTCTGTTTGATCTGTTCCATCTGTTTTTGTTTTTCCACGTCTGTCATACAAGATCTCCTATCCGCGGTAATAATTGATCAAACAGCCTTTGAGAATAATATCTTTCTCATCCGGTGTCAGTTCTCCCATACGCAGGGTAAATGGCTTTAATTCACCATCCTTGACAACATATGCCTCAAATTCTGTTTTTCCGTCTGCGATCGCCTCACGGATCTGTGGAACAAACAGGTAATCCAGATTGTGGAACGGAAGCTCTCCCTGATCAATAACAAACGGGATCATACCCCAGTTAATAAGGTTTGAACGGTATCTCTTTGTTGCATACTCGTTCGCGATATTCGCCCAGCCTCCGAGTACCTTCTGGCAGGAAGCAGCCTGCTCACGCGCAGAACCGTCCCCCGGTTTCACTGCAAAAATGGTACTTCCAAAACCAACGTTTGAGCGGTTGACATCGGAGAACGTTGCACGAATGGTATCCATAACCGGATGAATCTCCGGAAGTGCATCCCCCGGACAGGTATCTGCCTCGACAGCCTTCTGTGCCTTCTGTACTTCCTTGGCACGTCCAACATATTCCGGATCTTTTCTTGAAAGTGCAAACTCTGCCAGTCCAAGCGGATTGGATCGGAAGGAGGAAGTCTCTCCGGATGGGATCAACTCGTCAGTTGTGTCGGTCACCGGATCGTGAATCTCGGAAACAACTTTCAGCACAAGATTCTCCGGAAGCGGGCTCATAGCCGGCCAGTCCTTGATATTCGGGCCAAACTGGATCTCTACGTCCGGATCTGCCACACCCTTGCTGTCAAATACACGGTTTTCATAAATGGTCTTATCAAAGAAGTATTTCGGCTTGCTGTAGTTTACATCAATATCGGTAGCTGCGGTAAGAAATCCCTTTATTTGCAGCGGTTGCAGCGATAGAACGCGCATCCATCAGTGCTACGGATGCAACCTGTCCCTTCTGGACCTTGGAACCTTCGCGGTTCGGGAAGTTTCTTGTGGAGTGACGGATAGAGAATGCGTTATTTGCAGGAGTATCTCCGGCACCAAAGCAAGGACCGCAGAATGCAGTCTTGACAATGGCACCTGTCTCCAACAGATTGGCAACGGCACCGTTCTTAACCAATTCCATATAAATCGGAGTAGACGCCGGGTATACGCTCAACGTAAACTCGTCCGCTCCAATGGAAGAACCCTTTAAGATATCTGCTGCATCGCAGATATTTTCAAATCCACCACCAGCACATCCGGCAATGATACCCTGATCTACATACAGTCTTCCGTTCTTTACTTTGCTCTTTAAGTCAAGGTCTACTTTTCCATCAAAGCTTACCTGTGCACGCTTCTCACAGTCATCGAGAATATCCATCAGGTTTGCATTTAATTCCTCGATCGTGTATGTATTGCTTGGATGGAACGGCATCGCGATCATTGGCTTAATCTCGCTTAAATCAAGTTCGATAAAGCTGTCATAGTATGCAACTTCTCCCGGATTCAGTTCCTCGAAATCTCCGGTTCTTCCGTGAATCTCATAGAATTCTTTCACTTTCTCATCGGTTGCCCAGATAGCGGAAAGACAGGTAGTCTCTGTGGTCATTACGTCTACGCCGATACGGTAATCAACACTCAGATTGGATACGCCCGGTCCGACAAACTCCATCACTTTATTTTTTTACAAATCCGTTGGCAAATACTTCACCGATAATGGCAAGTGCGATATCCTGCGGTCCGACACCCTTCTGCGGGGGTACCTGTCAGGTAAATGCCGACAACTCCCGGCATGTCAATATCGTAAGTCTTATCCAAAAAGCTGCTTTACAAGCTCCGGGCCACCTTCGCCCATTGCCATGGTTCCAAGTGCTCCGTAACGGGTATGGGAATCGGATCCAAGGATCATTCTGCCGCCGCCTGCAAGCATTTCTCTCGCGAACTGGTGAATTACAGCCTGATGGGGCGGTACATATACGCCGCCATATTTCTTGGCACAGGTAAGTCCAAACATATGATCGTCCTCATTGATCGTTCCGCCGACCGCACACAGGGAGTTGTGGCAGTTGGTCAGAACATAAGGAATCGGGAACTTCTCAAGACCTGATGCCCTGGCGGTCTGGATAATTCCGACAAAAGTGATATCATGAGAAGTCAGTTTATCAAATTTAATCTGAAGTTTTTTCCATGTTGCCGGAAGTATTGTGATTCTCTAAAATTCCGTACGCAATGGTCTGCTTCTTTGCTTCTTCCGGTGTAACAATCTTTCCTGTCTTTGCATTGACAGCAGATGCCGCTTCCGGTGAATTAATGACAACATCCCTGCCGTTGACCAGGTATGCGCCGTTCTCGTATAACTTCATAGTTTCCTCCTTGTTTTCGAAATCATGGTTAATGATAATTATATAATAAAATGTATTTTTTTATGCAACGACTGCAAACGTAATGGATGCCGCAAACAGATCGCCATCTACCAGGATTGCAAACTCACCGCCCATCAACTGCGTAAGATTCTTTGCAATGGACAGTCCAAGACCGCTTCCCTCTGTCGTGCGGGATTCCTCTCCCCTCACAAAACGCTCCGTCAGGTCTTTCCTCGCCGCTCCCTGTTCCGGCAGCGGATTTTTCGAAATATTTTTGATACGGAAAACCGCATTGTTCTCCTCTACTTCCACATCTACATTAAACCCTGGTATTTTCGAGTGCATATTTTGCCGCATTGGTATACAGATTTTCAATTGCACGGTAGAGCTGCCGTCCGTCTGCCCGGATCATCACCGAATTGTGCGGCAGTTTCGTCACAATGGTCAGCCCCCGTGCCTCAAAACGTTCATTGAACTCACCACCCGTCTGGTACAGCAGTTCTACCAGATCGATGGTCTGCATATCCAGCTGGATATTTCCGGAACTGATCTTTGATGCTTCGACCAGATCCTCTGTCAGCTGTTTCAGCCGCTGGGATTTTTTCATCCAGAACCCGGATATAATTACGTGCATTTTCGTTTTCCAGGTTTTCACGTTTGAGCAGATCCACATAATTGACAATGGAAGTAAGCGGTGTTTTGATATCATGGGAAACATTCGTGATCAGGTCTGCCTTGATCCGTTCATTCCGGATCCGCTCCTGAATGGCTTCGCTCAGCCCTGCACGGATATTATTCACAGAAGCTGCAATGCCTCTTTTTCCTGTCCGTGAAACTGTTCCACATCCAGTGTCGTATCCAGTGCCCCTGCCGCAATTTTTTCAATTGCATGCTGGATCTCATATCTTTCGCGCGCCTTACGCGTACACAGTCTGGGATTCTGTCCGGAAATAAACACCCGTCTCAGGAAGCTTCCTGCCTGATAGATCAGACTGTATGTCAGAAGGGTATTGTTTTTTGACCCGCCGGACAATGCTCAAATAAAACAGCAGGAATACAACATCGACCAGATACCCGACTGTTCCGACCGCTACCATCAGTCCGGACAGTTCAAACTGGATGTCATGGAGATTTCTCCCCAAAAAGAGCACAAGATAAATGAATGCCACAAAAAGTGCCATCTGGATATCCGTATAAATTTTATCAATCCAGGTCAGGTAAATGGTTGCATCCTCCTCTGACCGGCGCCCTGCAACACCTGTCAGATAGGCAAGGAATACAAAGCTTCCGACCATGCCGATCACCATAAACAGGCTGAGAATACCCAGCCCTCCGATATGTCTGCGCAGATTGTATCCGATCCCATAGATTCCGCAAAGCATCATAATCAGAAACATCTGATGCATGACAATGGCTGCGCCCTTTTTCCGCTGGAGAATTCTTTCATAGACAGCTACGCCCCCGCTTCGATTTTATAGCCGACACCCCAGACCACTTTCAGATAGCGCGGCTCCTTCGGGTTGATTTCGATTTTCTCACGGATGTGACGGATGTGGACAGCAACTGTATTGTCAGCGCCAATTGCTTCTTCATTCCAGATTTCCTCATAAATCTGACTGATGGAAAATACTTTTCCTTTATTTTTCATGAGAAGCAGGAGAATGTTGTATTCGATCGGGGTCAGTTTGACCTCTTCCCCCATCTACCGTAACTTTTTTTAATTCATCGTTAATAACCAGGCCGCCGGCTTCATAAACGGCATCCCCGGAAGGGGGTGCTCGAAAGTGTGGTATAACGCCGCAGCTGTGACTTCACACGGGCAACCAGTTCCAGCGGGTTAAAGGGCTTGGTCACATAATCGTCCGCCCCCACGTTCAGCCCCAGGATCTTATCCGCATCTTCTGTCTTGGCAGACAGGATAATAATTGGAATGCTGCTTGTTTTACGTGCCTGGAATGTCGCACGGATCCCATCCAGTTTCGGCATCATCACGTCGATCACCATCAGATCAATTTTCTTTGTACGAAGCATCTCCAGAGCCTGTTCCCCGTCATATGCTTTTACTACCTGGTATCCTTCCTGAATCAGGTAAATCTCAATTGCGTCTACAATTTCCTTGTCATCATCACACACCAGAATCGTCATGTGGATGTCCTCCTATCAGGTTCTTGATCTTGTTCTGAAAGCCGGCGGATTTTTTTTTTTTTTTCTGCCGCTTCCTGTTCTTCCTGTTCATCTTTCCACTTAAAATAATCAGCATCCAGATTCACACGCAGTTGTTCTTCCAGCTGCTTTAACTCTTCATCGTCATCTTCTACTGTAACCGGTGCCGGAATCTCCGGCTTCGGTGACAGCTTTGGTTTTTCCCCGGCTTTTTTCCACTGGCTTTTCTACCGGTTCTTCCGCAAGGTCTTCTACCGGTTCTTCCGGTACGGAAAGTCCCAGCTTATCCAGATATTCCTGGTTAATCTTAATATCGGTCTGCCGGTTTGCGTAAATTGCTTTTTCTTCCCGCTTCTCCTGCTCGTACTCCGGTCTTCCTTCCATCTTTTCCTTCTCAATCTCGCGGTTCCGTTCCTCGATGATCTTTAAGTACTTTTCGGTATCAACCAGATCCTGCAGCTGTCCTTTGAGTTCGGATTTGTTGGTTCTTAATTCCTGTTCTTCTTTTTCCATCTGTTCTTTAATTTCCTGATAGATGGCACCGACCTTTTTGTCCGCCTCCTGCATGATATCCTGCATACGGTTTAACGTTTCATCCATATACATGACAGATGCCGCATAAATGTCCTCTGCCTTACGGCTTGCATCCCAGATGATCCTGATCTCCCTTTTTATGGAAATCGCGCTCTGCCTTGTCACGGCTTCGAATGGTCAGCTCGTATTCATCCATAATCTGATAAATACAGGTATTTAATTCTGCCAGCAGATCAATCACCTGCTGCTTATCTATGATAACTTTACTCGGCTCTTTCGGATACGGCTCACTCTTCGACAGCAAAACGTGAAGACTGCGCAGTACCTTTTCCGTATTGTCCTGTGCTCCCATGTGTCCTGATTCCTTCCATAATCGATAATTCCGTACTTTCTATTATAATCAATCCCCCCTATAATACGCAATATTTTAGATTCTTAGGTTTTTCTAAAATTTTAGTACACAAAAACTTTATTTTTGCAGACACAAGGTTATAATATTTTTTTGAAAATGAACCTGTTTAATAAAGGATATATACTATGAATATCGTCAAAACTTACGGAAATTATATTAAAAAATATGCCGGCACCCACCCGGCAGTTTCCCGCAAAATGATTGACATCGGGCATTACATCTCGAACAGTTCCGGACTGAACATTTTGCAGAAAAAACAATGCCGAAAGCATATCAGAAGCTGAATACGCTCGGCGTAAAAAATACGCTTCATGCGCTGGAATACCCGGAATCCACGGTCTGGTGCAATCTGTTTGCACCCGTGGAAATTTTCCAGTGCTTCGGACTCAGTGCGCTTTCCATGGAATGTCTTTCCTCGTTTCTCTCAGGATTTACGTGTGAAGACTATTTTATCGACCGCGCAGAAAGCCGTGGAATTGCCTCCACGCTCTGTTCCTATCACAAAAGATTTTATCGGTGCCGTAGACTCCGGAATTATTTCACCTGCCAGACTCGGTGTGACAACTTCCATGATTTGTGACGGCAATATTAACACATTCCGCTATGTCAGCCGGCACACGGATCTTGACACTTATGTGATCGATGTGCCGGACAGCTGTTCTCCGGAAGCCGTGGAATATGTGACCATGCAGCTGAAAGAACTGATTCAGAAACTGGAAGCACTGACCGGAAAACGTCTGTCCATGGATGACCTGTCGGAAACACTTGCCCGCGAAAACCAGTCGAAAGCTTATTACAAAGAGTTTTTAAAACTGCAGGCAGAGCGCTATTATCCATCGACACTGACTCTGCAGATGTACATGCTTTTTGCCACCCACTTAAACATCGGAACACCGGAAACCCTTGACCTGTTCCGCAGTTTTGCCGAGGATATCAAACAATATCCGAAATATGACGGCACCCGGATTGTGTGGGTACATCTGCTTCCTTTTTATCAGGAAACACTCAAACACTATTTTAACCTGAACAGAGATTACCAGATCCAGTGTACCGAAATGAACCTGGATTACATGGACGAACTGGATACCACCCACCCACTGGAAGCACTTGCCACTAAAATGCTAAACAATCTCTATAACGGTCCATACGAAAAAAAAAAGCAAACATGGTCGTAAAACTGGCAAAAAAAATGCATGCCGATGGCGTAATTAACTTCTGCCACTGGGGCTGTAAGCAATCTGCCGGCGGAGTATTCCAGCTTCGCGAAGCGCTCAAGGCGGCGGATATTCCACTGCTCGTTCTGGATGGCGATGCCATGAATCGCCGGAACAGCCATGACGGACAAATCAAAACCCGTCTGGAAGCTTTTCTGGAAATTCTGGATAAAGAGAGGAATTCATCATGTTAGGTTATGTATGTAAATATACCCCCATGGAATTATTTGAAGCCATGGACACGGAAATCACACGTCTGGAACCATCCGTTACGGATTTTAACCACGCGGACACCCTGATGCACGCCAACATCTGTTCCTATACCAAGGCCGTGCTGGAAGATGTGATGGAACATGACTATGAGGGTGTCATTCTGACTACCTGCTGCGACAGCATCCGGCGTCTGTATGACACATTAAAAAGCCAGTTCCCGGATAAATTTTTCTTTTTTTACTGGATATTCCCCGCAAATTTAATGATTTTGCAGTGACGCTCTAATGAGCGCCAGCTAAAACAAATGCTCACCGAGTACGAGGCTTTCTCCGGAAAAACACTGGATCTGAAACGTTTTGTTTCCATGATGCAGAACAAAGCGGCTCTGAAAAAACAGGAAAACACCCGCATGTCTGCCAGCGCAGCGTCCGAAAAAAGGAAACGGACAGAAACTCAATATTGGTATCATGGGTGCCCGATGCAACAATGAAATCCGTCAGTTGCTTGTCGACCACGGTGCCAATCTGCTGTTTGATTTAACATGCACCGGACTTGCACGCGATTTTTCCATTACAGAGGATCAGGCCTTCATTCTTATGCTGCCGCGCTGCTAAACCAGATTCCATGCATGCGCATGTTAAAAGCAGCGAACCGTGAACATTTTCTTGACGGTTTTACCGACCGCCTGGATGGAATTATATATCATACCGTCAAATTCTGTGACTCTTATTCTTATGAGTATGCGGATTTCCGCCAGCGGCTGGATCTGCCGATTCTACTGGTAGAGAAACCGATTCCACCAGACAATGTGCCGGACAGGTCCGGACCCGTGTGGAAGCCTTTATGGAAGAATTGAAAGTGAAAAAGGATTGTCCCTGACCGGGGAAAAACAAATGATAAAAAAAGAAAGGGTGATACTGTGTATACATTAGGAATTGACAGCGGCTCTACCTCTACAAACGCCGTAATCTTAGACGAAAACAGACAGATCAAAGCATTTTCAGTTGTCCGCACCGGAGCCAAATCTTCCCAGAGTGCAGATGCCGCATTGGCAGACGTTCTGAAAAAAGGCCGGACTTGACCGGGAAGATATTTCCCTGATTGTATCCACGGGTTATGGTCGTGTCAGCATTCCATTTGCGGACAAAAATGTAACCGAAATCAGCTGCCACGGAAAAGGTGCGCATCTTCTCTTCCCGGACGTTCACACGATCCTCGATATCGGCGGTCAGGATAGCAAAGCCATCCGGCTGAATGACAATGGAGAAGTTGCCGATTTTGTCATGAATGATAAATGTGCCGCCGGAACCGGCCGCTTTCTGGAAATGATGGCGCGCTCCCTGGAAATCAGTATCGACGAACTTGGCCCGGTATCCCTGCAGTCCAAAGAAAATATTGAAATCAGCAGCATGTGCAGTGTTTTTGCTGAATCGGAAGTTATCTCCCTGATCGCACAGAACAAAGAGATTGCCGATATTGCACATGGAATTCACAAGGCAATTGCCGGGAAAGCAATGTCCCTCCTGAAACGTGTCGGTCTGAATCCGGGATATATGATGACTGGCGGTGTTGCCAAGAATCCGGGTGTCGTCGCCGTGCTGGAGGAGCAGCTTGGAGAAAAAACTACATATCTATGAGGAACCAGAGATTGTCGGTGCACTGGGTGCGGCATTGTATGGGCTTGAGGAGATCCTATAAACCAGAAAATAATTTTACAACAACAATCGTGATACGATTTATTTTCCAATCGTATCGCAATTGTTGTTTTTCTGTTACTGTTATAAAATCATTTGACTTCTGTCCGAAAATACGATATTCTGTTTTTACTGGGTTTATAAAATTATATACCACAATTACTTATGCGATACATCGCCATTGTACCGCAATCACCACTCATGGAGAGCATTTCGCTCATAAATTTCCATTAGAACCACAATTTCATAGAACTGGTCATAACAGCTCTGTTTTTTATACTTTCTATATTGTAAAAAGCAGATGCTTATGATATATACTAAAGGAAAGGTAGGACACTACATGGGGAACACTGACATTTTGACAACTTCGTTGCCAGATGCCGACACAGAAAACACAACAGAACACAGCACGATTTTCGACGATGTATTCCGAACCATTGCGCAAAAAATGCCGCAGCTTCTCATTCCGCTGATCAATGAAGTTTTCCACACTTCTTACAGCGAGGAGGAACAGTTTGAACAATTGCGAAACGAACATTACGAAAAGTACGGAACCGTGATCACGGACTCCATTATCCGGATTGGTGGACATATATACCATCTGGAATGCCAGTCCTCTAAGAGACAGGACAATGGTTATCCGGATGTTCGAGTACGACATTTCGATTGCGCTTGAACATGCTTCTTTTGGGAAACATGCAATTTGGGAGATTGCGTTTCCTCAATCGTGCGTGCTTTATATCCGCAATCACCGTTCACTTCCGGATTTTCACGAAGCGATTGTAACGTTTGCGGATGGTCAGAAAGTACGTTACCGCGTTCCGGTTTTACAGGCAAAAAAATACACGGTTGATCGGATTTTTTTGAAAAACGGCTGCTGATTCTGCTTCCGTATCATATCTTACGATATGAGCATTTTTTGAAACATAACGGAACAAATTCGAAAAAAAGTGCAGCATCTGCTGGACGATTTTCGGGAGATCAACCGAAAGTTAGAGGACGCATCTGAAAAGGAACAAAAGTCACATTTTTATATGGATATGATTGTTTTGATTGAGGAAATCGCGGATTATATTATTCCAAAGGATAATGAGATATTAGGAAAGGATTGGGTGAGATTATGGGTGGTAAGATTTTGAAAGTTACGGTCGGAGAGGAATTACTGGAACAGGGCGAAGCCAGAGGAGGCTTACCGGGCCAGAGGCAGAATCGATGCAATTCAAAATATGATTGATCTTGGTTTAACCAAAGAACAAATTTTAAAAAAAATATTCTCCAGAAGAATATGAAAAAAGCATTAAATTCTATGCCAGTGAAAGCATAAACACACCAAAAAGGGATTCCAAGGAATCCCTTTTGATGATGTAATGACCATATTTACTTTTACTGTAACAGAGAAAGTACACCCTGGTTAGACTGATTAGCCTGTGCGAGCATAGACTGTCCAGCCTGTGCAAGAATGTTGTTCTTGCTGTAGTTTACCATCTCTTTTGCCATATCTGTATCACGGATACGAGACTCAGCAGAAGATGTATTCTCGGAAATGTTATCCAGATTGTCGATGGTGTGCTCTAATCTGTTCTGGACAGCACCAAGAGCAGATCTCTGAGAAGAAACCTTTGCGATAGCATCGGAAATTGCATCGATTGCGTAGGTTGCTGCTGTACCGTTCTTGTCCGTTACGTTTAAGCCCTTGATTCCAAGGTTTGCAGAGTTCATGGTGTCAATGTCAACTGTAATCTTATTTGTCATATCTGCGTCAGAACCAACGTGGAGACTGAAGCTTAATGTGTTGGCAACTTTTGCCTGACCAACAGTGATCTTGAATGTTCCATCTCCCTTATCATATGCTAAATCAGAATCGTCACTATTCTTTACTGTTGCTTTATTTTCTGTATCTCCGATGTGATTAGCTGCAAGCAATTCCTTTCCTGCAAGTTCATACGCTTTCTGCTTTGTAATAACAGATGTATCATTATCGTCAACACCATCAGCAACAGCATCATTTATTACCTTGTAATCTTTATTAGCCACGCTTATGGTTGTCCCTGCTGTAGCTAAATTTTTTTAATTTCTGTTAAATCCGCTTTATCTGCTGTAACGTTTTTATTGTTGGTATTATCATACTTTCCATCAACATAATATCCTGCACCTACAGATCCTAATTTGTTAGTAGCATCTGCTGTTTTCTGTGCAACATATTTATAAGTTACGCCATTTACTGTTACATCTGGATTTGCCTGCTTTGCATTTGCTGCATCAATGGCTGCATCTGTGTCGGTTTTAGTAGCACCATCTGTAACATTTCATGATATGTGAAAAAATAGACTAATTTTAAGAAAAGGTGGTATTTTATTATGAGTGAAAAAAAAACTTCCTCAGAAATTGAAAGAACTGAGAAAGGTAAATAATTACACGCAGGATTATGTAGCCGCGGTACTTGGTATTGTCCGCCAGACATACAGCCATTATGAAACTGGCAGACGGACACCGGATGCCGAAGCATTATATAAACTGGCGGGGCTATACAATATTTCAATTGACGATCTCATGCATCTGACTGTTGATATTGACCGCGAAGTTTCTTACGATGCACCGGTTCCTTCCCAATCCAGCGAAGACTTATCTGAGTTTCTTGAATTTTTTAATGATCCCGCGAATAAAAAAAAAAGTACATGTTTCATACGAATCTGGAAAAAGAATTGCTTTTTATTTTAACAAGATATCCGAAGAGGATAAGAAAGAAATTATTGAATTTACAAAAATTAAGGCGCAAGCCTTTATAACAGAAAAATTGCTTCTCCAGATACTGTTTTTCATGGTATCTAAAGAAGCAATTTTTAATACTATGGAAATTACAATTTCACTACATGCACTTTATTCCGGCTTCCGCAAGCCTCTTGTATTCTTTTTCCACAAGCTTGCGTGTCACCATCATCTGATGTCCACAGCCAGTGCATTTCAGGCGGAAATCCGCGCCCACGCGCAAAATCTCCCATTCATGGCTGCCACACGGATGTGGCTTTTTAATTTCACAATATCTCCCACTCCATACTGGTACTGATTCATAGCTGGTCTCCTTCTTTTTTTCTCCCCTTATAGACAATTGCAAAACCCGCGGCGGCAGGAGCCGGAGTATGTTTTGCAATTGTCTATTATTTTCTCTGGCTAACACTTGATCTGTGAAAAGACATTTCCAAGTCCATCCTGGATAAGAAGATCCGCACGCGCATCCATTGGAGTTGCACTCTTTTATTAATCAAAACAAGCTTATTTCCCCTGTAATAATCAATCAGGCCGGCTGCCGGATATACGGCAAGCGAAGTTCCTCCCACAATCAGCATATCCGCATGGCTGATATAAAAATACCGCATCCTGCAGTGTTTTCTGGTTCAGCCCTTCTTCATAAAGAACTACGTCAGGCTTCACCGGGGCCACCACAGACAGGACAGACCGGAACTCCTTCCGAGTGGAGAATATCTTCCGCGCTGACAAACTGTCCACAGCGTTCGCAGTAATTGCGCAATACGCTTCCGTGCAGTTCCATGACGTTTTTTACTTCCGGCTTTCTGATGCAGACCATCGATATTCTGGGTCACGACGACCCTTTCAGTTTTCCTGCTTTTTCCAGCTCTGCCAGCTTGAAATGGGTGATATTTGGCTGCGCATCCAGACAGAGCATTTTGTTCCGGTAAAACCGGTAGAACTCTTCCGGATTCTGCCGGTAAAAACTATGGCTTAAAATAGTCTCCGGGGGATACTTATACTGTTGATTATACAAACCGTCCACACTACGGAAATCCGGGATTCCGCTCTCGGTCGATACCCCTGCTCCACCAAAAAATACAATGTTGCCCGATTCCTCCACCCATTGCAAAAACTGTTCCGTTGCTTCCATTTTTTCTCCTTTCTCCGAAAACAGGGAAAAAAAGAGGCTGTCACCGTGTGACAACCCCTGTCTGATTTTTTCTGTGCTATATGGCAAATTGATATTTTTTAATATTCTTATAATAAGGATGCCAGTTGCTACTATACAGCCTCTGTATTATAAAATACATCTTTCTTCATCTCTCCGGCAATTTGCTTTGCATTCTCCAGGTCAATCCAGAATCTGGTATATCGGTGTTGTTGCATCTTTTAAATTTTCACGGAGTTCTGCCAGTCTCTGTGCATCCTGTTGCTGCTGCTCACACTGCTGCTGGATATGGTTCGCCTGATTTGCCATCTCATCCATGGAACTTGAAATCTCTTCGCTGACAGCTGCCAGGGAACTGATGGAATCGGAAATCTTTCCCACACTCTTCTGGTTCGCATCATTGATCTCCCATGCAGAATTAATCTTCTCGCTCATATCCCCAAGTGCCTCCACCGCGGTATTTGCACTGTCTGAACTCTTTGCTGATGCTTCTTTGATACGCTCCACGAACTCACTCATGTTGGCTGTCATGTTCTGGGTCTGTTCTGCAAGTTTACGGATCTCTTCCGCAACTACTGCAAATCCTTTTCCGGCTTCTCCTGCGCGGGCTGCCTCGATAGATGCATTCAGCGCCAGCAGATTGGTCTGGCTGGAAATGGAGTTGATCCCTTCAATGACTTCATTCATGTATTACTGATAATGTCAAAAAGCTTCTCCATATTCTGTTTCATGGTACTTGATTCACTGATCGTCTTATCGGACAGATCGCGGATAGCCGTCAGTTCCTGCTGTCCCTCTTCGATGTTTTTGTAAATCGCTGCGGATTCTTCCGATGCAGACAATATCGTATTGGTCAGTTCCTCATGCTGGTTGGAAACCTCCCCTGCCACGCGCGAACTTTCTGACGCAGACTGCGTAGCGTCCTCCGATGCCTGCGCAATCTCCTGTGAAACAGATTCCATCTTGGAATTATACTCTTTTACGGCATCCACAACCTCTGCGATCTGTAACGATGCGGATGCATTCTTTGCCAGGATCTGACCAAACTGGCTGCGTCCGTTCACCAGACGGGTATACAGCTGCTGTATCTCCGGATCTTTTGAATAATCTACATTTTTCAATTCCAGAACGGCCTGCAGACCGGCTCTGTCTGTCTTTTTTTCCAAATGCCATATTATATACTTCCTCTCTGTTGTAACATACAAATCTCTGTATCTTCTGCTTTTTTATTCTGAACTAAAATATGTTTAAAGTCAACATATTTCTATCATAATCCGGATATTTTTTGACAATTTTGCTACTACACACAGGTTGCCATGCGAACAATAACACGATTCTTACAACTTCAGGTTTTCCACACAAAAATACACTTTGCCACAATTCCGGCAGTGGTTGCAAAAAGGGCTCCCGGAAGTGTATATCTTGTCTTTTTTACTTTTACCGACATAAAATAAACCGACATGGTATAAAAAATAGTCTCTGTGCTGCTGAGCATAACCGATGCCGCACGTCCCAGCATCGAATCTGCACCATGTGTTTTGTAGATATCCAGTAAAAAGTCCCGTTGCTGCAGAGGAAGAAAACATTTTTACCACAGCAACCGGGATCAGCTCGGTCGGAAATCCTGTCGCCGCCATTACTTTCCCAAGCCACCCGGAAATAAAATCCAAAAACCCGAAGCCCGCAAAATACCTACTGCTGCCATCAGTCCGATTAGTGTCGGCATAATCTCCACTGCTGTGCGGATTCCGCTTTTGCCCCTTCCAGGAAATCCTCATATACATGCTGCCGGTGCATCAGGCCATTTCCCACAATGAGCAATACCAGAATCGGAATGACTGCCTCGGATAAGTACAGAATCAAATTCATTTTTCCACCCTCCCAAATGCCTGCCGGAGCTTGATGAAAATGACAGCTGCCAACGTGGAAATACTAGTGGCAATGATGGCCGGTCCCACAATTGCAGCCGGACTTACGGCTCCATACTGGCTGCGGTATGCAATGATATTGACCGGGATCAGCTGCAGCGACGAAATATTAATGATAAGAAAATCACACATCGCGTCTGTCGCCTGATTTGACATTTTCTGCAACCGCTTTAACTCTTTCATGGCAGAAATCCCTGCCGGGGTTGCCGCCCAGCCCAGCCCCAGAAAATTGGACACCATATTCGTTGCCATATATCTGCCTGCTGTGGAATTTTCCGGAACTGACGGAAACAAAAAACGTAGTATCGGTCCCATTGCAGATGCCGCACGGTTTACCATCCCCCTTTTTCCGCAATCTTCATAAGTCCTACCCAGAATGCCATGGCACCTGTCATTGTCAGGCAAAGGCTTACCGCTTCCTTTGCCGAAGCAAGTGCCTGGTCGGTCACTGCTCCAAGATTTCCAGTCATTGCAGCATACACCACCCCGACAAGAATCATTCCACCCCATAAATAGTTCATCCGCGCCTCCTGTTTGCGTTCTTAAATCATTGTATGGGCTTTGCTTTTTTCATATTCCTTTTGCAATTACCAGATAAACCCAAAAAGGGAAGGCATAGCCCAGGCTTTCCCTGCATAAATTTTCTTAAGTTTTCTTACAGGAGTTTCTGGTATGAAACATCTTTTGAAAAAAAACACCGGATGCTTTCCGTGGGTATTTTTCTGGCTGCGGTGCTCTCCATTATTTATGCAGCCATCCTCTCCCCTGCCGGAAAAAAGTACCGGTTCTTTTTCTGAATTTTGTACCACGCTTTTTCGCGAAGAGATGAAATCCAACACCATGAATCTGCACTTTACGCTAAAAGATCCAAAAGCTGCCGGCATTGACTCTTATGAGATCACGCTTGGCAGTCTGTCCGGTGACAGTCCTCACAACCAGGCCAGACAGCTCAAAAAAACTTTCGGAAGAACTCAAAAAATATTCTCACCGCTCTCTCAAAGGAAAAAAGACCGCTTGACCTGCCGGCTGCTTTCCGATTATATTTCACGCCAGCAGAACCTTGCTGCCTATCCCTATTACGATGAACCTCTGACCCCTTCCGGTGGTGTCACCTCACAGCTGCCTGTGCTTCTGGCAGAGTATACTTTCCGCAATACCAGAGATATTAAAGATTATCTCGGACTGTTGTCGCAGATGGATACTTATTTTTTAGGGATTTTAGATTATGAACAAAAGAAAGCCGATGCAGGACTTTTTTCATGTCCGATGAAGCCTGCTTAAAAGTCATTGAAGGGTGTGAAGTTTTCACCGAACATCCCGATGACAATTTTCTGATCGATACGTTTTCCAATCGGTTAAATGCCATGGATGGGCTTACGGATACCCAAAAGAATGCTTATTTGAAGCAACATTCCAAAGTTCTGAGTGATCATGTCATTCCGGCTTACAGCCAGATGATCAAAGGACTTACCATGCTGCTGGGACGGGGACATAACAACTGGGGGCTTTGTAACTTCCCGGAAGGAAAAGCCTATTACGAGGCGGTCGTGTCTCTGCAGATACGGGCTGTGATGACAGCGTGGAAGATCTGTTTTCCCAGATTGCCAAAGCCCGGCGGGAAGATCTCACGTTCTGTCAGAATCTTTTGGAAAAAAAATCCGAAACTTGCTTCCCAGTCTCCGAAACCCGATGCTGCCTTGAAAGAGGAAAATGCCATGCTTTCCCGGCTGCAAAAAAGAAATCCTTTACTGACTTCCCGGCACCACCACAGACAGAAGTGGAAATCTGCCACGTTGATCCGGCACTCAGTGAGTACTTGGCTCCCGCCTTTTTATATTACGGCTCCGATTGATGATATTTCACATAACCGGATCTACATAAACGATGCTAAAAATGATACGGATATCTATTACTTTACAACGCTTGCGCATGAAGGATATCCCGGTCATCTGTACCAGACCATCTGCACCTCCTCCTATGGTGCTCCGGAAGTCCGCTCCCTCCTCAACTATCCTGGTTACACCGAAGGCTGGGCAACCTACACCGAAAGGCAGGCTTTTTATTATGCCGGACTTAACCCGGATCTTGCCTCCCTGTTACAGCACAACCAGGCTGCAACACTCAGTCTCTATGCCACAGCGGATATCGGGATTCATTATTTTGGATGGGAAAAAAAAAAACCGCCGCATTCTGGAGCGAATACGGCGTAGATGAGAGTGCCACGGTAAACAAAATCACGGATCTGATCCTCGAAGAACCGGGAAACTACCTAAAATATTATGTTGGCTATCTGAAATTCCGCCAGATGCGTGAACAGCTTGCGCTCGAAAACAAAAAGCTTTTCGGTGTCTGCATTTCACGAAGCAATCCTTCGCACCGGTCCTTCGCCTTTTTCCGTTCTCGAAGAAACCGTGCGGGATCAGTTAAAATAAAGTCCATTGATCTTTTTTTATTTTAACAGTGCCTGATAGATATCGCGCTTGCTGACCCCACGGTCTTTTGCAACACGTTTCATGGCTTCCTTGCGGTCAATCCCCTGGGACTCGTAATGCGCCATGTGTTCCTCCAGGGAAAGTGCTTCCCATCCGGCCTGTTCCTCCTTTTTCATCTCTTCGCGGGAGCGGCCGGCAATGATAAGCACATACTCCCCCACGTGGCTCATTGACTTCATAATAGGATAGACTGTCTGCCAGTGTCATCTGCAGTTTTTTCCTCGTGACGCTTCGTCAGTTCCCGGCAGATGGTAAGCCTGCGGGGTCTCCGCCGAGGGTATCGTGCAGTTCCTGCAGAGTCCTCACCAAATGATGAGGTGCCTCATAAATAATAATCGTGCGCGTCTCTGTTTTTAACTCCTCGAGTACCGCCTGATGCTCTTTCTTATCTTTCGGGAGAAAAGCCTCGAATGCAAACCGGCGTGTCGGAAGTCCTGACATGGTCAGTGCTGTAATGCAGGCGGCTGCGCCCGGCAGCGAAGTGACCGGAATGCCTTCTTCATAGCAGATGCGCACAATATCCTCCCCGGATCGGAAATGCCCGGTGTCCCTGCATCTGTGATCAAAGCAATATTTTTTTGCCCTCCCGCATTTTGGCAACAAGCTGGTAGGCTTTTTCAATTTTGTTGTATTCGTGATAGCTTGTCATCGGCGTCTTAATCTCGAAATGGTTGAGCAGCCGGATGGAGTTTCTCGTATCCTCTGCCGCAATCAAATCCACCTCTTTGAGTGTCCGCAGTACGCGGTACGTAATATCCTCTCAAGATTTCCGATGGGGGTGGCACACAGATAAAGTGTGCCGGTTTTATGTTGTTCCATGGGAGTTCCTTCCTCTTCGTTTCTATACAGGCGATTGCGAAACAGGTACGAACGTTATGCGCCGCACCGGTTTCGCAATTGCCTGTATTTAAGAATAGGATGAAACTATCATACTTGTCAAGTCGCAAAATTATAACTGACTCCGCACCGCACACCGGGCAATGCAATCATTAATCGAATACTCCCTTTCCCATTGAAAAATATCGTGCTAAAATATATCTGGAAGTAAGAAAAGAGGATTTCATTTATGCACGATAACACACAGCATTTATATAACAATTTGGACTTACGAAAGCTGCTGATCCCGATTATTGTGGAACAACTGCTTTCTTCTTTAATGGGGACCGCCGATACCATGATGGTCAGCAATGTCGGCTCTGCCGCAATTTCTGCCGTTTCCCTGGTGGATTCCATCAATATTCTTGTCATTCAGGCACTGTCCTGCCTTATCTGCCGGGGGCGCGATCCTGTGCTCCCAGTATCTCGGCAGCCAGAACAAAAAAATGCCAACCGTTCTGCTCGGCAGGTTTTGTTTGTCATGGTCATTCTGTCTGTAACTTTATCCGTTTTCTGTCTGATATTCCGTGATCCGCTGCTTCATGTAATCTTTGGAAAAGTAGAACACGATGTCATGACCAATTCCCGGATTTATTTCTTCTTTACTCTGTTATCGTTTCCGTTTATCGGACTGTACGATGCCGGTGCTTCGATTATGCGCTCCCAGAACAACAGCCGCAATCCGATGATCATCTCGGTTATTTCCAATTTTATGAACATTGGCGGAAATGCGATCCTGATCTTTGTCCTTGGCATGGGCGTCGAAGGTGCGGCGATATCCACGCTGGTATCACGTATTTTCTGTGCCATCGTTGTTATCTGGCAGCTGCGCAGTAACAACGCGCCGATAAGTATCCGCAACTATTTTTCCATCCGCCCGGACTGGTATCTGATTAAAAAATTCTGTTTATCGGAATTCCATCCGGTATTGAAAACAGTATGTTCCAGTTCGGTAAACTTGCCATCCAGTCTACGGTTTCCACACTTGGAACCGTAGCGATTGCCGCGCAGGCAATGACCAATATTCTGGAAAACTTAAACGGTATTGCTGCCATAGGCATCGGAATCGGACTGATGACCGTGGTCGGTCAGTGCCTGGGTGCAGGGCGCAAAGATGAGGCCATCTATTATATTAAGAAATTGTCCTGGCTGTCAGAGGCAGTCATCATCGCAAGCTGCCTGCTCGTTTTTGCACTGACCAAACCGATTACCATGCTTGCCGGAATGGAACCTGCCAGCGCAAAACTGTGCTTTTTCATGATAAGCTTCATCACGATCGTAAAGCCAGTTTCCTGGGTACTTTCCTTCATCCCACCCTATGGCATGCGCGCTGCAGGTGACGTAAAATTCTCCATGATTACCTCCTGCTGCACCATGTGGCTTGTGCCGGGTAAGCCTGTGCATTTATCTCTGCCGGGTATGGGGATTCGGCTGATTGCTGTCTGGATCGGTATGTTTTCCGACTGGACGCTGCGCGCGATCATTTTCTCCATCCGTTTCCACTCCCGGAAATGGTTAAATCATCGCGTCATTGAAAAATGATGATATTCCGTTTTGTGATCTTCCTTTGCATATTTTTCTTCGATGCTGTTTTTCATTTTATCGTATGCGGCAGCCATTCTGTTTACATGCTGGTCAAAACTGTCTGATTTTACGGCATCTGCATTACCATCTTTTTCATATACTTCTGACACTTCACTCTCAAAGCGGTTCACGTAGTCCTGATAACTGACCGAGGATAGCTGGTTGTAACTGTCCATTCCTGCCTGCGACAAAAAAAGATTGTCCGCGTACGATTTCATCTCCGTCCCGTTCATCTGCTCCTGCAGCCGTGCCGCTGCCTCTTTCCTTGCTTTTTCACTTTTTGCTTTCTGTTTTTCATGGATTTTATCAGCCCAGGTGTCTTTCTTATCCTTGTCCAGTTTGGTGCTGTTTCGCGTCTGCCCGCCATCATCATCTTCCGCAATTGACCAGCCACTGACACTGCCATCCGCATTGATGACCGTTCCTGCCGCTTTTATATGGTAGCCCATACCTCCCTGGCTCATTTTTCCGCTGTATACCAGCTGCGCACAATCATAAATCAAAGCCTCATATTCCACACGTTTGTCGGGATCATTTTGCATCTGCACCAGAATATTCGGTGCGATCTGAATATTGTTTGTGCCTTTCTGTGAAAAGTTCTGTGTGTTTGTTGTAAAATTCACGCCCGGATACCGGTCCGAAAGCGCTTTTAGCGATACGGACGTGCCGCTGCCGGATTTTGCCTTCGCATATGTCAGTGCCGTTTCCGACACCCAACTGTTTCCTACTTTTACTGCCATAATCTTATCTCTCCTTTTCACCCCAAAATATATTATCTGTAAACAGTTTGTTAATTTTTGCACTCCAGTCCGCACCAATCCCCAGATCCACCGGGTAATCCTGAAACGAGGAAACTTTCTGCCGCTGCATATTTTTTCATCCACTGCATTGTGCCACGATTCCATTACTTTCTTCTGCAGTTCATCTATAAAACCTTCCCCGTAATTTCCACCATGAAAGGTCTCGTCGATCTCTGCCATAACTTTTGCCGATGCAGCCGCAAATTCCGCTCTGGAGTTGTACGCCTTGTTTAAAGCGTCGATACGATCCTGTTTTGTTTCCTCCACAAGTGTTCCGTCCTCCTGTCTGATCCAGGTCGGGTTCCATTCCGATCGGAAAAATTTTTCATCAATACGGTCATAAATGACCTGATAGGCTTTCGCCATGACGGTAAGAAATTCCTCCTGCGACCGCGAATGATCACCAAGTCCATTTTCTTTCTGGATCTGGTCTGCAACTTCCCCGAGTTCACAGTTGAACATACTTGCCGTGTCGATATTGTTTACCGTATTCAGTTCCTTATAAAGTTCCTCTTTTGGATTTACACCTGTGTGGGATATATTTTCATTGTCTTTTGTGTATTCTCGCCAGTCCTTCGCCTTTGCAAGACCTTCGTCGGAAATTGTTACAGTATCCACTCCGGTTGCTTCTTTTACTGATTTTCCAGGTGTACTTGCCGTGTATTTCTGCGTATCCAGCAAATTTGGTATTTCCGGTCTTTTGTAGTGATAACGTCCTGCGTAAATTTGTGAACTAGAAATATTCAGTGCCATTTTTTTCCTCCCATCATGCTCTCTGTGAATATGTCAATATTTTCTTCGTATATATCTGTCACGTTTCTTCGTTCCTGCGCCCGTTTTAATGCTGCTTTCTGTTGTCTTTTCATCAGTTCTTTCATTCTTTTCTGACGCTTACTCCACCATGATTCGTCCTTTTTTCCCAGACTTTTTCGGGCTTTCCGTATTCATTGGAATCCCTTCTCCATGATGTTCCTCGATCGATGCGCCGAATTTTTCTACGTTCAGAAATGATGCCTGAAACGGAAAGTGCACCGAACGGTTTTCTATCGTATAGCCAAGCACCCAGGCTTCATACTCCGGGTCATTTTTCATCTGCTCCCAGCCATCTTCGGTGATTGACCACATTTCCTTACAGTTTGCCTGTGAACTGTCAAAAGAGATGCCATCCATCAGGTTCTTAAAAAAAAGCTTTATACTCATCCATTGTCATATCGCTTCTGGATATCTCATCGCCACCGCAGTTTTTCATATAGTTTTTGCCTGCCTGGACCTGCTGGTTCACATGAGATGCGGAATCTGGATGCTTCTGCTTATACTCTTTGACAACATTTTTGTATTCCTTTTGCGTCTGCTTCTCACAAGTATTCTCATTCGAAACATCCTTCTTTTGGGATACGCCTGTTTTTATATTTGTATAAGTATAACCCATAGCTGCTGTTGCACTTATATTCATTTCGCAACCATCTCCTTTGCCATATTTTTACTAATGTTTATATCGCCCTTTTTCTTTTTTTCTTCCAATCAAATGTAACGAATCGCCCTTTTCATGTAACGAAAAAAATCAGCGGGCATATTGTACCCGCTGATTTGCTGATTTCTGTTTCTTATCTGCAATCTATATTCATCAATTCACGCAACTGAAAAGCATTTCATTTACATTTTTGCTGCATCATCTTATTTTGAAAACACCGCATCATTTTTTGGAAAGAAGATATACACAATACTGATTCATGCTGATTCCTTCTCTCTGGGAATGTTCTGCCAACGATCTGTGCAGACTTCGTGGAATTCTCAATTTGAATTGCCCGGAATAATCCTCCAGACTATCTGGCTCATGAATCTCTACACCATCTTCTAATGCAGCTTCAAGCCATGCCTTTTTTTTGCATCTAACGCATTTTCTACTGCACTTTCTACAGTTTCTCCACAGGTAATACACCCTGGCAGATCCGGATAAGAAACCACAAATCCACCCTCATCCCTTATCTTCTATAATTTCCATACGATAGGACATTGCCATATAATCATTCAGCGTCTTCATCATTCTCCGCCTCGCTTTCTACAATCTGCCTTACCATTTCTACATATACTTTTTTTGATCGGTTCATGTTTTGGTATTGTGATAGGCGCACATCCCTGCTTTCTGAACGTGTAATGACTGCTTCCACTTCTTGGTGCATTCATTTCGTACCCGCAGCTTTCAATACTTTCCGTAACTCATCAAACCGGAGGTCTTTTGATAAATTGCATATACGTGTTATGAGTTTATCCCATTTTGACATTGTTATACCCTCCTGCTTATATTATATATGGTGTCGTATATGGTGTCAATTATTCTATTCGTTCCTGAAGCATAACCGCCAGTTCAAACTCATTCTCCCGAACGGTAACTTCCGTTTTTCCATAATATTTTTCCGCACACACTTCAATATTCCGAAGCCCCAGTCCATGATTTTTGGAATCCGGTTTTGTCGTGAGCAATCCTGCCATCGCTCCGGCTTCTGACAAGTTTCCCGTCAAAACTGTTTTTAACGATAATAAAAAACATATTCTGGCGCCGGTACGCACTCAGTTCGATAAATTTTTCTGCCCTCTTTTTTGCCGCCTGCAGGCCTCTAACGCATTATTCAAAGCATTGTTTATGATAATGCTCAGGTCAAAAAGCATCCATATTCATACTGGAAGGGAAAAGAAAGTCCGCCTGAAACGCAATGTCATAGTTTTTTGCCAGCTGCACATATCTTTGCATAATGACATCGGTCACCGGATTGCCGGTATTGTATTTCATATCCAGCTGTTCCACGGATGCCTGCAGGAATCCAGATACTGCCGGAACGCAGTGGGGTTTCCTGTTTCCTCCTGCATCAATGCCTCCATATCCGCGATATAATTTTTCATGTCATGTTTCATCCCGCGGATTCCGGCATAAAGGTTTTCGATATCTCCGATATGCTGCTCCATTTCCCGGATCCATTCCTGATAAAAATACTGATTTCGATTTTCTGGTTGCTTTCAACGATTAGTTTGTGCAGCATTTTTGCGGTAAAAATAATCATCACAATACACAACAGGGAAGTACATGGAACCATAAGATTCATCTCAGGCCGGCTGTCAAACAGCGAATGAATATCATTGTCCTCCATCGAGAACATCATGCTGCGGATCATCAGACATAACAATAGTCCGGTCACGCTTGGAAATAACACAAAAAATCAATTGTGAATTTTCATAGTTTTCTTTCATTTCAAGGTACTTTTTCATCCAGACAATGATCCTGTATGTGAAGACAAGAAGCACCAGAACGTAGCTCAGATTCCAGAACATTTCAATTCCGGAATTCACTTCAAAAAACATGGTTTCTCCATACATCTGCCTGTCCAGAAATAAATATTGATTCAGATCTACCAGCTTTGTAAGCAGCCACAGAAAAAGAGGATAAATGGCAAATTTTAAGAGTTCCATTACGGAATAAAAGGTCACAACATAGTAAATGATTTTGAGTCTGCTTTCGTTGAACAAAAAAAATGCCTGCCACACAGATAACCAGCATGCTGATCAGCACCGGCAGGATACTCTGGCGGCTGTTATTCATGACCATGCTTTTCCCATAGAGCAGACTTTTTTTATAAAGACAGAATAGTGCAGAAAAATCTGGACTGCCACATACTGTCCCAGCAGTATCGCAGCACTATGATATTTTTTGAATGGAAAATGTGGCTGTGCTTCTTTCAACAAAGTAACCAGCAACATTCCCTGCACAAAATAGCTTATGATATCGAAAACGTTGTACACAATATCTCTCATTGCAGTTTATGCCTTTCTCAGATAATTCATATAGGCAGTTACAAAATCGTTATATTTTTTGTTTTGCCAGAAACACTCTATCGCCATTTTTCAGTTCAATATTGGCATTGTCATAGCGGACAACTTCCTGCAGATTCACCAAAAATCCCCGGTGCGATCGGAAAAAATGATCTCCCAGTTTTTCTGCTCTAACACTTCCATTTTTTCGTAAAAACTGTAGGTTTCTTCCTTCATGTTTTTCGTGTGCAGAACGATTTTTCTCGCTTCATTTTCCGCATAAATAATATTGTTGACCGGTATCTTAATGTAATTGCCATCCATTCGGATAATGAGCGGCTGCGTATTCTTTTCCTTTTTGATCTGACTGATCGCCTTGTCCATGACTTCCATGAATTTCTGTTCATCGACCGGCTTTAAGAGATAATGAAATGCCCCTACATCATAGCCTTCAAACACATATTCCTTTAAGGCAGTCACAAAAATAATGATCACATCGGAGGTTTCCCTGATTTTCTTTGCGACTTCCATGCCGTTTGGTTTGCCACTGTCCGGCTTCCGATTCAGGGAAATATCAAGCAGAATGATATCATATACGGTCGGATCGGATAACAACTCTTCCCCATTTGCAAAGACATGGACCTGTGCATCCGTGCATTTCTCTGTCAGTTTTTTTTAGGTAATCTCTAATTGGCTGTTCATCATCACATATTGCAATTTTCAGCATGCTTTCATTATTCAAAATCTACGACCTCTTTCTTACCATAAAGAAATGTCCGACAACAGATTCTGAATGGATACATTATTTTCCTGCCCATTCTTTACAAACTTATCCCGAAACATCGCCCCTGCTTTGATCACATTCTCTGAAAAATGTTCTGGCAGATTTTCCGGATTTTCTTTTTTTTTCTTATCCTGCGCCGCTAAAAACTGCTGAGCCCTCTGACTTGAATTTTTCCAGACAGAACTTCTTCTGATCGCATCCTCAAGCATCTGTGCGGACTGATCCTGCTGCTTTGTTCTCCCTTCCAATGATTTCGCATGATCTTCAAAAGATTCCGTAAGTTTTTTGCAATGCTTCCTCTTTGGTAAGCACATGGTTTTCATCCTCTTCGGCCGGAGTATTTTTCTTTATTTCTTCCCGGTATTTAGCCATTGCTTCCTGATACTTTGCAATTGCCAAATGCTTTCCATTTCCTGTGCCCGCTTCGCAACACGGAGAATGGTCTGGTCATCTGTCTGCAGATTTTTCGTCCAATTCTTTTCGTGCGCAGGCTCCCCGTCTGCCCCAATCTGATTTTCTTTATCCTCGCCCTGCGCAGTGGCTGCATCAACAGAACCACCCGCGGCCGCGTGCAGTGCAGCAGAAGAAGCAGCTGTTGTTCTCTGATCCGGTGCCGCTTTCACCGCAGCCTTCTGTGCAGCTTTCTTCTGTTTTTTCTTCCATTTCCTTTATCTGCTCCTTTACGGTATCAATATATTTATCAAACCCGGAAAGCAATTTGCCCCATTCACTGTCGGTCATGTCACGCCAGTCTTTGTCTTCTTTCAATTCCTGTGCTGTAATCTGACGCGCTTCCCCAAATTTCTTAATGAAATCCGATATAGTTGCATTTTTATCATCGGAAGAACTTTTCCTGCCGGTGGCAGCGTTATTGTATGCATTTGAACTGTCGTAGGTAGGTTTGTAATCCTGTAATTCCCATTTTTCTTTTCCTTCTCAAACTTCCTGTATGATTTTGCAAAAAGCACTGTATTCCAGATCTTTTGAAATACAATGCTTCCCTGCTTATATTGTATCGGCGCCTATCGTATATTTCTTTAACATCTATTATTTGAATTTCTTTTAGCCTGCAGATCTGGTTGTATGATCCTTATTGATTTTATTTTAAAATCGGATCGTTTATGATCTGGACTTAGTTTCATGTAACGAAATGTCTTTTTTATGTAACGAATTTTTTTGCACAAGCTCAATAGTCACCCGATATTCATTATTTTTTTAGACCATAAGCCATAAAAACAGCCATGCATATTCCCCAAAATACACATGGCTGATTTACTCTACAAAAGCAAATTTCACAGATACCGTCCCGTAACACTATCTTCATTTCCCACAATCTCCTCCGGGGTCCCAGTTGCAATCACCCGGCCGCCGTCATCTCCGCCGCCCGGCCCCATATCAATGATATAATCGGCGTTGCGGATCACATCGAGATCGTGCTCAATGACCAGCACCGTCGCCCCATTGTCAACCAGCGCATCAAACACGCTAAGCAGCGTCTGCACATCCAGCGGATGCAGCCCGATCGTCGGCTCGTCAAACACAAACACCGAATCCGACTGTCCTTTTCCCATTTCGCTGGCAAAAGTTTCAGCCGCTGTGCCTCTCCGCCGGAAAGGCTCGGCGTTTCCTCGCCCAGCGTCAGATAGCCCAGTCCCAGATTTTTTTGAGCACTTCCAGCCGCTGATGCACAACCTTTAAATCCGCGGTTGCCTGCAAAGCGGTATTTACATCCATCTCCATCAATTCCGGCAGGGAATAGCGGTTTCCCTGTTTGTTTTCATAGCCGATCTCCCATGCCTCTTTTGCATACCGGGAACCATTGCACTCTGGACACGGCACATCCACATCCGGCAGAAACTGCACATCGAGGCTGATCTGTCCAGTTCCGTCACAGAACCGGACACTTTAATTTTCCGGTATTATAGGAAAAATCGCCCGCCTTGTATTTCCGGTTTTTCGCATCCGCGGTCCGGGCAAAAATCTTCCGGAGTTCGTCGTGTACATTCGCATAGGTTGCGACCGTGGAACGGACATTGATTCCAATCGGTGACGCATCAATCAGCTTCACATGGGCGATGCCCTCTGCCGAAAGATCTTTCACATGTTTCGGCAGATGCTCTCCGTTCAGTTGCGCCTGCAGCCCCGGAATCAGGCTTTCGAGAACCATCGTGGTCTTTCCGGAACCGGATACCCCGGTCACCACGGTAAGCCTGCCCTTAGGGATGTCCACCTCCAGCGGCTTTACCGTATGGATGCGGTCGGTGGAAAGATGCAGTTTTCCAAGGGCAAACAGTTCCTCCGGTGCGATCGGCTGACGGATGCGCAGATCCTTTGTCTTTGCGAGAAATGGTGCGATCATGGAGTTTTTATTGGCAATGATCTGTGGAATACTGCCCCCTCTGCGATCACATATCCACCGCCCGCTCCGGCTTCCGGTCCCATCTCAATCACCCAGTCCGCCTCCGATAAAATCTGCGTATCGTGATCGACCAAAAGCACTGAGTTTCCATCTTTGATCAGATCATGCATCACGGCATTCAGTCCCACGATATTCGACGGGTGCAGACCGATCGACGGCTCGTCGAGCACATAGAGGACGCCGGTCGTGCGGTTGCGCACGGCGCGGGCGAGCTGCATGCGCTGCCGTTCCCCGGTTGAAAGCGTTGCCGCCGCCCGGTCGAGGGAAAGATAAGAAAGTCCCAGATCCATGAGCCTTTTTGCAACGGTCTTAAACGACTCGCAGATGGATTCCGCCATCGGACGCATCTCTTTCGGCAGGGATTCCGGCACATGCGCCACCCATTCGACCAGCTCTTTCAGCGTCATTTTGCAGGCTTCCGCCAGTCCGATCCCACAAAGTTTCGGTGCACGGGCTGCCTCCGACAGCCTGCTTCTCGCCGCACTCCGGGCAGACTTCCTCCTTCAAAAACTTTTCCACCCGTTTCATACCTTTTTCGTCCTTAACCTTGGCCAGCGCGTTTTCCACCGTATAAACGGCGTTATAATAGGTGAAGTCCAGCTCCCCGGCCTGGTTGGATTTCTTTGCTTTGTAAAAAATATGCTTTTTTCTCCGCCGGATACCGTGATAGACGATATCCTTTTTCTTCATCGGTCAGATCTTTAAACGGCACGTCGGTGCGCACGCCCATCGCCCGGCATACGTCTGTCATCAGCGACCACATCAGGCTGTTCCACGGTGCAACCGCACCCTCATCAATACTGATCGAATCGTCCGGTACAAGCGAATCCAGATCCACCGTCCGGACACTTCCCGTACCGCCACACTTCGGGCAGGCTCCCCCTGTGAATTAAAGGCAAGCTGCTCCGCACTCGGCGCATGGACACGTTCGCCACACTCCGGACAGATGATCTCCTGTTCTGCCGCAACTTTTCAGTGTCGGCGGAACATAATGCCGTTCGGGCACCGGTGCGACGCGAGCCGCGAATACATCAGCCGCAGGCTGTTTAACAGTTCGGTTCCCGTTCCAAACGTGCTGCGGATGCCCGGAATGCCCGGACGCTGATGCAGGGCCAGCGCCGCCGGGACATACAGCACTTCGTCGACCTGTGCTTTTTGCCGCTCTGGTCATGCGCCTTCTGGTGTAAGTCGAAAGCGACTCCAGATACCGTCTGGAGCCTTCTGCATACAACACGCCAAGTGCTAACGACGATTTTCCGGAGCCGGATACGCCTGCAATCCCGACAATCTGATGCAGAGGGACATTTACATTTACGTTTTTTAAGTTGTGGACACACGCGCCCCTTACTTCTATGTATTTTGGTTCGTTGTGACTATTTTCCATAAAGACATTACCCGTGTATGAATTATCTTGCGTATTATCTTGCGTACTTTCTTCCTCAATTATACAGAAAAACATGCGAAATTCAATAGTGTTCCAGACAGAAAAAAGCCGGTGCATCCCAGACGATGCACCGGTTTTTCCGTTTACTATATAAAATACTCCCTTGTATCGGCTGTTAAGTCAGCCACTCTTTTTAAGCTTTCAGATCCAGTGAACGGATCTCCTGCCGAACCTTTAAAATCATGGACGGGCTGACAGAAAGCTCATCATATCCCATACTAAGAAATGTCTCGGTCAGTGTCGTGTCTGCCCCAAGCTCGCCACAGATACCAACCCAGCAGCCACCCTTATGGCCGTTGTCTACAATCATCTTCAGCATCTTTAAGATTGCCGGATGGTGGGAATCATAGAACATGTCAAGCTTTGCATTCTGTCTGTCGATTGCCAGTGTATACTGTGTCAGATCGTTGGTTCCGATACTGAAAAAATCCACTTCCTTTGCCAGTTCATCGGCAATGATGACCGCCGCCGGTGTCTCGATCATAATACCAAGCTCGACATCCTTGTACGGAATCTTTTCCTCATCCAGTTCTTTTTTTTCACTTCCTCGATGATCTTCTTTATGGTCTGTACCTCTGTGACAGAAATGATCATCGGGAACATGATGGCGATGGTTCCGTAATAGCTTGCCCGATACAGTGCACGAAGCTGTGTCTTGAATACCTCGCGGCGGTCAAGGCAGATACGGATCGCACGGTAACCCATTGCCGGATTATCTTCTTTGTCGAGTCCGAAATAATCGGCCTGCTTGTCCGCACCGATATCGAGTGTACGGATGATGACTTTCTTTCCTGCCATTGCCTCGGCTACCTTGCGGTATGCTGCAAACTGTTCTTCCTCGGTTGGATAATCCCTGCTCTCCAGATAAAGGAACTTGCTCCGGAACAGTCCGATGCCGCCGGCATCATTTGCCAGTACCGATGCCACATCCCCAACGCTTCCGATATTTGCATACAGGTTGATCTTTGTTCCGTCCTTTGTGATATTCTCCTTGCCCTTGAGTTCCTGCAGCAGACGCTTTTTCTCTTCATCCTCTGCTTTCTTCTTCTGGTAAGCTTCCATGACGGAGACCGGTGGATCAATGATGATCCTGCCCTCGTATCCATCGACGATACCCATTTTTCCATCGACATCTTCCGGAAAATCGACACCGATCAGTGCCGGGATATTCATGGTACGGGCCAGAATCGCGGTATGGGAATTGGTGGAACCGTGACGGATGACAAAGGAAAGCACCTTCGATTTATCAAGCTGTACGGTCTCACTTGGTGCCAGATCATCGGCAAGTAAAATCACCGGTTCATCGGCGTCCAGACCATTTCCTCCGTTGCCCTGTAAAATGGAAACCACGCGATTAGACACATCCCCTGACATCTGCTGAACGCTCGCGCATGTAGTCATCATCCATCGCCGCAAACATTTCGGAGAACGTATCTCCTGTGGATGCCACGGCATATTCTGCATTTACCTGCTGACCTTCGATCATATTTGTGATAGATTCTACGTAATCGAGATCTTCCAGCATCATCTTGATGTACTTCAAAAATTGCAGCGTTGACTTCACCGACTTCCTTTAACGCTTTTTCATAAAGTCCCGCCAACTGCTGTTTCGCTGTCTCCCTAGCATCTTCAAAACGTTTGATTTCTTTTTGCGGTATCGGTTATTTTCTCCCGCTTCACCTGATTTTCTGATTTCTGATAAATGGCAAGGCGGCCGATTGCCACCCCGCTGTATACGCTTTTTTGCCCTGAATTGTCATAGCGTCACCTCATCCTTTTCCTGATTCATTCTCTGCGAAAAGTTCTAAAAACCTATCTTACAGCTTCTCCTCTAAGAATTTGCCAAGTGCTGCAATTGCTTCTTCTTCCTGGTCTCCATCTGTCTTTAAGACGATTTCCTGTCCGCATTTTACACCAAGTCCCATAACTCCAAGGATTCTCTTGGCGTCAACTTCCTTACCATCTTTACTGATGGTTACTTTTGCATGGATATGCGGCTGCGGCTTTCACCAGTTCTCCTGCAGGTCTTGCGTGGATTCCCTGCTCGTCTTTGATGGTATACGTAAATTCTTTCATGATCATTCTCCTTTTCCTTTTTTGTTGTTGCTTCCTCCGTTTCCGAAGGAAGCTTTTTGTGTGTATCTCCTGTCAAATGGATTTATTATGCTGCATCCTTTTTTGATTACGCCAAGCATTACGGCTGTAATAACAGAGCCGACAGCCCATGCAAGGATGTATAACAGTGGATGGCCTACCGTGGCAAATACAAAGATTCCACCATGTGGTGCCATCAAGGTACATTTAAACAATGCGGACAAAAATCCGGCAACTCCGGCACCAACCAAGGTACATGGAATTACGTGAAGCGGATCTGCTGCTGCAAACGGGATCGCACCCTCGGTGATGAAGGAAGCACCCATTACGAAGTTGGATACCTTGGATCCACGTTCTTCCTTTGTAAATTTCTTCGGGAAGAACTGGCAGGCAAGCGCGATTCCGATCGGAGGAACCATACCACCGACCATGATCGCTGCCATGGCAATGTAACATGCCTGAACAGCCGGGTCGCCTGGCTGTGCACCTTTTTCAATCATCTGGCTTGCAGTTGCCAGTACGCCGGTACCAAATACATAAGCGGCTTTGTTGATTGAATGCCATGTCGATCGCCATCATTGCTCCGAGGATCAGTCCGAGTACGGTGATGTATCCCGCATCCGAGATTGCGGTCAGTCCGTTGCTCAGTCCGGTATTGATCAGTCCGATCAATGGGTTAAAGATAAAGCACATTAAAATACTGATAATTAAAATTCCAAGCAACGGATAAATCAGAGTCGGCTTGATTCCGTCTAAGGAAGCCGGCAGTTTTGAAAACGCTTTTTCAGGAACAGTACAATAAATCCGGCAAGGAATCCGGCTAAGATTCCGCCAAGGAAACCGGAAACGGTGTTACCGCCGTTGGCACCCTGGAATGCAAAGTCTGCGATAAATTTCTGGAAACCGGTTGTGGAATCCGCCCAGTTGTAACCGGTGACTAATGCGTTACCACTCGAGGCTAACAAACCGCCCGTAAAACCAACTGCAAGTCCCGGCCGGTCTGCGATCGAGTATGCAATGTAACCTGCAAGCACCGGAACCATCAGTCCCATTGCCAGTCCTCCGGCATACTTGAAGAATGCCGATAACGGCGTACAGGAACCGAATGCCGATCCACCGGTTGCACCATAGCCCATCAGGGTATCGATCAGAAATGCAATCGCTGTCATGATGCCGCCGCCGATAACAAACGGAAGCATGTGGGATACCCCACTCATCAGGTGTGTGTAAATCATGTGTGCGGTAGAACCACCCTCTGCTTTTTCTTCTTTTCTGCTGCCCTCTGCCGCATGGTAGACAGGTGCATCCCCGGCCACGGCACGGTTTAACAGCTGCTCTGCCTTGTTGATGCCGTCTGCAACCTTGCACCCAATGACTTTCTTTCCATCGAAGCGGTCCATCGGAACTTTGGTGTCAGCTGCAACGATGATTTGCGGTCGCTCCTGCGATCTCTTCATCGGTAAGCACATGCTTGGCTCCGCCGGAACCTCTGGTCTCTACCTTAATCGTGATTCCCATCTCAGCTGCATGCTTCTCTAAGCTTTCCGCTGCCATATAAGTATGTGCGATTCCGGTCGGGCATCCGGTTACGGCAAGTACCTTGTATTTTGCCCCAGTTTCGTCTTCTTTTTCATCCTCATCTTTTGCGCTTTCCGCATCATCGATGACTTTTAAGAATTCGTCTACGGTCTTTGCATTTTTCAGTCCGTTGGTAAAATTCTCATCCATCAGAAGTACGGAAAGTTTGCTGAGCACCTCCAGATGTACATTATCCTCGGTGTTTGAGCTGCAATCAGAAACAGTAAATTGACAGGTGCTCCATCTAACGCGTCAAACTCTACGCCATCCTTTACTACCATAGCTGCCAGTCCCGGTGCTTTCACAGCATCTGACTTGCAGTGTGGGATCGCAATTCCCTCTCCGATTCCGGGTTGTTCCTTCTTCTTCTCTTGCAAAAACCCCCTTGCGGTAAGTTTCCACATCGCGGATTTTTCCGCTTTTTGCCATGAGATCAACCATTTTGTTTAAAACATCCTGTTTTCCGGCTGCAGAACCATTCAGTTCAATGCTCTCGGCTGCAAGCAAATCTCTGATTCTCATAGTATACCCTCCTTAAAATAATTTTTTATTTGCATCCATCAATGCAAGTACTTCCTTTTTTGTTGCCAGCTCTTCGGAAAAAGCACTGGCACTTCCGGTACATACACCGTAGCGGAACGCATCTGCATAGCTGCCACCATTTAAATATCCATATACAAAACCAGCCACCATGGAATCTCCGGCACCTACGGAATTGACAAGCTTTCCTTTCGGTGCATCTGCCCGGAACTCCTGACCGTCTTCCGTCACAAGGACGGCTCCGTCACCTGCCATGGAAACAAGAACATTTCTTGCACCTTTTTCCTGCATGCGTTTTGCATATGTTACAACATCATCCTTATCATTGATTATCGTGTGGAAAATCTCTCCCAACTCATGATTGTTTGGTTTGATCAAAAACGGATGATAAGCAAGTACATTCATCAGCAGATCTCTGGTCGCATCTACTACAATATTGAGTTTCTTGTTCTGCAGATGTTCCATGATATCCATATACATGGATTCCGGCATTGTGTCCGGAATACTTCCGGCAAGTACCAGTGTATCGCCATCCTGCAATGCATCCAGTTTTCCGTAAAGCTTCCGGATATCTTCTGATGCAATCTTTGGTCCCTGTCCGTTGATTTCCGTCTCGGTCTGTGCCCGGAGTTTTACGTTGATACGGGACAATCCTTCGGTAACGTGAATAAAATCTGCGGTAACACCTTTCTCCTGAAGAAGCCGTGTGATGGCATCTCCGGTAAATCCTGCCATAAATCCAAGTGCGGTGCTTTCTTCCCCGAGATTTTTCAGTACCATTGAAACATTGATTCCTTTCCCCACCCGGAAAAAATAATTTCCTTACTGGTACGGTTGACCACACCGGTCATAAAGTTGTCCACATTTACAATGTAATCAATGGATGGATTAAATGTTACGGTATAGATCATTCTTTCACCTCCACAATATTTTTGTATTTTTTAAGTGCCGGCTTGTACAGCTCCGTTGTTAAGATGGTTGCCTGATCAAAATCAGCAAATTTCACACTGGAAAGCTGGTCAAACTTGCTGGCATCTGCCAGAATATAGCAGCGTTTGCAATTCTTCATGGAATATTTCTTTACCATGGCTTCCTTGATCTCCGGGGTGGAATATCCTTTGCTGACGCTGATTCCGTTCGTTCCCCAGAATCCTTTGGTAAAATTATACTTGGAAAGCATCTCCATGGCTTCCTCCCCGACGATCGCCTCTGTCTGGGATTTGAATTCGCCTCCCAGCAGATAAACACGGCAGCCCTTTTCCGCCAGAAGCTTTGCATGGCTGATGGCATTTGTCACAAACACCGCCTGTGTCTCCTTAATAAAAGGGATCATCGCCTCGGTGGATGTTCCGGCATCCAGATAAACAAAATCATCCGGGCGGATGAGGGATGCTGCATACTTTGCAATTGCATTCTTTTGTTCCGCATTCATCGTCTTACGGTTTCTGACATCCTCATCATGTGTACTCACACTCTCGGCCGTCTGGCGATTGCACCGCCATGTACCTTGGTCAGAAGACCATTCTCATCCATTGTGATTAAGTCCCGGCGGACGGTTGATTCTGAAGCGTCAAGTGCAGTCATAAGTTCCTGTATTGTGGCACTTCCCTCCGCTTCTATTATGGACAGTATCCTTGAAAATCGTTCTTCAGCAAGCATATGCCTCACTCCTTTGTTTTCTTTTTCGTTCACAATCTTTCAAAAAACGTTCATTTTGATGGTTCTTATTATAGTTACATTTTCTGTCATCGTCAATCACTTTCCGTCAAAATCATTCACAAAAACAACATGGGGATTTTGTGCATAATGTCATGCGTTATTGAACAAGGCGGCTATGGCTCGAAAGGACCGGGGAGGGGGACACCAATGGCAACCCGGCTCATGCTCCTTGCAATTAAGAGGCTGTAGGAATTTTTGTTTTAATTGCTATCAGGCGGACGCAACCGGTGGTCATTCGCCTTCCGGGCTCAGTGACCACCTGCCTCGTACATCCATGTACGAGGCTTGCTGAAAATTGAAAAAATTCCAACAGCCTCTAAAATGCAGGAGAAATCGCCGGGTTGCCATTGGTGTCCCCCTCCCCTTGGTCTTTCTACCTAGCAGTTTACAGTACAATTGTTTCACACCATGTCAAAAAGCCTATTATGTTTTGTAAAAAAGAACAGCATACTTATTGAGAGTATGTGTATTATTTGCTACAATATCCCCGGAATATGACAAAACAGGTTTTTCTGTAAATTTCTTGGTATTATCTTATAGAAATGCAGAAAACTTTATTTTACAATGATCCATTACAAACACAAGGAGGAATTATCATGAGAGAGGCGTTGAAACCCGAATTCAGGAAATCCGTCACAAAATTTTTACAGAAGTAGCCCGTATGGCTTATCATACCGAATGGCCTGTAAAGGAACGTATGGAAGAACTTCCATATAAGATTATTCCGGGAGAAACCGGAAATTTCAGAAACGATGTATTTTTGGAGCGTGCAATTGTCGGCGAACGCCTGCGTCTGGCAATGGCCTGCCAAACCGCAGTGCAGCAGAGCATGCCCCGGTATCCGATGGCATTGAAGCTGCTGACCAGGCAGAAACTTACTATACTCCGCCTCTCATTAATGTCATTAAATTTGCCTGCAATGCCTGTCCCACAAAACGTGTGCATGTAACAGACGGCTGTCAGGGATGTCTGGCACATCCCTGTATGGAAGTATGCCCGAAAGGAGCGGTTTCCTTAGACCGTACCACCGGCAGATCTATCATTGACCAGGAGAAATGTATCAAGTGCGGCCGCTGTGCAAGTGTCTGCTCCTATAACGCCATTATCATTCAGGAACGTCCATGTGCCAAAGCGTGCGGTATGGATGCCATTACTTCAGATGAAAACGGCAAAGCCAATATCGATTATGACAAGTGTGTTTCCTGCGGTCAGTGTCTGGTAAACTGTCCGTTCGGCGCCATTGCTGACAAATCCCAGATTTTCCAGACCATCCGTGCCATCCAGTCCGGTGAAAAGGTTTATGCAGCTGTCGCTCCTGCATTTGTCGGTCAGTTCGGACCAAAGTTACCCCTGGCAAGCTGCGTGCTGCCATGAAAGAACTCGGGTTTGCAGACGTTTTTGAGGTAGCAATCGGTGCGGATCTGTGCGCAAAGCAGGAAGCAGAAGATTTCTTAAAAGAAGTGCCGGATGAACTTCCATTCATGGCAACTTCCTGCTGTCCGGCATGGTCTGTCATGGCAAAGAAATTATTCCCGGATCACGCCAACTGTATTTCCATGGCACTGACTCCGATGACATTAACTGCACGTCTTATCAAAAAAAGCATAACCCAAATGCGAAGGTTGTCTTTATTGAACCATGTGCGGCCAAGAAACTCGAAGCAATGCGCCGCAGCGTCCGCAGTGAAGTAGATTTCGTGCTCACCTTTGAAGAAATGGCGGGTATTTTTGATGCGAAACATGTGGATCTGGAAAACATGGAAGAAGATCCGGATGGTGTAAGTGACGCTTCCACCGACGGAAGAAACTTTGCCGTTGCCGGTGGCGTTGCTCAGGCTGTCGTAGATGTCATCAAACGGGATCATCCGGAACAGGAGATCAAGGTGGCAAATGCCGAGGGATTAAAGGAATGCCGTCAGCTTTTAAAACTTGCCACATTAGGCAAATATCCGGGTTATCTGCTCGAAGGCATGGCTTGTCCGGGTGGATGCGTCGCCGGAGCCGGAACCATGCAGGCAATCAAGAAATCCCAGACAGCTGTCGGTCTGTATGCCAAGAAAGCAAACCATCAGTTCTCAAGCGAAACCGAATACATCAAAGAACTGGATAAACTGGTAGATTAAGTATCTGCCATATAAAAAAAGCCTGCGCTTTCGGAAATTCCGAAAACGCAGGGCTTTTTGTCTGTTCTTTATTCTACTTCAATTCCCGTATCAAAGGTTTTTGATTTCCACTGACCAAAGGAAGATGTGTATCTGCTGGTTCCTGCAATATCATTGTCAATCATGATTCCGCTGCATGTAGAATGAATCCGCCAGTACCTACTGTTTCCATACTTATGCACAATCGTGCGGCCACTGTAACTGTACTTATCTCCTGCAGATCTCTTAATCGTTCCTTTCTCATAAACCCCAATATCTTCCAGATAATCCTTTACCGCTTCCATTGAAGAAAATTCTCCGAAATATATGGCTATATGGGAGGAAGAACCACCCTTTCCATAAACAACTACATCTCCAAGTTCCAACTGTGAAAGGCTTTTCCCACTGCTTTTTCTTCCAATAGACTTCTTTGTGCCGGAATTCCACTGGATCGCACCCTTTCCTTTGTTGCAACCCCTGTTGTATACGAAATACTCGATCCGCTTACCCAGTCTCTGGTACAATGTGCTCCAACACTACATTTTTCAAGCGTGGTGGCACAGACAGAATATATTTCCGGAAACCATGGGCTACCGCATTGATCGTATGAGGAAGGAGAGGGCGTAATGTTTTTCCATGAGGTAAAATTCTTTTGGCGGCCATCTTAAATGCAAGTCATTAAGCAGATCAAACAAAAAATGTCTCCTGTCAGTTCGGCTGCATTAATGGACTCCCCTTGCAGATGAGACCGTTGATATGCCAGAAATTCAAGAGTTCGCATTGTTGGCCGCAGGTGTTAACCTTGATCGAATAGATACACTGGTGCAGAATCTTTAAAGATGCCAAAGCTGACGCAGGCTCTATTGTGTTGAGAAAAGCCAGAAAAATGTAGTAGATATTGCTGATGCATTTTGGTATCGTAAGTTTGTTGGGTGAGTTGTTAGAATTGTTAGCCATTCAGAGAAGCGATGTTTTAAGCAAAGTTGGCACCGTAATCGATGCTGCTGGTAATATTAACGAAAAAATGCATTTAATCATACAGAAAAAACGGAGATACCGGGGAGATCAAGTGGCAGAAGTTTGTTCAGATTCAGATAATGGATGTGGTAATCATCCAGAAGATACCACCACATGTTTCGGAGTCGTTTTTGGGCGGATAAGTAGGATAGCTCTGGTCTTCCTCTTTGCAGCGATGATGGCTGAAGCGCTTGTTAACGGTGCAATGATAGAGGTGAATCAGTGAACTTCAAAAGTGAAACCACGTTTACAATTAATTTTAACCACAAAATTGGTCATTGTAGATTGGTGCAGTATGCTTTCTATACGAATCAAAGAAAGAGTATAGTATAGCGGATTTACAGTTCAGCCCGGCTTCAGCAAAAACTTATGCAAGTGCAGCGGAGAGAGGCAGCTGTACAGCTTTGAAAAAAATGTTAGTTCTTTCTGTACCAAAGGGAGAATA
>VOFJ01000108.1_pt1 | contig 102000 bp, 186 predicted proteins | sample 5384081 | NCBI WGS metagenome assembly VOFJ01 (sample SAMN12384729, study PRJNA508395) | human gut metagenome | isolation source: healthy gut I | host: Homo sapiens | reverse complement strand
AACACTTTTTTTTCGCTTCTTACAACTATTCGCAAAACTTAAATCATTTAACAAATAGTTGTTTTTTTTGACCGACTTTTGGTTCTTTATTTTAAAGTCCGGGGTACATCCTTTTACTGTTTTTGCATAACCGCATCGAACGTGCCTTGCTTCCAGTTCTCAAATGCAAGTTCTACATCCGGCGGAACATCCGGTTTAAATCCTAAATCTGACAAGGAAGCTTCCGGAGCCGGGAGCAACAAGCTGTCAACCAACGCCTGACATTCGGCATCCGTCATATCTTTTTTTTGATAAGTTTCCGATATCGGATTTTTTTAAGGTACGAACCTTTTTTATACCGTCCGGATGCAGGTTGATAGACAAACGTCGTCATCGTGTTGGTACTCATCTGTATTTTAAGCGTACAGCGTCTTTCCATCTGTTTAACAGATTCACCCTCCGAGCCAAGCAACAAATCAAAAAATACCGGGATATTAATTTTAATCAATTTTCTCTGATGTATTGTCTGAAAACAGGTAACATTTCTGAATTTCAATTTTATATCAATTCATTTGATTTTTTGAGTATTTTATATTTCATTTTTTTTGATTAATGCTATAATGAATCAGGTACTTTTTCATATAAGGATATTCTATGGATATTCGGCTCTGTGCAAGGAAAATGTACACAATTCGTTTTTTGAGGACAAACATAATGCAGTTACAAAAATTACTTAGTTATACAAGACGTGCCATTGATTCATATGAAATGATTGAGGAAGGCGACAAAATTGCTGTTGGCATTTCCGGTGGCAAAGACAGCCTTACATTATTATATTCTCTCGCAGAATTACGACGATTTTATCCTAAAAATTTGAACTTGTTGCAATTACGGTTCATCTTGGGTTTGAGAACTTCGATACCACAAAAATTCAGGAAATCTGTAACAAATTGCAGGTAAAATACTATGTCGTAGATACGGAAATCTATGATGTTGTATTTCATGTTCGCAAAGAAAAAGAACCCTTGTTCGTTATGCGCAAAAAATGCGAAAAGGCGCCTTAAATGAAAAAAATAAAGGAACTTGGCTGCAATAAAATTGCATATGCGCATCATAAAGATGATTTTATCGAGACGTTTCTTATGTCTCTGTTGTATGAAGGCAGAATCCATACATTCTCGCCAAAAACATATCTGGATAAAAGCGAATTGATGGTAATTCGACCGCTTATGTATATAACAGAAGGAGAAATCATTGCATTCAAAAATGCGATGCAGCTCCCGGTAATCAAAAGCCCCTGCCCTGCTGATGGCTTTACAAAACGCGAATATGCAAAAGAAACACTTGCCAGACTGGAACAGGAAACGCCAGGATGCAAACAACGTATATTTGCTGCAATTGAACGGGGAAATCTGTCGGGTTGGCCATTAAAAAATAGAAAAACCCAGATTAAACAGACAAAACAAAGAATCCATATAAATTCAGGAATACATAATGCAAGAAACATATAAATGCAGGAAATATATATATGAATAAAAAATATATATATGAATAATAAGAATCATATATGAATACAGGAAACATATGAATGATATAAATGCAGAAAAAAGGAAGTAATTTTATGACTAATTGTGTTTGGTTAAATTGTAGTATATCGGTTTATATTTTTTATTATGCAACCAGTCATTCAATTACTTCCGTTTCTATTATATAATAAGTGTTCCATGATTTCTATAAAAAAGCAGAAAAATTTTCCATTACTCATGCGCTTTTTCTGCAACGGCTTCTTATAGATATTACCTTAGTTGTAATCGTTTACCTGATAATATGGCACAAGCAAATTGGTTCCATCTACAATAACATCCGTATTCAGATTGTTAATGGAAAGGACTTCGTCGATATAATCCTGTGTCGATGCATACTCCTCTGTCTTGTACTCATTTGCAATATCCCAAAGTGTATCGCCCTCTTCTATCGTGATACATTTATAATACTTTGTACTTGCATTTGAAGCGCTTGTTGCCGGTGAATCCTTATGAGAAATCAGGATATACAAAAACGTAATAATAATGATTCCTGCGATAATAAAAACTTTTTTCTTGTGCTGATAAATCTTACTAAATTTTTTCATAATAACTGCCTCCTTGTATTCATAATCGTATATAATAAGAACAAATTTTCTCTGAACAAATGTTTGAATTGATTATACCGAACAGTTGTTCATTTGTCAAGATATTTTCGAACATTTGTATTGTTAAACAGAAAATATTTTCTTATTTCGTATTGATGTAACAAGAATATCAGATTATATGTGTAAAAAAATTCCCAACAAATAAAGAACATTTGTTTGCAAAAATCGAAAATATGTGCTACTATATCTATATATATTTTAAGTTGAATTTTAAGGAGGATTTTACATGAGCAAAGAAACACTCACCAATAAACAGACTGAGATTCTTGAATATATACGCCATGAAATACTTGCAAAAAGGATATCCGCCATCTATCCGGGAGATTTGTCAGGCAGTTAATTTGAAGTCAACATCTTCTGTTCATGCGCATCTGGCTTCTCTTGAAGCCAAAGGCTACATACGGAGAGACTTGACAAAATCACGTTCGATTGAAATTATTGATGATGATTTTTCATTAACCAAACGTGAACTTGTCAATATTCCAATTGTCGGAACCGTTTCCTGCGGTCAACCGATTCTTGCAGAACAGAATATTGAAGATTATTTCCCGGTCCCACCGGAATATATTCACAACACAAATAATCAGACCTTTATGCTGCGGGTAAAGGGTGACAGTATGATTAATGTCGGTATCTATGAAAAAGACCTTGTTATTGTCGAGCAATGCTCTTCTCCCAGAAACGGGGAAATTGTCGTTGCTATGATTGAAGATGGTGCTACAGTTAAGACCTTTTATAAAGAGGAAGGTGTTATTCGTCTGCAGCCGGAGAATGATTTTATGGACCCGATTATCGTGGAACACTGCGAAATCCTTGGCAGAGTTCTCGGATTATTCCGTAACTTTATATAAAAATTGTTTGTGGCAAAACATATCCGTAACCATATTATATAAAAATCATAACCGCGTTTTATAATCCATAACCACGTTATATAAAAACCATATTGTATTTTCTGAATACAGATTCTACAATATGGTTTTTTGTATACAAAGATTGTTAATGGAAAGGACTTATGATGATTTTTTTTTCTGCGTACAATTTTAATCATGAATGTTTTTTACTACTCATTCTGTGCTTCTAGCTCTTTAACAGCCTGCTCCAATACATAATCTGTTTTGTCGCAGAATATGGCTTCTACTGCCTTTTCATCAAAAAGGAATTTGGATATCGAGCGAAGTGGTTGCATTCAGATTCGCATCCGTATCTACAAATACGCTGCCATCTTCATTTAACAGCAAGACTGCCGAATATGTCAGCGCTGCCTTATCAAAAAAATACAGCATGAATACCCTGCGCAGAGCAGGATGAATGTGTGAATCCGATAATCGTTACATTTGGAAAATCTTCAAAACACTTTTGTTAAATGGTCGCCGGCGCTGACCGTTTCGGCATTTACCAGTAAAACGATTCTTCCATGTCCCCAGAGATTTTGCCCATGATAGTTTAAACTCTGGTATATCTGATACCTGCCCTGATTATCCTTTTCATAGTTACAGGTATCTGTATTGAATACACCATCACACGCATAAACATGTTCGCCTTCCGGCGCAAAAAGCTCTGCCAGCGTCTTTACATAATCGCCGGAGCCGCCGCCATTAGCGCGCAAATCGAGGATAATGTTCTGGACGCCCTGTTCTTTAACGCAGAAAGGGACGCTGTCAGTTCTTCCCGCATTTGGGAGAAATCTGCAGATTCATCGGATTCAGAATCATAACTCATCTCGCGAAGACGCAGCAGCGCAGTCTTTTCTGTCACATTCTGCCATTCAAGATTTGAAACAGGCGCGCCCTGGTCGATAAGTTCTAAGGTTTCTTCCACACGTTTGCTGTATCCGCCTAATTTGTGCAGGAACCGCTTCGTTGGAATTACCATTCTCGTCCAAATATGTAACAGAAACGGTCTCTCCCCCTGCCCCCTACTACCAGAATTGCATCATAAAACTCCCTGTTTTCTTCGGATGCAAAATTAAGTACCGTCATCGTGATTGCCTGTTTCTGTTCGTCTATCGACTTTCCATCCCATGCAAGGACTTCCGTTCCATTCTTAATTCCGGCATTTGCCGCCTCACTGTTTTCTTCGACATTGACTGCTACTGTTCTGCCATCCGATAATGTCATAAGCGCCAATCCGTAATCATTTCCAAACAACCTGTCATAAGCAGATGAAAGAACGTCCGCATCCTCGGTGCTGAAATCCACATGCATATCATCAAATTCTCTTGTAAACTGAATCCATGCGGCAGCATTTAAAACAGCATCCTGCTTTTTATATGCTTCCTCAAACTGCGGCAGATACGTTTCATATAATGCATCAAAATCAATCTCTTTTTTCCGCTGTAAGAACATAGTGCTTTTTCATCTCTGAAACCGCGTCCTTAAAATCGTCCACATAATTATCCGCTCTGTAAAATGGATTCGTAAGACAAATCAGGACAGATATCCCTGTCAGACAGGCAGAAATCAGCACAGACCATTTTCTGATTTTTGGAGCATCCCGGAAAAAATCCGCTCGTCAGAAGGAGAACGCCTGCATATGCGCCAAGCATTGACCATTCAAATCCAAATATCGCAATAAAAACCATACCAATGATTGCCGGAAGCAGATACAGGAGACGAAATTTTGTATTCAAATTTTTCACAGCATAGTCCGTAAGCCAATATAACAATACCGCAAATACAAAGGAAACAGCAACAAACGCAATATCGCCAATTTTCATCGTCCAGTCACCTCCTATTTCAAATCATCTTTCTTAAAAAACAGGTATCCGAGAATCAAAAATATACTGCCGAATAAAATGGAACTGCCAATGATTGCGGCAATCTCAGGCGCCTGTAGAGAAGATTCAAATATAAGAATCATTCCATCTTTGTCAGACAAGTTATACGTTGACCATTCTGCAAAAGAAAAGATTCTGGAAAGGCTGGATAACCCCAAAAAAGGCATATCCATTTCCAACAAATGAATCAACGATTTCCCCCGCCCAGCAGCGCTATCGTAAAACCAGCCGCCATAATAACATATGGATTTCGGATAATAATTGCCAAAAATGCTATTTCGCATATAATTCTGACTATCGGAAATACCGCTATCAACAACCGCATAATCAGTTCACCATTCTTGATTCCGGTTCCAAACGGAACAAATAGCTGCAGGACAAATAACGGAATCATCAGAATCAGAATCGTACCTGCAGTACCGCCGATTATACTGATAATCGCTCTGGAGAAATATACATCCTTTCGCCTATGTCCATTTAGTATTTCATAGTTTACTGTTTTATCTAAAAAATCATTGCAAAAAGCGAAACCGGTAAAACAAATGCCAAATGCCAACGCAATCGGAACGAAAAAATGCCGCCATTTTTTGCAATATAATCACACAATGGTTTTGATGTTTCTAAACTGTACTCTCCCCCCACCAGAGTGAAATTTGTAAAAAAAACTTAAAATTATTAAAATCAGATACAGAATCCGGGATGATTTCAATTCATATATCTGTGATTTTACAATCTGTTTCATATTTCCCTCCTAATCCATATCCCTTTTTTCGTAAAAGAATACATGCAACCGTTCCAAGCACAGCCAATATAAAAACTGTAATCAGAATCGTAGACAGGATTTCACCGGATTCGGCTGCAATCTTATAAATAATTACATCTTTTCCGTCTATAAATTTTGTGGTATAGTTTCCAAAATCCGTCAATTGAAACAGCTTAACGCTTGAAAACAGATTTGCAGTCATTTTCGTATTATCTGTAAAAATATTTGCCAAAAGGGATAGAAACATGCTCATCGAAAACCATAGCCAGCCAACTGAAAGCGCGCCATAACAATTACGGATAAAAAATGACAGAAACGCTGATATAAGAATTATCCGTACAGTTATCACAAAGATAAGTCCATATCGTATCAATGCATCTCCAAGCGACACCTGATTTCCCCAGCCGCGTATCAGACTTACCAGAACCGTTGGTAAGACAAGAAATAGAAACAATGCCGCCAGAACCCATATCAGGCTTACAATTACCCTTGCCAGATACACATCGCGTCGTTTGTGACCGGACAGAATTTCGTAATTGATGGTTTTGTCGTTGCAGTCCCACCCGCAGATTCGTGTCGTCCAAGCCAAAGAAAGAAGTAAAATCAGGATACCGCAATTCGAGCCTGTACTGATAAAGCACATACCGCCATTTTGAAAATCAAATCCGGTGTCAATCCATGCAATACCATAGGACAGTAAAACAGCAAGTAAACCGATATAGATAAAATACGCATCTTTTCGATTCTGGTAATTTAATGCCTTCATAATATTCCACATACTTATTCACCTGCCATATCCATATAATAATACTGCTCCAGATTTGCTTCATAAATATGGAGGTCAATCGGTATCACGCCATGCTCAAACAGCGTTTTGCTGATGATTTCCTGTTTGTCCAGCATTTCAAATAACCGGATGCTGCCATCTTCTTCGACATCAAAATCATGAATCCCCAGCTCTTTTTCCAGAATCGTAAGTGCAAGCGCATCCTGATTCGTATGAATATGATAATATTTTTTGCAGATTTTCTGCAATTTCTCTGCAGATACCTGCTGTTTGATTTCTCCATCGTGGATAAAAATATAATCGGTACAAAGGAGCGATAATTCACTCAAAATATGCGATGAAATCAGAATGGTTATATGTTCCTCTTTATTTAATTTCAAAAGCAATTCCCGGATTTCAACAATTCCTTCCGGGTCCAGACCATTGACCGGTTCATCCAGCACCATAATTTCCGGATTGGATAACAAAGCGATGGCGATTCCAAGCCGCTGCCGCATACCAAGCGAAAACTTTTCAATGCATTTTTTTTTCCGGCATCGGCAAGTCCTACCAGTTCCAGCACTTCATCGATTCTGCCTTTATCCGGAATTCCTTTTTTTGCAGGCGTTGTTTTTCCAGATTCTGTCTGGCAGTCATCTTGCCTTTCGCATATGGTGTTTCAATGATAAAACTCATCCGCTCTCTCGCTTTTGCAAGTTCCTCATCAGAACTGCCGCCATAAATGGTGATAGTGCCATCCGTTGGAAGAATCAGACCGCCGAGCATTTTCATGATTGTAGTTTTTCCGGCGCCATTCGGTCCAATCAAGCCGCAAATCATCCCTTCTTCTATCTTAAAATCTGCATGCTTCACCACTTTTTGTTTCATATACTGTTTTTCCAGATTTTTTGCTTCAATAATAACCTTTGGCATAGTATTTCTTCCCTTCTGTCTGAAATAAAAATACAAGTTTTGAACAATTTACAGCATAACAGGAAAACATAAAGAAATTCTTAATTCTCAAATTTTCTTGAAAAAAAGTTTTTAAAATCAGAAAGCTGTCTGCAATTCCATGGAAATAACAAGTTTATCGTCTTTGATTTCTGCATTTATTGAAATATCCTGCTTGTCCGCAAGAAGTTTAACAATATACAAACCGAGCCCCATCCCCTTTTTTCGAAGCGTCTGTATTGCCGCGATACGTCCGTTCAAACAAATTCTCAATTTCAAAAGATGATTGCTCTGGAAGCGGATTCGAAAAACAGATTTGACACCTGCCCGAACTGCATTCCATTGAAATTTCAAATGTATCGGAGGCATATTTTATGATATTTTGCAGCAGATTACTCCACATGCGAATCAGATACTGCTCATTTGCCAGAACAATCACTGTTTTTTCCGGCAGATGAATGTCCGGCGTCAGATGATTTTGTCGAATAACCGCTTCATGCTCCACAATAAACTGCATCAGCAGATTTGTTGCATTGACTTTTGTGATTTCCGCCTTTTTGCTGTCGCTTTCCAAAACAGACATTTCAAAAAATTCATCTACCATTACCTTTAATGTATCGGTCTGTTTTTCACAATTCTGTAGATATGCATGCTGTTCCTCCGATAAGCATGTATTGGACGCCATTTGAAGATTTCCTTTGATTACGGTTAAAGGCGTCCGCATATCATGCGCAATATCGGATATCGACTGTTTCAGCGTTTCACTCATTTTTTCCGATTCATATTTTAACCGCTTCTGATACTCCAGATTCCGGTTAATTTCCGCTGCAAAGTCCGTAAGGTCGTTATCTACAAGGTCAATCCGAAGCGGACTGTTGTTCTCCAGACTTCTTGTTTCTGCCAGCTCTTTTTTGGCTTTTTTTAATTGTCTTTTTCATCCGGTAAATATAAGTGCCAAGAATGCTGCAGCAAAAAAATCAGAAGGATGCTTATTATCCATGGAATCATAACGCATCCTCCTTCAGACGATATCCAATCCCCCATACCGTTTCAATATAATCGTTTCCCGTCGCTTTTTTTCAGCTTTGCCCGGCAAATTGCTTACATGAACATTAATGGTATTATCTTCATAATAATATTCATCGTTCCATACCGATTCATACAGATTTGCCTTTGTAAATGTTTTCGGGGGATTTTGCAGAAATAATGTCAGTATTGTTAATTCTTTTGATGTCAGAGAAATCAGTTTCTCCTGATATAAGACGCGGTTTTCTTCCGGATATAACCGCAGTTTCCCTGCAGAAAGCCAGGTTTCTTTTTTTTTGATTTTTTGTGAATGCACCGCCTCGCCTTAGAACAACTTCTATCCGTACCAGAACTTCGTTCAAATCAAATGGTTTCAGCAGATAATCATCCGCGCCCATGCGCAGTACATCTAATCTTGTTTCCATCTGGGACTTTGCAGACAGACAAATAACCGGAGTATCCGCATGTGTACGAAGTTCCCGGATTAATTCTTCGCCGCTTTTATATGGCAGCATCAAATCCATCAGAATCAAGTCATATGAATTTTTAGTCAACAGAGAGGAAGCTGTCTTTCCATCGAACGCAGAACTGATTTCATAGCCATGTTCAATCAGAAAATCAGCAAGCATATCACTGATTTGACGATGGTCTTCAACAATTAGAATATGCAGTTTGCCGGTTTCGTTTTCTAACATAGGAATCTTCTCCGATAACAATTAATAAATCTGTTTATCCGGCTGACGCTGGGCGATTTCTTTAAATGCTTCAAAGTTCTGCTTAAACAGTTCTACAACCTGCGGGTCAAAGTGTTTGCCGCTCAGGCTTACAATCTCATTATATGTCTCCTCAACGCTCCATCCGCGTTTATAGTACCGTTCAGAGGTCAGTGCGTCAAAAACGTCGCAAACTGCCATTAAACGGCTGATATAGGCTATCTCTTCGCCCTTCATACCCAGAAAACCGCTTCCATCCCATCGTTCATGGTGTTCCTTTGCAATTGTACGGGCAAGCTGCATCATTTCTCCCGGCCACCGTTCCAGTAAGGCATCTCCATATAAAACATGACTTTTTCATAATTGCAAATTCTTCGTCGGTCAGCTTGGAAGGTTTATCAAGAATTTCTTCACTAATCATCAGTTTCCCGATATCATGCATCATCGCTGCTGTTGACAGCTTATCGACATAATCATCATCAAATCCGGATGCTTTTCCAAGCACCTTCATATATTCCGCTACCCGCTTAATGTGTTCTCCGGTATATTTGGATTTGCTCTCTGAAAGCTCTGCAAATGCAAATATCAGCTCTTTCTGATTGCTTTTTACTTCTTCGGCATTATCAATCACACTGTTCAGCATAATTGAATTTCTGGAAACAATAAAATAAGCAACAAGGGAAAGAATCAATATCGTAATCACACATGGAAATACGGACAAAACAATACTGTCTGTATAATTATCATAAATCGGCGCAACCATAAAATCGCAGTACGCAAGATTGATAAAATCTGCCAGCAAAACACCTACAGTGGACAACAAAGCAGTAAACAATACAAGCGTTTTATTGTAATATAACGATGTAAGTAAAATAGGAAAAATCCAGACAACCAGCGCCATATGCGAAAAGACGGAATTCAGGACAATACAATTAAATACAGCAATAAAAATAACCATATATTTTATCAAAGGATTATTGTCATGTTTAAAGAAATCAATCACTATCGTTGGTATCAAAGAAAAAAATACAGCAAAGAATCATGCATATTGTAACGACAACAACATTACATTCCCTGCTGAAAAAGGCAAATGCCCATAAAGCAACAACAAGTTCAACAAAAAAGCGCATGCACTTGGCTGCAATATGATTAATCTTAATATAATTATCCTTTAATAATCTGTTTTCGTTCATTCCTACCCCAAACAATTTATCCAAGAAACTCCTGTGTTACATCGAAAGCATCGCTCCAGATACGCCCCATATTGTAAAATCTTCTGGCTTCATCTGAAAAGATATGAACAATTATATCATAATAATCCAATAAAATCCATCCTCCCTGCGAATATCCTTCTACACTTTTTATCAAATACCCGTTTTTATTCATATTTTTTCTTCTACACAATCGCACATTGCCTGAACCTGATTCCGGTTCGTTCCGTCCGCAATAATAAAATAATCGGCAACATCCGATACGTTTCGGATATCCAGCACCTTTATATTAAACGCCTTTTTATCTTCCAACGCTTTGCATGCATGGCGCACCATTTCTTCTGATTTTTTCATATATCCGGTTTCTCCTTTTTAATTTATCATCAGGTAATTGCGAAACTATGATTTTTTTTCATAATAGTTGTGCAGAATGCATGATGCCATAAGCAGGTGATATGAGGTCGCCGGTACTTAGACACCGTACTTTGGTGTCTTATGTACCGTTGCAGACCGAATCAAGTGCAAACGTCCTGCGTTGGCATACTTGCATTTGCACAACCAATACAAAGATTTCCGCATTTCGCAATTACCTGTTATCTATCATCCGCAAGACTGCCTGCGACCATCTGATGTGCGACATAATAATTATAAGTTTCTATCGACATCGGGTCCGTATCATCCGCAGAACTTTCCAGATAAGATAATGTATTTTTCAGAATATGAATAATGCATCTGTCAATATCTGTAAAGGCTTCCTGACGGATAATCTCTATTTCATCCAAATGTTTCCGGTTCGGCTCAATGTAATCTGCTACAAAAATAATTTTTTCCAGCAGATTCATGCCGGGTTTTCCGGTCGTATGGCATTCAATTGCCGACAGAATATCCGCATCCGTTACTTCATATTTTTCTCTGGCATAAAAGGCTCCAAGCTTGGCATGCAGAAGTTCCGGGTTCTGATATTCCCATTCGCTGATTGGCAGATTGTGTCTGGTACAGCGCTCAATTTTTTCTTCCGGAGACAGACATTTCGCACAATCATGTAAAAGTCCCGCTGTCAGCGCTTTTTTTACATCAGCGCCATGGACCATTGCAAGACAGCCTGCAACATATTCCACGCCAAGAGAATGTTCAAATCTTCGTTCCGTCAGTTTCTTCTGCAGTTTTTCTCTCATTTCCTGTCTGTTCATTGTTCGATTTCCTCTCTTTCCCGTCTGCCGCTTTCTGTTTCCGCCCTGCTGTCATCCGCGTCTTTGCCGGAACAATATAATTGATTGGCTTCGATATATGCAAGAACCTTATCCGGCACCATTCCGTCTATCGGATATCCGGATTTCCGCTTTTTTCGGATGTCGGTCGAAGATATTGGTAATGGCTTCATATTCATGGCTTCAATCCGGCATGCGCCATACTGTTTCTTTAATTCCGATATTTTCATCCGGACATCGTTCATTTCGACAGCATCTCTGGTCGTAACGATTAAAGACGCAAGTTTCAGAATTTTTCCCGGATTTTTCCAGGAATCAAACTGTAAAATGGAATCGCCGCCCATAATAAAATACCACGCTACGCCGGGATATGCCGCTGTCAGCAATTCTAACGTATCCGCTGTATAGGTAATGCCCTCTCTCCAGTTCAAAAACCGGAATATTCCATCAGCGGCATATCTTCTACCGCCAGTTTTACCATAGCGGCACGCTGCTCATTTGTAATATTGGTATCCGGCTTTTTATATCCGGGGATATGATTCGGCATCAAAAACAACCAATTGAGACCAAACTGCCGGATGGCCTGTTTTGCAAGCTCCAAATGACCGTTATGCACCGGGTTAAATGTTCCGCCGAGAATTCCAAACTTTACCGGTCGCCCCATCGGTTGCTGCCGGAGGACGTTTTGAATTGTGTCGTTCCTGCTATCTGTCATTTTTTCATTCCTTTATTTGGGAAGTTCAATTTTTTTTTATGTGTCTTTGAAGGTCTGTATATTACAATTTTACGTCCAATTACCTGAACCACCTGTGATTTTGTCCGTTCGGAAAGCACAGACGCGATTTCTTTCGGTTCTTCCAGACAGTTCTTTAATACGGATATTTTAATCAGTTCTCTGGCTTCTAACGCCTCGTTTACAGACTCGGTAAATTCCGGTGTCAGTGAACTCTTGCCAATATTCAAAATCGGTTCTATATTCATCGCAAGACTTTTTAAATATGCTCTTTGCTTACTTGTCATCGCAATTCCTCTTTCTTATTTATAATAATCAAATTCAAATCCATACATACGGACCGTATCACCTTCGCCAATTCCAAGTGCTTCCAGCTCGTCAAGGATTCCATTGTCTTTCAGGAATTTCTGGAAAAACTCAAAGCCTTTTTCCGACTCCAGATTCGTATATCCAAGCATACGCTCAATGCGTGGTCCCTCAATTACATAGACATCCTCATTTTCGTCATAACGGACTTCAAATGGCAAATCCGGATTGTCATGGAAGTCAAGGTCGACTTCCGGTGCAAATTCAACGACGTCATCCGGCGCGTTTTTCACAAGGTCATTCACATACCATAACAGTTCTGAAACACCTTTCCCGGATACCGCAGATATTGGAAACACCTTTACACCGTCTTTTTCAAATTCTTTTCCTTCAACAGTTCAATAACAGTTTCATATCCAACTGCATCTAACGCATCTATTTTATTTGCCGCAATTACAGTCGGACGACTTTCAATATCCTTATTATATTTTTTGAGTTCCTCATTGATAATCTTTACATCATTTACCGGGTCCCTGCCATCAACGGATGCCGCGTCCACAATATGAATAATGACTTTGGTTCGTTCAATATGGCGCAAAAATTCAAGTCCAAGACCAACGCCTTCCGAGGCGCCTTCAATAATTCCCGGAATATCGGCAATCACAAAGCCATTATGCTCGCCGAGGTCAACAACGCCCAGATTTGGGGTAAGCGTTGTAAAATGATATTCTGCAATCTTCGGGCGGGCATTTGTGACTCTGGACAAAAACGTAGATTTTCCGACGCTTGGGAATCAGACCAGTCCGACGTCGGCAATACATTTCAATTCCAGGTCAACAATCAATTCTTTTGCCGGTTGTCCCGGCTGTGCATATTTTGGCGCCTGGCATGGTTGACGTAACATAATTACGGTTACCTTTTCCGCCGCGTCCGCCTTTTAAAAGCACGATTGGTTCTTTCTTATCTGCCATATCGAGGATAACTTTTCCAGTTTCGGAATCTTTGATTACCGTTCCCGGCGGAACTTTTAAAATAACATCTGCTCCGTTTGCACCATGGCAGTTTCTTTCTTTTTCCTCCAGGTTCTCCATCCTGGGCTTTATATTTTGTTATATGTCTGAAATCGGTCAGCGTGTTCAAACCCTCGTCAACGACAAAAATCACATCGCCGCCTTTTCCGCCATCTCCGCCATCCGGGCCGCCATCCGGGACATATTTTTCCCGACGAAATGAAACATGTCCATCGCCGCCTTTTCCTGCTCTGATAAATATTCTGGCTCTGTCGGCAAACATTGTTTTCCTCCTTTACAGATACTTTGTTTTTTTTTTTGAAAGAAAGAGCCGGAATAAACTTGATTTACTCCGGCTGATAAAATACATAAACTTAAGTAAAATTATTCATTTACAACAGGGTAAACAGAAACTTTCTTCTTATCTCTACCCTTTCTCTCAAATCTTACAACACCATCAGCAGTAGCGAATAATGTGTCATCACCGCCAATACCAACATTAAGACCTGGATGAATCTTTGTTCCACGCTGTCTGTAAAGGATGTTACCAGCCTTAACAAACTGTCCGTCAGCGCGCTTAGCTCCTAATCTCTTTGACTCGGAATCTCTGCCGTTCTTAGTAGAACCAACACCTTTTTATGAGCAAAAAACTGAAGTTCCATCTTCATCATTTCAATTCCACCTCCTTAAAGGTTATACAAATAAAATCACTATAGGATTCACCGATATCTGTTATGCCTGTCTCAAACACGCCCAGAATCAATGAAGCATCATGTCCCGGTACTGTATCAAACATCAATTCCAAATCTCCGTTTTTCTGATTGCTTTCTGCATGAAAATCTTCCGTACAGAATTTCTCAATCGAATTTACAGGTTGTAATTGCAAGCGCCGATACAGCGCTGCATACAATATCGGAACCGGAATCTGCATAACCGGCATGTCCGGATATTTGAAATCCTATCCTGTCTGAATTCTTATTTTTATAAATGGTTACCTGTATCATATGGATTATGCGTTAATAGACTTAATCTCAACCTGTGTATAAGCCTGTCTGTGACCATTCTTCTTATGATAGCCAGTCTTTCTCTTGTACTTGTAAACAACTACTTTCTTAGCCTTGCCATCACCAATTACGGTTGCTGTAACGGTTGCGTTTGCAACTTCGTCACCACATTTTACGTCTGAATCAGTACTTACTAAGATAACGTCATCAAATGTTACTTCGCTTCCAGCCTCAGCTCCAAGCTTTTCTACTCTGATTACGTCTCCTTCAGCTACCTTGTACTGCTTTCCGCCTGTTGCTATAATAGCGTACATAGGGTTACCTCCTTAATCAAACTCGCCAGTTATGGTGTCGCAAAATATGCGAACTTCTACCTCACTGTGCGGCACACTAATACAATTTATCATCTTGTTCTCATTTTGTCAATGAAATTTTTACATTTTAATGCTGCAATTGTTCGTTTAATGATTTCCGAATCTTCTTTCTGGTTAATTCCACGAGTCCCAATTTGGTAATATCGACAAATGCCGCCGGAACGGAATCCTTTTTGCAGTTCCTGTTCAATGATTTTCTGAATCTTCATCATGGATTCCGGCTGTTTCATATTGATAAAATCAATGATAATAATGCCGGACAGATTTCGAAGCCGCATCTGTCTGCAGGCTTCCACTGCCGCTTCCGAATTAATGCGCAGCAGATGTTCTTCAAATGTTTTATTTTCCATGGATTTGCCGGTATTGACATCAATTACAGTCATGGCTTCTGTCTGCTCAATGACAAGATATGCGCCTGATTTCATCCATACTTTTTCTTTTCTCAGATTTGTCAGTTCTTTTGGCAGATTGTAAACGGTCATCAGACTGCAGTTCTTATCCTGATAAAAAGACAATCTCACATCTGTTATGTTTCTCTGTACCAGATAGTCCTGAAACTCCGCCAAAATCTCCTGCTTGTCCGTCACAATTTCATCCAGCCCGGTATTGTGTTTTAATATGAAGAAATCCAGATATGCCGAGTCCTTTTTTATAGACGCAGGAATAGCAGGTTCTGGAGCCGGCAATCTGAATTATCTGATGCAGTCTGTCAGATAATTGCATCAGTTCTTCTGTGATTGTTTCATCTTCCAGTTCCTCGCAAACCGTTCTTAATATACAGCCAAAGCCTTCGGGCAATACCTGTTTCGCCAGATGATGCAGATGATTCCGTTTTTTTCTTTGTTCTTTATCTTTCCCGAAATACCAATCCGCCCGGTAGTATTCACAAGGACGCATTCACTTTTTTTTAGCTGCAGCTCCGCAGTTGCAACCGGATTCTTTGTCTTGATTGCGTCTTTACAGACCTGGATTAGAATTTCATCCCCGGGTTTTAAGGTTTTGTCCTTTTTTGGGATTCAGAAAAACAGTTTCGTTTTCGCTGATGGCATAATAACAGGGAAGACCGCGTCCGATATCAACAAAAAAGCAGCATCAATATTTTTTACGATATTTTCCACTTTTCCGACATAGATATTTCCAAGAATCGACTGCCGGTCAAACAGCATCAAATCCATCAATTTTCCATCCGTATAAAACGCTTCCAGTATTTGATTTTCATAATCTGTGATTACAAGTTTATTCATTAAAATTCCTTACCGGCCATATAAAGCGGTTCTAACGTTCCTTCATTATCATAGTAGGTTTCCAGACGGTGAATGTTTATTTTAAAGAAATCGTAGGATTCCTCACAATACGCATACAATGCCTGCATCACAAGTTCCGGTTTCAGATTGTACGAACTTCCGGTCAGCAGCAGCATATAAATACCGTTTTCTCTCCTGTCCAGTTTTAAAATACCCGGACGGATATTTTCTTCCTGTTCTTTTTTTTCTTCGTTTTTCTTCAGGACAACAATTTCATCTCTGGCAAAAAAGTTTCCAGCGCAGAAAGAATTTTTTCACTTTCTTCCGTTTCTTCCCGAAATGTAATCCGGTAATCTGATGCGGCAACAATGGACATGGCATTTTTTGCATCATCCGGTATCCGAACGCATTTGGAAACAACGATATCTTCAACAGAAACTGCATTTAAGGCAGCTATCATTTCATTGGACGAAGACACTTCGTCAAATTCCGCGTCAAAATATTCGCCATCCGATGTAATCCCAAGCGCAAGCGGCGCGGCAAAAAGAAATAATCTGATGCGGCGAATAGCCTTTGGAATAACTGATTTTCAGGTTTGCCCGCCGGATTTCTTTCTGAAAATAGCGCATAACGTCCAGATGCCCGATAAATTTCAGGTTTCCAAGTTTGGAGTATTTAATTCTTATTTTCAAAACAGACACCTCCTCCAAACACCGCAGCGCCGCAGCCGGAACATTTTACACGACAGTTTTGGCGTAACGACTTCCGCCTGCGCTTTTTTCCATTCGTTTTCCATAAATTTGCGCGTAACTCCTATATTGATAAAATCCCATGGAAGAATCTCGTCTACACTTCTGTCGCGATATGTGTAAAATCCGATATCAATGTGATTTTTTTCTAACGCGTTATCCCAGTTTTCCTTTTTTAAAATATTCCGTCCAAGCATCAAAAATCTGCCCGGACTGGTAGACGTCATAGATGACCTTGCAAAGCTTTCTGTCGCCCCGCGCAAGCAATCCTTCCAGAATCGTAATATCCGCTTCGTGATAGGCAAATTTCAGGCTTTTATGATTTTTTGCCGCCCGGAATTTGTCTTTGACAAAATATGCCCGTTTCTGGAATTCTTCCGGCGTAATCATCGGCGCCCATTGAAATGGGGTAAATGGTTTTGGAACAAAATAAGAGGCGGAAGCGGATACCATAACGCGTCCATCTCTTTTTTTTTTTTCGGAATATTCGCAAAATAAAGCTCCGCTGATTTCTTCGGATAAATCAGCAATGCCTGCAATATCGTCATAGGTTTCCGTTGGAAGTCCCATCATAAAATAAAGCTTAACCTTGTTCCAGCCACCCAGAAACGCCTGAAGCGAGCCATTCATAATATCCTCTTTCGTCAATCCCTTATTGATTACATTGCGAAGCCTTTGCGTTCCTGCTTCCGGTGCAAAGGTCAGGGAATTCTTTTTTATATCCTGAATTTTGCTCATAACATCCAGAGAAAATGCATCGATTCGAAGCGATGGCAGGGAAATATTAATATGCTGGTTGTCCATTTTTTCAATCAGGCAATCGGTCAGCTGCGGCAATGCTTCGTAGTCGCTGGAACTTAATGAACTGAACGTAATCTCCTCCTGCCCGGTATTTTCAAGCATCGCTTCTGCATAATGCTCCAATACATGTACATCTTTCTGTCTGGTCGGGCGGTAAATCATGCCTGCCTGACAAAACCGGCAGCCTCTGATACAACCCCGCATAATTTCAAGCACCACTCTGTCCTGCGTCACTTTCATGTAGGAAACAACCGGTTTATCCGGATAGACAACCGACGACATATCGGAAACAACCTGTTTGATGATTTCTTTCGGCACTTCCGGATACTTCGGCTGAAATGAGGCAATCGTCCCATCTGCATGATATGTGACATCATAAAGCGCCGGCACATAAAGTCCCGAAATCTGTGAAACCTTTATCAGAAAATCTTCTTTTGTCATATCGGAATGTTTGTAGATTTTATAGAGTTCAATTAAATCACCGTAAACCGTTTCCCCTCTCCGATATAGAAAATATCAAAGAAATCGGCAATGGGCTCAGGATTATAGGTGCAGGGACCGCCGCCGATAACAATCGTATCGCCCTTTTTTTTCTGTCTTTTGACCAAATCGGAATTCCTGCAAGGTCAAGCACCTGCAAAATATTCGTATAACACATCTCGTATTGAAGGGTAATTCCAAGAAAATCAAAATCTTTCAGATTTGTCCTGCGATTCCAGTGCAAATAATGGGATATTCTTTTCCTTCATGACTGCATGAAGGTCCGGCCACGGAGAATAGACACGTTCACACCAGGTATCTTCCCGGCGGTTGAACATGTCGTACAATATTTGTATACCAAGATGAGACATTCCAATCTCATATACATCAGGAAAACACATACAAAACCGGACGTCTATTTTGTCCTTATCTTTCATAACGCTGTTGTATTCTCCCCCCCGATATATCTCGCAGGTTTTTCAATACTCATTAAAATCTCATCTGATAATGCAAGTTTTCTCATTTTTATCTCCGTAACATTTAGTTTTTGAAACTGTGGATTGGAGCAGGGATTCTTCCTCCACGGTTTATAAATTTCTCACAGGAGAACTGGTTCACCGGCATGATCGGCGCATAACCGAGAAGCCCTCCAAATTCCGCCTTGTCGCCAACGCCTTTTCCGATAACCGGAATCAGCCGGACTGCTGTTGTTTTCTGGTTAAATCATACCGAGCGCCATTTCATCTGCAATAATACCGGATATCGTAGACGCCTTTGTATCGCCCGGTATTGCTATCATATCAAGACCGACGGAGCAGACGCATGTCATTGCTTCCAGCTTTTCCAACGTAAGCGCTCCTGCAGAAACCGCGTCAATCATTCGCTGGTCCTCACTGACCGGAATAAACGCACCGCTTAATCCGCCGACATAAGAAGACGCCATAACGCCGCCTTTTTTCACCTGGTCGTTTAACAGCGCAAGCGCGGCTGTCGTTCCCGGTGCGCCCGCATATTCCAGACCAATTTCTTCCAGAATTTCACCAACACTATCTCCAATGGCAGGCGTCGGCGCGAGCGAAAGGTCAACAATGCCAAATGGCACGCCGAGACGCTCCGACGCTTCTTTTGCAACCAACTGTCCAACTCTTGTTACTTTAAACGCTGTCTTCTTTATCGTTTCGCAGAGAACCTCAAAATTTTCTCCACGCACTTCTTCAATTTGCGCTTTTTACAACGCCAGGTCCGCTGACGCCGACATTGATAACACAATCTGCCTCTGTCACACCATGAAATGCGCCCGCCATAAATGGGTTGTCATCCGGCGCATTGCAGAATACTACAAATTTGCAGCATCCAATTGAATCATTTTCTTTTTGTCAGTTCCGCGGTTTCCTTAATAACTTCGCCAATCAGCTTTACCGCATCCATGTTAATACCGGTTTTTGTAGAGCCGACATTGACGGAACTGCATACCTTTCCGGTGCAGGCAAGCGCTTCCGGTATGGATTGAATCAGCATCTTATCAGCTTCTGTCATTCCCTTTGAAACAAGCGCCGAATATCCGCCGATAAAATTAACGCCAACTTTATCTGCCGCCTTATCAAGCGTCTTTGCAAGTTCCACAAAATCTTTCGTACTTTTGCAAACGGAGCTTCCGACAAGCGCAACAGGCGTAATCGAAATCCGTTTATTTACAATCGAATTCCATATTTTCTTCCAATTATCATTTCCGATTGCAACCAAATCTTTTGCCCTTGTTGTTATTTTTGTATAGATTTTTTCGCATGTTTCTGCAACATCTTTTCCAACGCAGTCAAGCAGGCTGATTCCCATTGTAATTGTTCTGACGTCAAGGTTCATCTTGCTTATCATGGCATTGGTTTCAATTACTTCATTTATACTAATCATATTGTAACCTCTTTTCCGGTATTTCTATTATTTCCGCATATCCTCTATACGGAGAATCTGCATCCACCTTAGATTCTGTGCATCATTTCAAAAATCTTCTCATGCTGAACCTTTATCTGTACGCCAATTTCTTCTCCAATCTGGCTGAGTTCTGATGCAATCAGCTCTGTAGATTTGGATGATGCCTGTGTATCGACTACCATCATCATATTGAAATAACCGCCTACGATGGTCTGTGCAATATCCAGAATATTGATATTGTTGTTTGCGAGATAGACACAAACTTTTGCAATGATTCCTACGCTGTCCTTACCTATTACTGTAATAATTCTCTTTTTTCATGATGTATCCTCCTAATGGCTCTATTATAATTTGAATTACTTTCTATCTTAAAATATCCGTTCTGACTGTATGTCATTTGCAAAATACTGCATACCATTTAACTGCATACGGATATTAATTGCCCCGGCTGGTCTCGTTTCGCCACCTGCAGTCCGAATTCTCTTACATCGTTTGTATATGCATTATCCGACAACTCCAATCGGACGGTTTCATATGCCAGTTCTTCAAAATTATTCTCCCGGCTCAAATGTCCAAGCAAAATTCCTCTGATATGGCTGTTTAAAAAGCGACTTAATCAACTGCCCGGACCGTTCATTTGACAAATGTCCGCGGTTTCCCAGAATCCGCTGTTTCAGATAATAGGGATATGGTCCGGCTTCCAGCATCCGCACGTCATGATTCGCCTCAATTACCATAATATCTGAATTTTTTAATTTATCTACAATATAATCATCAAAATTCCCCATATATCCGTTGCAATGGAAAATTTCTTTTTTTCCCGTCGCTGATACGATAACAGACCGGGTCTGCCGCATCATGCCAGATAGCCGATGCATCGACGGTAAGTTCCCGGATGAAAAACGGTTCATCCGGTTCAATCGTCTGAAATAGGCTATTGTCAATCTGTCCAACCGATGTCATTTTTTTTCAGTTCTTCAATACTGCCTGCTGTCGCATAAATCGGAACGCCATATTTTCTTGCCATAACGCCAAGTCCCTTTACATGGTCGATATGCTCATGCGTAACCAGTATTCCATCCAGTTCCGACGGTTTCAATCCGATTCCATTTAACGCCTGTTCAATTTTTCTTCCCACTGATACCTGCATCCACAAGCAAATGCGTTTCGCTGCTCCCAACGTAATAACAGTTTCCGCTGCTTCCGCTGGCAATGCTTAATAATTCCATCGTTTTCTGCCTCTTTCGTATCCCTGATATGCATTTTGACGCATTTTTTTATAAACTCCGCATCATCTAACAACCGGTTAGTTTCAGATTGCGGATAAATATATCATTAAATTCTTTTTTTGATTGCTTAAATCAATATATGTGATTTTTCTTTTAAACTTGTTTATTGTATCAATAAATTCCGGTTCAATCAAGGCTAAATATGCGCCTTTGAGCGATGTATTCCCAACTGTTTCCGTCTTTTTTGCGAAACATTCCGGAAACAGTCCCAGATATACTGCATTTTCAATATTTAAATGAAATCCAAATCCACCGGAAATATAGACGTTTGCGATTTCTTCCAGTGAAATCTTTTTCTCTTTTTTGCCAGCATGATAATTGCAGAAATTATTGCAGATTTTCCAAGCTGGAATGCCTGTATGATATCCATATCAATTACAATATTTCCACCGATAGATATTCCTGTTTGCAGATACTGCTCCTGCAGGATGCCATTCTCATCCAACTGTTTTCGTTTTTCTTAACAGTGCAAGCATATCAAATATATTTGCGCCAAATACATTTGCTTGCACTGCGAAAACACCCCTTCAAATGCGGAACCGCATGCGGCAGATGCCGCCACGCCGCCATCTTTATTGCATAAAATGATTTCTCCATTCGTTCCAAGGTCAATCAGCATGTTATAGGAGCTGACCCTGTCCAGGCAAACCGATACCGCTCCTGCCGCAACATCCGCGCCTGCAAACGCCGCTATATTCGGCAGACAAAAGACCATACCGGTACCGTCCGCTTCCGCCTGTTTTAAACACGAAACGTCAAATGATGCATGACGGATGAAATCATCCGGTTTTATTTCTACTACATCTGGATTTTTTTAACGAAAACGGATATCCAAACAGATTTTCCGTTGTAAGACCTGCCGCAATGGAAAGCATCGCTGCGTTTCCGGACAAAATGTAACGGATAATATGATTTTCTGCATCCGGTACGTCTGCTGTCATTTTATCTACTCCGGCTTCGATATCCTGAAACAGCAGCTTCCGAAGCTGTTTCATCCCTTCCAAATCGCCTGCCATCTGAATACGGGATATCACGTCTGCTCCAAATGCAATCTGTGAATTCAATTTACTGAATGTACTTTCTATCCTGTGATTCGACAGGTTCACAAGTTCCATCCCTATCATTGTGGTTCCAATATCGACAGCTACACCATATTTTACACCAGTATTTACCTTTTCATCGGCATTGATATTTGCCTCAGCCTTGGTATTTGCATCTGTCTTGACACCGACATTAACATCCGCATTTTCATCCGTATTTGTATTTGTATCCGTATCAGCATTTGCGCCGACATCCCCACCGCTTTTAATAGAAGTGATTGGTGGCAGACTGTCTTTGTAATCGGTTATTCCTTTCATTCTGTCTTGTTCCAACGTGACAGAAATATCCTTATCTACAATATACTGGCAGCTTTTCACAAAACTGCCAGTATCCTTTAAAAAACACCCTGCACCGTTCGCATCGTCCTTTCATGCCGCAGTTACCTGTGAAGATATATCCGGCAGATGCAAGGACCTGATACAGATTATCGCCTTTGCTGCATTTGATTTGTCTGGTTCCATTTACGGTTACATTTAACATTAATTATAGATTCCTTTTGTCATCTTCTCTTTTGGTCTGTAACCATGTTCCGCCAATGTATTGATAATCATCTGCTTATGTTCCGGACCAAATGCTTCCATTGTAATTACAAGTTCAACCGCTGAATTTCTGTTTATCGATACAAACTGGTTATGCTCCAGTTTAATGATATTTCCCTGCAGCTCCGCAATGATTTTTGAAATATTCATCAATGCGCCCGGCTTATCCGGAAGCAGCGTGGATACAGTAAAGATTCGGCTTCTTGCAATCAGTCCATGCTGTACCAGAGAAGCAAATGTAATCATATCCATATTTCCACCGCTTAAAATGCTGACAACCTTCTGTCCTTTTTACATTCAGATGCTTTAACGCCGCAACCGTTAAAAGTCCGGAATTTTCAACAAGCATCTTGTGGTTTTCGAGCATATCCAGGAAACATACGATTAATTCATTATCCTCTACTGTAATAATATCATCCAGGTTCTTCTGGATATATGGGAAAATCTTTCTGCCCGGAGTCTTAACGGCTGTACCGTCTGCAATTGTATCAACCATTGGGAGCGTTGTAACCTTTTTTTTATTCTTCAGGGATACCTGCATGCAGTTGGCTCCGGCAGGTTCTACGCCGATAACTTTTATATTCGGATTCATCATCTTCGCAAGTGTTTAAACACCGGTTGCCAGTCCGCCGCCGCCAATCGGTACAAGAATATAATCAACAAATGGAAGTTCTTTTATAATTTCCATAGCAACAGAACCCTGACCGGTCGCTACATCCAGGTCGTCAAATGGATGAATAAATGTATATCCTTTATCCTCAGCAAGTTCCAGTGCATATGCGCAGGATTCATCATAGACATCACCGTATAAAATAACTTCCGCGCCATATGATTTTGTCCGGTTCACCTTAATCAGCGGGGTGGAAAGAAGGCATAACAATTGTTGCCTTTACGCCATATGCTTTTGCCGCATATGCAACGCCCTGTGCATGATTTCCGGCAGACGCAGTAATCAGTCCCTTCTGACGTTCCTCATCCGTAAGCGTGCTGATTTTTGTAGTAAGCGCCTCTGATTTTATAGGCGCCTGTAAGCTGCATGTTTTCCGGCTTGAAAAATACCTTGTTTCCTGTCAAATTGCTGAAATATTCACTTTCAATCAAATTTGTCGGTAAAACGATTTTGCTGATGATATTATATGCTTCTTCAAATTTCTCCAATGTAAGTTCTTCTGCCATGTCCAATCTCCTTTTGTCTGTAAAATTTTCAGGTCTACCGTTCATCCATCAAAATATCAAGCTCGCTTCTGTCTTCATCAAAATCAGAAAACAGTGCTTCTACATAAGCAGATGGATTAAACCGCTGTAAATCATCTATTTTTTCTCCAATGCCAATAAATTTAACAGGAACATTTAACTCCGCCTGAATTGGCAATTGCGATACCGCCCTTTGCTGTTCCATCCAGTTTTGTGATTACTATACCATCAATCTCTGTAACGTTGCTGAACTGTCTTGCCTGCTCTAACGCATTCTGACCGGTTGTGCCATCTAAGACAATCAACGCTTCTACGTTTGCATCCGGATAATCTCTGGAAATAATCCGGCGCATCTTTGCAAGCTCGTCCATCAGATTTTTCTTATTATGCAGTCGTCCGGCTGTATCAATTAATAAGATATCGGTATTTCTTGCTTTCGCTGCAGAAACAGCATCATAAACAACCGCCGCCGGGTCGGCTCCTTCCTGGTGTGAAATCATTTCCACGCCCGCGCGGTCTGCCCATGTCTTTAGCTGGTCAATTGCAGCGGCACGAAAGGTATCGGCAGCCGCTATCAGAACCTTTTTTCCTGCTTTTTTATATTGAGCGGCAAGCTTTCCTATTGTTGTAGTCTTTCCAACTCCATTTACGCCTATAACAAGAACAACCGATTTCTTATTTTCAAAATCATATGCACTGTCGTCTACCATCATCTGGTCGCGGATAATATTGATAATCAGCTCTTTGCACGCCACAGGCTCTTTAATCTTTGCCTCTTTTACCCGCTCTTTCAGGTTTTCAATAACCTTTTCCGTTGTTTCATAGCCCATATCCGCCATGATAAACGTTTCTTCCAATTCCTCATAGAAGTCATCGTCAATACGCGACGCTCCAAAAACAGAAGAAAAAACTGTTCACGATGTTATTCCTTGTTTTTGTCAGTCCTTCCTTGAGTCGTTTAAAAAATCCCTTCTTTTCATCCGCCATATTCCTTTCCTCCTTTATTATTTATCCAGGTCGTTTTCAATTAAATTTACGGAAACCAGCGTCGATACTCCTTTTTTCCTGCATGGTGATTCCATATAAAATATCAGCTGCTTCCATCGTACCTTTTCGATGTGAAATGACAATAAACTGTGTATCCTTTGTCAAGCGGCTCAGATACTGCGCAAACCGTTTTACGTTGGAATCGTCAAGCGCCGCTTCAATTTCATCAAGCAGACAGAATGGCGACGGTTTCAGACTCTGAATGGCAAACAGCAATGCTATCGCTGTCAGTGATTTCTCTCCACCGGAAAGCTGCATCATATTCTGCAGTTTCTTTCCCGGCGGCTGGGCAATAATTCGGATACCTGTTTCCAGAAGATTCGTATCGTCTACAAGTTCCAGCGCGCCTCTGCCGCCTCCAAAGAGTTCCTTAAATACCTTATCAAACATAACCTGAATCTCTTTGAATTTGGCATCAAACTGCTCCTGCATCGAAATATCAAGTTTTTCAATTACATCAAGCAGATTCTTTTCCGCAAGAACAATATCGTCATGCTGACCTTTCAGGAATTCATACCGTTCCGATATTTCTTTATAATCTTCAATTGCATTGACATTGACATCGCCAAGCGATTTTATCTTCGCTTTGACTGCTGCAATTTCTTTTTTTTCAAAGCCGGAAAGGTCCGAAAGAGTTTCATCCCGGAATTCCAACGCAAGATTTAACGTCAGTTCATATTCCGTCCACATATAATCGGCAAGCTCATCTGACTTTTTCCGTATTCTTCTCAATCGCAGAATCCAGCTTATACAAAGCCTTTTCCAGTCCTGAAATTTTCTCAGACAATTCTTCCCGAATCGCAAAAAATTCTTTATGGCTGGCTGTCCTGTCTTCGCGCTCTTTCTCATATGCCGCAAGCTGTTCCTCCTGCTTACCGACAGCGGCAATATCTTCATCAATGGTCCGGCGGATGTCTTCTGCCTGTTTCTCCAGGCTTCCGATATCTGCTGCAGAATCCTGCGCCTGTCCCATATACTGTGCAAGTTCTTCCTCCAATTTTTCATCATCCATGCGGATTCGCCGGATGTTTTCTAACATGAAATCATCCTTTTGTTTTTAATCGAATTATATTCAATCAGCAAATCCGAAACTTTGGAATTCGCTTCCACCAGTTTTTCCTGCGCGGCAACCGGACACCTCCAGTTCCAGTTCTTTAATTTTCTCCTCACACAACAATTTTTTTGCTTCTTCCTGACGTTTATTGTTGTCAGCCAGTTGGTCTTTGTTTCTGTTTATTTCAGAAATCTGGCTGTTCAATTCATTCATTTCTTTTTTGAATCGAAGCAAAAAAGCTTTTTGCAGATTCTTCCAGTTTGGAAGAAATCTGCTCCATATTCAGGGAAATCGTATTTTTTTCTCCAGATACGCCTGCTGCAAATCTGCATTCAAGCGCTCCAACTCTGCCCGCAATGCATCTCTGGCTGTTTTCAATTCTTCATCCAGAAGCGCCGCCTCTTTTTGCAGTCCGGTTTAACTGTTCGATTTTTTTTTTGATTTCGTCCAGTTCCCGCTTTCTTCCCAACAGATTGCTGGAATTTCGAAAAGCGCCGCCGGTCAGTGAACCGCCCGGATTAATCAATTCTCCTTCAATCGTTACAAGCCGCAGGGACTGATTGTATTTTTTTTTCGCAACTGCAAGCGCATGGTCAATCGTATCTACAACGACTATCCTGCCAAGCAGATTTTGAATCAGGTTGTTAAATTTGGCGTCCGCTGTTACGAGGGATGCTGCAATTCCAATCACACCCTGTTCGGACAAAATTTCTTTTTTTTCACCTGTCCTCTGTCTGTAATTGTATTCAAAGGAAGGAACGTTGCCCTTCCATATTTATTCTGCTTTAAAAAAGCTGATAATCTGTTTTGCAGTCGTATCATCTTCGGTAACGATATTCTGAATACTTCCGCCAAGCGCTGTTTCAACTGCAATTTCATATTTCTTATCAACATCAATGATATCGGCAACGACGCCGATAATGCCCGGATACTTCTTTTTTTCTGCTCCATGACGCGGCGAATGCTGTTTCCATAACCGTCATACCGTTCTGTAATGTTTCGAAGCGCTTCCATCTTGGAACGTGTCGCGGATAATTCCTCATTTGTATTATGAATCCGTTCCCGGTTTATCTTGTTTTCTGCTCTGGTTTTCTTCTTCTAATTCTGCTTCCGCTTTTTCTAATGCGGAAAGAATTCCGGAAACGTTTTTTCTTCCAATGCGTTTAACTTCTCTGAAAGAGCGTCGTATTCATTCCTGTCGTTGTTATCGTCGCTCTTAAACTGAAGATACCTCTGATTTAACTGCGTCTTACGGAAATTGATATTTTCAAGCATCGCATCATATCTGCCTACTTTTTGCCTGCAGATTCCCGGTTTCATGAATATATTCAATAATATCGGATTTGCATTCTTCTATCTTATCCTGACACGCATGGATATACGCATCCAATCGGCTGCTTTCTCCTTTTTGCCGCCTCCAGTGCATCTGAAATTGAAGTTACATCCTGACTCAGTGCATTTTTTCTTTTCCTGATAACTATCCAGTTCTTTTCTGTCTGCCTCTCGCTGTCTGTTGATTCTGTCAATCTGTTCCTGCACATTTTTGTCATTTTGTCTGTGATTCAGAATCTGCTGGTTTAATAACATTGATTTCACCTTCCAGACGTTCATTTTTTTCAAACGCAGCTCATGCACACGATTCTTGGATGTGTCGATAGCGCTGTTAATATCCTCAAGAACCTTCTCGATTCTCTCATATTCTTCTTTTTGGTGTGTTCAAGTGCCTCTTTATTCTCACGCAAATCATTATCTAAAATTTCCCTGTCCGCTGTATCTTTATCCAGCGTTTTCTTTTAGCTGCTCCATCTCTAAAAAAGAACGCATTGACATCCAGCTTTTTCAGTTCATTTTTTAATAACAGATATTTTTTTCGCTGTTTCCGACTGGCTCTTTAATGGACCAACCTGTTTTTCCAGTTCATATAAAATATCATTGACGCGGCTCAGATTGTCCCGTTCTGCTTCCAGTGATTTTTCAGCCGCCGCCTTGTTCTTTTTTTAAATTTAACGATTCCGGCTGCCTCGTCAAACAGCTCGCGTCGTTCTTCCGGTTTACCATTTAATATTTTTTTCAATCTGTCCGCCTGTCCGATAATGGAGTATCCCTCTTTTCCAATACCGGTGTCAAAAAACAACGAATGCACGTCTTTTAATCGACTGACGGTTCCGTTAATCAGGTATTCGCTTTCACCGGAACGATACACGCGTCTTGCAACGGTCACTTCATTATAATCCACCGGAAGCTGATGGTCGCTGTTATCCAGTGTAATCGCAACATAAGCGGAACCCTGCGGTTTCCGGAGCTGCGTACCTGAAAAAATTACATCTTCCATTTTGGAACCACGAAGACTTTTTGCACTCTGTTCTCCAAGAACCCAGCGTACCGCATCCGCCACATTGCTTTTACCGGAACCGTTTGGTCCAACAATGCAGGTAATGCCATGATTAAACTTAAATACTATTTTATTTGCAAATGATTTGAAGCCATTTACCTCAATGCTTTTTAAATACATAATGAAACCTGCTTTTTCTTTATTTGTAAAAGTGCGTTATATGCCGCTGTCTGCTCCGACGCTTTTTCGCGACGCGCCATCCCCGGATGCAATCGTTTTTCCATCCAGCAAAACCGCAGAAACATAATATTTATTATGGTCCGGTCCCTTTTCCTCAAGCAGCATATACGTTAATTCTTTTTCCTTCCTTCTGAGCAAACTCCTGCAGCGTGGATTTTGCATCATAAAAAGAGAGAATGTTTTTCAATATCGTCCAGCAAAAAACGGTGTACAAATTTTTTCCGCTTCTTTCAAACCGCCATCCAGATAGATAGCGCCGAGAACGGATTCAAATAAATCGCACAGAATCGAGTTCCGGTTTCTGCCCCCGGTCAAATCTTCGCCCTTACTCAAAAGAACAAATTCATCAAATCCCAGTTCTTTTGAAATCCGGGAAAGTGTAAATTCACAGACAAGACTGGCGCGAAGTTTTGTAAGTTTTCCTTCCGGATATTTCTGATAATGGTGATACAGATATTTGCTCACAATAAACTCCAGAATCGCGTCGCCTAAAAATTCAGACCGCCTCATACGATTCCGGTTTGTTTATTTTTCTTTCATTTGCATAGGATTTATGCGTGAATGCAGTAACCAGCAAATCCGGATTGCGGAATTGATATCCAATTTTTTTCTTCCAGACTATGAAATCTTGCGTTATCCATTTTTATTTTGCCACTTCTTTTCCGAGATTTTCTGCAATCTTTTCGTTTACGCCATTTTCCTTAAAGTCAATACACTGGAAAATCGCGCTCTTTACTTCTTCATTATGCGAATTGCCATGAATCTTAACAACAAGACCTTTTTAAACCAAGAAGCGGCGCACCGCCTTTGTTCTTTGCGTTAAAACGGTCTTTCAGTCCTGTAAGCGAGCTTTGTATCAAAGCTCCGCCAATCTTGGTCTTCAAAGAGGACATAATCGCATTCTTGATTTCGCCAAGCAGCATCTTTGCAAGTCCCTCATACAATTTCAGGATAACATTTCCGACAAACGCTTCACAGACAATGACGTCCGCTGCGCCATTTGGAATTTCTCTTGCTTCAATACTTCCTATAAAGTTTATATCTTCACACGCTTTTAATAATGGATACGTTTCCTTTACAAGTGCATTTCCCTTTTTCTTCTTCATCACCGATATTGACTATCGCAACTCTTGGATTCTTAACATGTTCAATATTTTCCATATAAATAGAACCCATCTTCGCAAACTGCAGCAGATGTTCCGGTCTGGCGTCCACGTTTGCGCCGCAGTCAATTAAAAAGCGAATACCCGTTTGATGTTGGAAGCAGCGGTGCGAGCGGCGAACGTTTTACTCCCTTTGCACGTCCAACCACAAGTTGTCCGCCGGCAAGAATAGCGCCGGAACTTCCGGCAGAAATAATAGCGTCGGCTTCTCCGTTTTTACCATATTCAAACCAACAACAAGGGAAGAATCCTTTTTTGAACGTACTGCCTGTACCGGCGCGTCATGACATGTAATTTCTTCCGATGCATTTTTTTACTTCTATCCGTTCCTTGTTATATGTGTATACTTTTCAAGCTCTTTGTTAATTGCATCCTCTTTTCCTGTCAGAATAATCTGTGCTTTTGCTCCCTCATTTACAGCTTCTACAGCGCCCCGGACAATCCATTCCGGCGCATAATCGCCACCCATGGCATCAACAACAATCCGCGTTAAATCACTCATTGTTTTTTTCTTTCCTTTCTAAGACCTATCTCTATGTTATCCGCAATGTCTGTCTTTTTGCGGCTTTCTTCCTTCTGTTCTTGTAATTTTCAGTTATCACAGAATATACAAAGCTATTATATATTTTGCTACTCTTAAAGTCAACAAAAAACAGGGCATACAGTCTTTCCTGTACACCCTGTTTCTACATCGTTTATCGATTATTCGCTTACGGAGATAATCTCTTTCTTGTTGTATGAGCCACAATTCTTACATACTCTGTGAGGAACCATTAATTCTCCACATTTGCTGCATTTTACTAATGCAGGAGCAGTCATCTTCCAGTTTGCTCTGCGCTTATCCCGTCTGGCTTTTGAACTCTTATTCTTTGGACAAATTGACATTAATCACACCTCCTCAATTTTTTCAAGATGTTTGCAAATACTGATAATCTTGGATTCGGAACAAAATCATCACAATCACATGTTTCATGATTGCGGTTTGCCCCACACACTTTGCACAGACCTTTGCAATCATCTTTGCATAATATCTGCATAGGGACTAAAGTCATTAGTTCCTTCTTTAAAAGCATGTCCATATTCATAACGCGCGCTTCGAGATAATCCAATTCATTTATCTCGTCGATTTTATCACTTTCAAATATAGCCATATCAATCATTTCATCTATGTCTACATCGAAATCCTGAATCACTTCATCCAGGCATCTGTCGCACAGCATCTTAAGCGTAACAACACATCCGCCTTTGATACTTGCTTTCTGCTTCCCTTCATTTCTGATGGTAAGATGAAAATTTTTTTTGATTTCGTCAATCACATATACGTTTCCATGAAAGGAAAACTCCTTTAAATCGGAAGTTATCGAATCATATGTGTTGACCTGTCCTTCAGTTGATAAAATCTCTGATAAATCAATTAACATACTATCTCCTAAAAATCGCACATCGGTTATTATACATATTTGAATACCCTTTGTCAACGATAAAATTCTATATTTTTACAATTCGAAATACAGAAACTGCCTTATTTCACCAACGCTACTGTCTCTCTTGCAATGGCAAGCTCTTCGTTTGTCGGAACGACAAATACTTTCACTTTGGAATCAGCGGCAGAAATCAGTTTTTCCTCTCCTTTGACCTCGTTTGCCTCTTTGTCTATGGATACGCCCATATACTCCAGTCCTTCTGTCGCAAGTCCTCTGACATACGGATTGTTTTCCCCGATTCCTGCTGTAAATGCAATTGCATCCACACCGTTCATTGCAGCAGCATATGCGCCTATGTATTTCTTCACGCCATAACAGAACACATCAAGCGCAAGACGACATCTGTCATTTCCTTCTTCCATGCCCTTTGCGAGGTCTCTGAAATCACTGGACACGCCGGAAAGACCATATACGCCGGATTCTTTATTTAATATCGTGTTGATTTCTTCAATCGACTTCTTCGTTTTGTTTCCAAGAAACTCTATGATGGCAGGGTCGATATCTCCGGCTCTCGTTCCCATAATAACACCGGCAAGCGGAGTCAGTCCCATCGTTGTATCGATGGATTTGCCGCCTTTACCGCAGTAATACTGGAACCATTTCCAAGGTGGCAGACAATAATTTTTGTATCCGCAAGGTCTTTTCCTAATAATTCTGCAGTTCTTTTTTGGATACGAAGCTGTGGCTGGTACCATGAAAACCATATCGTCTGATTTTGTAATCGGTATAATATTCATATGGAAGACCATAAATATATGCTTTGTCCGGCATTGTCTGGTGAAATGCGGTATCAAAGACAGCTACATTTGGTACGCCCGGCATCTGTTCCATACATGCACGAATGCCTATCAAAATTCGCCGGATTATGAAGCGGCGCAAGGTCGTTGCATTCTTCAATTGCAGCAATGACTTCATCCGTAATCACAACCGATTCCGCAAATTTTTTCACCGCCATGTACAATCCGGTGTCCGACTGCATCAATTTCCTTCAGACTGGCAATCGCGCCTGTTTCAACGTCCAAAAAGCGCCTCCAGCACATATTTTACCGCAGCGTTATGGTCCGGCATCGGAAGCTCTTTTGTATACTTTTCCTTTCCTGTTGTTGTATGTGTCAATCTTCCATCCACAGCGATTCTTTCACATAATCCTTTTGCAAGAAGTTCTTCTGTATCAGAATCAATTAACTGGTATTTCAAAGATGAACTTCCGCAATTCATTACTAAAACTTTCATATTAAACTCCTTAAACTTATTCTTTTATTTCAAAGCCATCCCCATTTATCATACGGTTTTGATTCCGCACGATAAAAGAACACGCTTCAAGTCTTTTTTTTGTATCAGCAAGCGTGTACCGGAATTATCAATCCTGTAATCGCACGCCTCACTGTAAAATGACTCCGGCTCCTGCGATTCTATCACTGCAAGCGCGCGTTCTCTGGTAAAATTCCTATATTTGCACAGCCGGTTTATCCTTGTTTCCAGGTCTGCATAAACATAGCACATTTTATCACAGATTTGCCTGTATCCATCCTGAATCAAAAGCGCCGCCTCAATTACAAACAACGTTCGTCCGGCAAGACGCTGTTCTTCTATCTGCTCCAGAATCGCTTCTTTTACAAGCGGATGTGAAATGCGGTTCAGGATTTCCAGTTGTTCTTTATCGTGAAATACGATATCACCCAGGTGTTTCCTGTCAATCTGCATTGTTTTATCTAAAATGTCTGTACCAAACGTTTCAACAATTCGCTTATAAATGCGCTGTCCCGGTTCCATAAGCAGATGTGCCAGACGGTCCCGCTTCTATAATATAAGCATCATAGCTATCCGCTAAAATATTTAACACCGCTGTCTTTCTTCCGGAACCGATGCCGCCAGTCAGTCCAAGTATCAGCATCTCATGCTTTTCATGATTTTGTAATATATCTGTCTTGTGCAGTATTTCGTGATTTTGCAGTGACTCTTTATTTTGCATCATACCAGTTGTCCCCCCTGACTGATTCCAATTTCAAGCGGGACTGCCATATCTGCTGCACCCATCATTTCTTTTTCCATAATTTCTTTTTTACAATCTCTACTTCATCCACTGCTGTTTCAATCAGAAGTTCGTCGTGAATCTGAAGTATCAGTCTGGATTTCAGGTTTCGTTTCTTTAATTCCATATTCACTCGTATCATCGCGATTTTAATAATATCGGCAGCAGTTCCCTGAATCGGAGAGTTCATTGCAACCCGCTCCCCAAAATTCCGCGTCATAAAGTTGGACGACTTCAATTCCGGTACCGGGCGAATCCGTCCGAACATCGTCCGTACAAATCCATTCTCTTTGGCTTCCGCCACCTGTCTGTCCAGAAACAGCTTGATATTTTTGTAGGTATTGAAATATTTATCAATATACTCTGCTGCTTCTTTCCTCGAAATTCCGAGGTCTTCGGATAATCCAAATGCACTGATGCCATAGACAATGCCAAAGTTTACTGCTTTTGCATTCCGTCGCTGCAGCGCAGTGACTTCCTCCAACGGAACATCAAATACCTCGGAAGCAGTCGTCGCATGAATATCCACATGATGAAGAAACGCGCGCTGCATGACTTTATCATCAGACAAATGCGCCAGTACGCGAAGCTCTATCTGCGAATAATCCGCATCCACAAACACATACCCTTCTTCCGGTATAAATGCTTTTCGAATTAATCTGCCAAGCTCCATCCGCATTGGAATATTCTGCAGATTCGGCTCGGTGGAGCTGATTCTGCCGGTCGCTGTTATTGTCTGGTTAAATGTCCCATGAATCCGTCCATCATCACGAATAAAAAGCAGTCAATCCCTGCGCGTATGTGGAGTTCAGTTTGGTAAGCTGCCGGTATTCCAGAATCGCTGGGATAATCGGATGCACCGTTTTTATTTTTCCAGCACATCCACACTCGTACTGTAACCGGTTTTCGTCTTTTTTCCGCCCGGCAAAGCCATGTCTTCAAATAAAATGACACCCAGCTGCTTTGAATTGACATTGAATTCCTTTCCTGCATACCCGATAATTTCAGAATGCAGCTCCTGAATTCTGCCCTGCAGTTTTTCACTGTAGTCCTCAAGCGCCGCTTTGTCTACACGAATTCCCCTGTGTTCCATATCATGAAGCGTATAGACCGTCGGCAGTTCAACATCACAATATAAATCATACATGCCTTGTTTCTTTAACTGTTCTATAATGCAGTCGCCGGCAAGGAATGGGACAACAGCCTTTAATGCAAATAGTTTCTGAAAGTTCTCGGATAAAAAAAGGAAACAAAATTCAATACTTCCTTTCCAATCAATTCTTTTTCTGACGCTAAGGTTGCTCCAAGATATTCTCTGGCAATCGTATCATACGAATAGGCATCTTCTAATGGATTTAACAGATACGCGGCTACACCGATATCCCGCACGCCCGAATCCTGTTCCTGAAATGGAATGACGGATAACATCGGTTTTAAATCTACGACGTCAATTCCAACACCGGACGCTGCCAATGACAAAAAATCCCTCTACAATTTCATTTGTATGCATTCCTGTCGCATTGTCTATCATGTAAACTTGTTTTTCTGAAACTGCAATCGCCGCGCCAAGCAGAACATCTCCTGTATCAATCACATAAGCACCAATTCGGGCAGATGATTTCAATTGGTCAAATAAAGACGCTATCTGCGGCGAAGTTTGAACCGCAATCAATTCCGGTGCAAGTTCCGGCGTTTCCTCTACAGTGTCAAATTTTTTTAACAGGCTGTTAAATCCCAGACGTTTAAATAATTTATACGAAGCGTCATTAAACGGATTCTGAATAACCGTATCTTCCAGTTTTACATCCAGTTCACAGTCCAATTTAATCGTTGCAAGGTCTTTTGACAAAACTGCAAGGTCCATATTTTCCGTCAGATTTTTCTGTACACGCGGTGGTTTCACCGAATCCAGATTGTCCAGAACTGCCTCAATTGAACCATATTCGATAATCAGCTTTGCCGCTGTTTTTTCTCCAATTCCCGGCACACCCGGAATGTTATCGGACGTATCGCCCATCAGTCCCTTCATATCAATAAACTGAACCGGCGTCACGCCATATTTTTCAACAACATCTTTTGCATAATAATTTTCTATCGTTGTTCCGGTAGCTTTTGTCTTCGGAATCCGGACAAGAATCGTATCGGTTGCAAGCTGCAGCAAATCCCTGTCTCCGGATACAATTACCGTTGCATACCCCTCGCGTTCTGCCATTCTGGAAATCGTTCCAATAATATCGTCCGCCTCGTAGCCGCCTTTTTTCAATTATCTTAATATTCATCGCCATCAGAACTTCTTTCATAAGAGGCACCTGTTCCCTCAAATTCTTCCGGCATCGGCTTTCTGGTCCCCTTATATGCGTCATATTTCAAATGACGGAATGTTGGCTGATGTACGTCAAACGCAACGCACATATGGTCCGGCTTTTCTTCTTCGATTATTTTAAATATAATATTCAAAAAGCCAAGTATGGCATTTGTGTGAATTCCTTCATAATTTGTCAAATCCGGCAGTCCATAAAACGCCCGGTTCAAAATACTGTGTCCGTCAATTACTAATATTTTCTTCATTTTCTAAATTATCCTTCTCCGCTTCTTCTGCAGCTGCTTCTAAATAATTTTTTATGCGTCTGGTTGTATTTTCTGACTTTGTCCATAAACTGAAGCTTTTCGTCACGATTTCCAACCGCTGTTTCCTCTTCTTTATATAGTATATTTTCCAGATAATCAATCATATATGAATGATTATAAAAAAGAGTTTTTCTCCAAAGATATCGCTGTAATAATATTCTGTCTGCGATTTCAGTTTTGCATTCTGTTCATAGCGGTAAACCTTATCCAGCACACCGCTGTAAACCCATACAAGTCCAATAATAATAGCGGCAAGCACCAGAACAATCGTCGATGTTGCAATTCGCTTGACTGCTGTCATTCTTGTCATTTCCTCATTCAGCTTATTATCCAGTTCTTTTTTGAAATCCGTCGAAAGATTCTCCTCATTATCCAGCTCTTTCATACCAACAATCAGCGTATAGTATATTTCCAGTTCTTCCGAACAGTTTTCACAGTTTTTGACATGCTTAATAAACTCCCGCAATTCATCATCCGGAAGTTTTCCTCTATAAACGCCATAATTTTTGGATTGTGCCTCTAAACATGTCATTGCGCTGTCCCCTTTTTATCATTCCCTAACGGATTTTATCCTGTGATTCATCCTCCGTTTTTTCAATGGATTTTATTACAACGGAAAAAAGGCTCTCCCTTTCCCGGCGTAACCAGTACGCGGTCGCCCACTTTATGTCCAAACAGCGCTTTTCCCATTTGGAGAAATATTACTGATAATTCCATTTAACACATCTTCCCGTACCGTCGTTACAATCCGGTATGTTTCTTCTTCATCATCTTCTTCAAAATAGACGCGAACCGTATTGTTTAATCCAACTTCATCTTCTGCCGAAGTATCTTTTATAATTTCGGCTGTTCGAACCATCCTATCCAGATACCGGATACGTTTTTCATTTGCATTTTTATCTTTTTTTGCAGCATAATACTCAAAATTCTCGCTCAGGTCCCCCCTGCGCTCTGGCTTCTTTTACCGCTTCCAGCTTTTCTTTTCGAACGACGACTTTTCTGTATTCAATTTCTTCTTCCATCTTTTTTAATATCGGATTCTGTCAACTGATTATACATTTCTTCTATCCTCTTACGCTTTTTCTCTAACAGTATAACACAAATAAACTGCATATGCAAAAAAAAACAGGTTCCATGCGAAACGTCATGAAACCTGTCTTTTATAAGCTGTCAGACTAAAACTTAGTTGTTTAATCAGCTTGTCTTCGCCATTCCAGCTGTAAAGCTTTCTGATTTCCTCACCAACAACCTCTGATGGATGCTCAGCAGCTTTCTTTCTCATAGCCTTGAAGTGAACCTGACGTCCGGCTGGTGACATATCCAATAAGAATTCTTTTGCAAATGTACCATCCTGGATATCTGAAAGAATCTTCTTCATAGCTTTCTTTGTATCCTCTGTAATAATCTTTGGTCCTGTTACATAATCACCGTACTCTGCTGTATTTGAAATGGAATAACGCATGCCTGCAAAACCGGACTGATAAATCAAATCAACAATCAGCTTCATTTCATGAATACATTCAAAGTATGCATTTCTTGGGTCGTAACCGGCTTCTACCAATGTTTCAAAACCAGCCTGCATCAATGCACAGACACCACCGCAAAGAACTGCCTGCTCACCAAATAAGTCTGTTTCTGTCTCTGTTCTGAATGTAGTTTCAAGAACACCAGCACGTGCGCCGCCAATTGCAAGTGCATATGCAAGCGCTCTGTCAAGTGCCTTACCTGTAGCATCCTGTTCAACAGCTACTAAACAAGGAACGCCCTTGCCTGCCTGATACTCTGAACGAACTGTATGACCAGGTCCCTTTGGAGCTATCATTGTAACATCAACATCCTTTGGTGGAACGATTGTACCAAAATGAATGTTGAATCCATGTGCGAACATTAACATATTACCCGGCTCGAGGTTTGGCTCAATATCTTTCTTATACATATCTGCCTGTAGCTCATCATTAATAAGAATCATAATAATGTCGGCTTTTTTTTTGCAGCCTCGGCAGCGGTATATACCTTAAATCCCTGTGCTTCTGCTTTTGCCCATGACTTGCTTCCTTCGTAAAGACCAATAATAACGTTACATCCTGATTCCTTTGCGTTAAGGGCATGTGCATGGCCCTGTGAACCGTAACCAATGACTGCAATGGTCTGTCCATCAAGAACTGATAAATTACAGTCTTCCTGATAATAAAATTTTTGCTTCTGCCATTTCTTTTTTCCTCCTAAATTATAAATGACTTTCTATATATTAACTGCAAATGAAGCAGTTAATCTCTTTCTTTGGTAATCGCAAACGCTATCCTCTGACAAGACCTGTCAAACCGGTTCTGACAAGCTCGATAATTTCAAAACCATCCAGCAGTCCCAGAAACGCTTCACATTTTGATGTTGCGCCTGTCAGTTCAATAATCATGGAACCATGCGAAACGTCAACAATATTCGCCCGGAATATATTTGCAATAGACATGATATCCTGTCTTGTATCTTTGTCGCTCTTGACTTTTACAAGAACAAGTTCCCGGCACACAGATTTGCCAGGTTCCAGTTCAACAATCTCAACCACATCCTCCAGCTTATTTAACTGTTTCTTTATCTGGCTTAAACTGGCATTATCACCACTAACCGCTACCGTCATCCTGGAATATGCAGGATTCTCCGTAACACCTACTGTAACACTGTCAATATTATAAACCTCTGCGGCTGAATAAACCTGAAACTCTGCTCAATACACCTGATGTATTATCTACAAGCAGTGACAAAACTATATGTCCCATCAACATGTACCACCTTTCATACCTATGATTTATCCCGTAAAAAATAATGCAGGGCAAATCCATGTTTTATTATAGTTATCTTGTCAATTATTGTCAACGTAGAATTACTCAATATTCAGTAATCTTTTTACCAGTTGGACACATTCTGCGGCATCCTTGGAATATCCGTCTGCATGAATTTCCTCAGCAAAGCTTTCCGTTATGACTGCGCCGCCAATAATGACTTTCACATCGAGTTCTTTTTTCTTTCACAAGCTTCACAACATCCGCCATTTTCATCATTGTCGTCGTCATAAGCGCGGAAAGTCCGATAATTGCCGCATGGTTTGTAATTGCGGCATCGACAATGACGTCTGCCGGAATATCCTTTCCAAGGTCAATAACCTGGAATCCGTAGTTTCGAAGCATCAAAAACAACAAGATTTTTTCCAATATCATGGATATCGCCTTCAACGGTCGCTACGACAATCACAGGCATCGGCACTCCGGTATCTTCCCGGACAATGCGCGGCGTAATCTCTGAAATCGCAAGTTCCATTGTCTCTGCACTGGAAATAAGTTGCGGGAGAAAATATTTCTTCTGTTCAAACAATTCTCCAACCCGGTTAATCGCCGGTATCAGCTCATTATCAATGATGGTCTGCGGTTCTGCACCGCGCTCCAGTTCCTGTTTCACATTTTCAACAATCGTCCGTTTATTTCCCTTTATTACATCCGTATAAACCACAGATTTTCCTGCGTCCGCATCTTCCGCCGCCTGTTTTTCCGCCGGAACTGCCGCAGTCATGCCAAGCGGTTTTACATTCTCAATATAACGGATATCGCCTTCTTCTTTATTTAAAAGCATATCCGACGCATACGCCATATTCATCAGCATTGTCTGTGACGGATTCGCAATCGCCATCGTAAGACCGTTCTGAACCGCCATTGTTAAAAATGCCGCATTTACAAACATCCGCTCCGGAAGTCCAAATGAAATATTGGACAATCCGCAAATCGTTGCCAAACCGGAATCACGACAATATTTTATCGTCTTTAAACAATTGACAGCAGCCGCTTTTTCAGCGCCAACCGTCGCAACCAATCCGTCCACGATAACGTCCTCTTTGAAAATCCCATCGCATACGCTGTTTTCAAAACCGTCCGTATCATTGTTTCCTTTTTCTTCACTGTCCTTTGGCAGACCTTCATCTGAAAGCGGAAGCAAAATAAACATTGCACCATATTTTTTTTTTACAAGCGGAAGCACTTTCTCCATTTTCACTTTTTCAAGCGAAACCGAATTTACCAGCGCCCGTCCGGGATAAATCCGAAGCGCCGCCTCGATAACCTCCGGACTGCTCGAATCAATACAAAGCGGCAGGTTGACCGCCTGTGACACTTCATAAACAACCCGGACCATCATATCTCTTTCATTAATTCCATTCATACCAACATTGATATCCAGAATTGCAGCGCCTTTTTCCGTCTGTTCCTCCGCCATCGTCATAACGGTATCGAGAATTCCCTCCCGCAGCTCCGCCTGAAGTTTTTTCTTACCGGTCGGATTAATCCGCTCTCCTACAACCAGAAACGGACCGTCCAGCTCTATTTTTTCTTGTCATTCGTTCTGACGATAACAGTCTGAATTTTTCCTCTGATATCGCAGGAACCGTCATATGCTTTGCCATATCTGCCATTGCTTTTATATGCGCAGGCGTCGTTCCGCAGCATCCACCAATCATACCTGCGCCGGCTTCAACTAACAGCTTCATATCTTCGGCAAATACTTCCGGCGTCATCAAATAAACGCTTTTTCCATCCACCAGTTCCGGCATTCCTGCATTTGGCTTTGCAAACACCGGAACAAATGCAACTTCTTTCATTTTCTGCACCAGTTCCACCATTTTATCCGGACCGGTCGAACAGTTTACGCCCAACCGCATCCGCGCCAAGATTTTGAAGTACATTGACAGCAGTTACCGGGTCCGTTCCATAAAGTGTTCTTCCGTCCTCATTAAACGTAAGGCTCGCCATAACCGGAAGACTGCAGGTTTCATTTGCCGCAATGATTGCCGCCCTTGTTTCCGCAAGGCTCATCATGGTTTCAACAACAAGCAAATCACAGCCTGCGTCACAAAGTGCCTGAATCTGTTCTTTATAGATATCCACAAGTTCCTCAAACTGCAGCTTACCCATCGGATAAAGCATCTCACCGGTCATTGTAATATCACCTGCAACAAATCCATGCTTACATTCGGCTACCGCCTGCTTTGAAAGCTTTACCAAATCCGTATTCATCTGATATAGATTGTCTTCCAGTCCATATTCTTTTTAATTTTATCCGGTTGCATGTAAATGTAGGTGCATACAAAATGTCGGTTCCTGCATCCAGATACGCTTTTTGAAGCTTCAGCATTACATCTTTATGTTCCAGAATATACTGCTCCGGACAAACGCCAAGCGGCATACCGGCATCCATCAGATTCGTTCCCGTCGCTCCATCTAATATGAGTATTTTTTCATCAAATAACTGTCTGAATTCCTGCTTATTCATTCTTCATCACGCCTTCATCTTCTATTTTTGTTATCTCCGTCTGCCGCTGCTGTTGCCAGACTGTCGCATCGTTCGTTCATCGGATGTCCGGCATGCCCTTTCACCCAGATAAACGTCACTGTATGCGGTTCCATCGCCTTTAACAGACGCTGCCACAAATCTTTATTCTTCACCGGTTCATTTTTCCCGCGTTTCCAGCCTTTTTTATCCAGGACCATATCCAGCCATCGTTAAATGCTTTTACCAGATATTGGGAATCAGAATAAAGCTTTACATTGCATGGCTTAATCAGCGCTTCCAGTCCGACAATTGCCGCCATAAGCTCCATCCGGTTGTTCGTAGTCTGATAATACCCCTGACTGTATTCCCGCTCATGCATGGTTCCATTTGCGTCGACAAACTGAATAACAGTGCCATATCCGCCGGGACCATCAGGGTTTCCTCTGGCAGCACCATCTGTAAAGATTTCCACATCCATAATTTTCTTTCCTTCTATCTATTATTTCTTATTTTCTTTACTTCAAATATATCTAACATCAAATTTATTTAACTTCAAGTTCCTTTTTTCATGACGCAGCATGTTTTCTCACTATATCATGTGCTTCGCACATTCTATGCATTCCACAAAATCATCGCCCTTGCAAGCAAGCGATTTTGTGTTCATTATATCATAATATAATAATTGCGATTGCGCACTACGTGCTCCTGCAATCGCTACAAACATTCGTATTCCGGACTATCGTCCTTCATACTCATGTTTGTTTATCCAGCAAAAATAAAACACTATCTTTGCCTGCAAGCAGTCACGATAGTGTTTTGCTTGCTGGAATTATTATATCATGTTGACTATCAGACGGTTTAAGATTCTGCTCATCTTTTCAGACATAACCCTGCTGTTATTCAGAATATCCTCGTGCTTCAATTCCCCGCCAAGCCCTGCCGCTTTATTGGATATCGCAGATAAACCTGCAACCGGAATTCCCATATGACAGGCAGCAATTGCTTCACAAGCGGTACTCATGCCAACCGCATCTGCGCCAAGTGATTGAAACATCCGGATTTCAGCCGGTGTTTCATACTGCGGACCAGTTGTTTGCAGATACGTTCCCCGAACCACATGCATATCCAGTTCTGTCATGATAGCTTCCAGCTTGTCCGCGATATGCCGGTCATATATATGGCTCATGTCAGGGAAGCGTACGCCAAGCGCATCCTCGTTTTTTCCTATCAGCGGAGATGGCACAAAATTCGATATTTGGTCGGTTATAATCATAATATCGCCGGGTTCCAGATTTTCATTAATTCCCCCGGCTGCATTTGTAAGAATCAGCGCCTTGATTCCAAGAAGTCCCATCATCCGAATCGGCGTTACCACTTTTATCCATCGTATATCCTTCGTAATAATGCACTCTGCCCTGCATAATCACGACTGGTTTTTACCGGTATAACCAAAAATAAATCTGCCTGCATGTCCGGATACCGTTGAAACCGGAAAGTCCGGAATATCTTTATAATCAATATAGTCCGGATTTTCTACAGTAAATGCATCGCCAAGACCGCTTCCAAGAACAATACCGATTTCCGGTCGGATATCTGTCCGGCTTTTTATAAAATCAATTGCTTCCTGATACATCATACAGAACCTCCTGTATATGGAAAAAAAAGCTGACACCCTGTTTGAATGTCAGCTTATGAAAAATAACACAGCGGAGATAGAGAGATTTGAACTCTCGCGCCGGTTGCCCGACCTACCGCTTTTCGAGAGCGGACCCTTCAGCCACTTGGGTATATCTCCAATTGCCTTTTGACCTTGCTATAATACCATTAAAAATCAAAATATACAACCCGTTTTTTTCTTTTCTGTTCCAAAATATTAATCAATAACAGATAACAGGCATCCCTGCATATGCATAACTGTAAATCACAGCAGCGCTCTGATATGGCAGATTTACACAGCCATGCGAACCGCTGGAATAATAGATATTTCCGCCAAAAGAACCCCGCCACGTTGCATCATGCAATCCAATACCTCTGTTAAATGGCATCCAGAACGTCACCTTTGACTCATAATCTTCCCCCACCAGAACCGATGGCGATTCCGTATAGGTAATCGAATACAGACCATCCGGCGTACCATGTCCGTCTGCCACGCAGCCTGTAACACAAGGCGTATCCGTAACCAGGCTTCCATTTACAATCAGATACACATGCTGATTGGAAAGGTCCACTTCGATATAAGTATATCCGATATCATCATATTTCGTATATGCCGCTCCGGTCTGCAAAAATGCCGGTGTTCTGGTCTGGGATTCGCCGCGCTTCAGTATTTTCTGAAGTTCTTTGGTTTCTGTCTCCGTATCGATTGCCCATCCGTACCGCGAACCGGTTTCCTCGACATATCTGCCGGTATACGTTTGAAATGTCCGAACGGTTCCCACCGTATCATATTTTTCAGCCAGACTTTCCACATACTGTTTCACAGAATCCGGTTTGAACTTCCAGTATTTTCCGGTATAGTACAACCAGTCTCCAAATGTAGAAGCATCTAACGTCCAGGAAATCCTGTCAATTTCGTAAGTAATCGTCATTTCCAGATATTTCTCAAGTTCCGTTTTTCTTTCCGCAATCTCGTCACTGTCGGCTTTAATTTCAGCAGTTTCATAACAATCCTTATCTTCCAGGCTGATTGATGTTGCAGCTTGATTTAACGCTGAAAGAATGGCCGTTCTCGTTTTGTCCGTATCTAAAAGCGTGCCGTCTGTTTCAGGAATAATTTCTGCTTTTCCATCTTTCACAGCGACATATGCATCTTCCGGCGCCTTCATGTTCTTTTTTTTTCTGCAGGCAGTCCTGCCCGGCAAGAAATTTCTCAAGCTTTTTTCTTCATCATACGTCACCTGATATTTCGTATGATACTCTTTCTTCTTGTCATTCAGATATAAAAACCACAAAAAAGCCCATGCTGTTTCTTCTTTAAACTATCCTCATTGACAACTGCGGTTATCGTCAAGCCAATATCTTCCGGTTTGATTACAAACGACTGATTTTCCCTGCCTTCTACGGTAAGCGAATATGTATCTTTGTAAGTGTCAATCGTCTGTTTTACGGATTGAACAGAATGAAACGAAACATTTTGTCCATCAATATATGTATTTTTATTAAAATGAAAAAGAAAACCAGATGGATACCGCCAAATAAGAAACAACAATGAGTCCGCCGACAGAAGCGGCAATGATTCCTGCAATCTTCTTTGCCTTTTTTTTTTTTTGTTTTCTGTTCATATACGCTTTTGTCAATAAACAAATCGTTGTCTGCAGTTATTGCTGCCGCCGCTTCATCCACTTCTGCTTCCACCGATGTGCATACATTTTTCCGCTTCCTGTTTCTTGCGTCTGTTCTGTTTCCGGCTCCACAGTCGTGCCTGTATCTTCCGTTTCCGCTTTGATTCTTGCATCTGTTCTGTTTCCGGCTCCACAGTCGTGCCTGCATCTTCCGTTTCTGCCTCGGTTTCCGGCGTTTGTTCCGTTTCCAGCTCCACAGTCGTGCCTGTATCTTCCGTTTCCGCTTCGGTTTCCAGCGTTTGTTCGGTTTCTGCTTCCGGCGTCATATCCTGTTTTTTTCTAATTCGTTTTCTGCACTCATATATCTCCCCTGCTAGTCCCCTGACAGAGAAATCATACAGATTTCCGGCTTGTTATTTACGCGAATTTTCAATGTATGCCCACCCAGGCCGCCTGTCAGAATCATTTTTTTTATTGTTATATTCATAAATTCCCTTATAATACTTTGGGAAAAATCTTACCATCGGTGAGAGAAGCCCCCAAGTCCCGGAAGGATAATCATTCCTCCATGGACATGACCGGAAAGTACCAAATCCGCCCCCCCATTTTGCATACGATTGAAAATAGTCCGGATTATGTGCAAGTAAAATCGTATAGGCATTCCTATCCAAATCCGGAAGCTGCTCTTTCAAATAAGCATCTTCCATGTTTCGCAGCCGAAACCTTCTGTAATAACCGGCGTCCATGTCCAGCCCAATTATATTTATATTATGCGTTGATATCTTATATTCCTCATTTATCAGCCAGCAGACCGACTGTTTCGTCTCCTCATACAGCCTTTCCCATATATCGCCATACTGCGATGTATAAAGACTGGTCCGCATCTCATGATTTCCCTTTGAAATATAAGTTGGAGCAACGCTTCCAATCCTGTTTAAAAAATGAATCGCAACATCCGGGGATACGCCAGCTTTTCCTATAATAACATCCCCAGGTATCAAAATTGCATCCGGATGTATTTTTTTTTTTTGTCTATCAATGCTGTGTTTTCTGCTCCAAACTCTGCATTATGAAGGTCTGCAAGCATTACGATACGAAAATGGCTGTTTTATCCGTTTGTCTTTTATGTTATATTCCGTAACAGCCAATGTATGATTTTCTCTTTTACTCTCTAAAAGGATTGCCGCCAGCACTACTATTCCAGCTACACATATGATGCAAATAATTTTTATTATCATGTTATCTCCGTTTTACTCAAATGCAATTTTAAATACGCGGTTTACGCTATATCCAAAGGTCATCTTTTTTTCATATCTTCTGCAGCAACAATTCCAACTGCTCCGATAAGACGCTCCCCCCGCGATATTCCATATAGCCGACAATTTCTCCCTTTTTTTACAGGCGCCTGTAAGTCCTCGTCATATAGTTTTAACGTCTTTGTAACTTCCTCCGCCTTTTCTCCGCGGATTAAAACAGACGAAAAATGGCTGTCGGCTTCAATCTTTATTTTATCACTGATACCATTTTCTATATTTATATCCTGCGTGTCAAGTACATTTTCATCTTCATACAGATTACACATTGCATATCCAAAAATCCAGCAGTTTGCACGCCTCGCTGTTTCTGATATCTTTTGTTTCAGCGCCCATAATGACAGCAATCAAATCAATTCCATTTCTGGATGCAGTTGCCGACATACAGTATTTTGCTGTCGCTGTATATCCGGTTTTCAGTCCGGTCGCTCCTGTATAGAGATTTAAAAAATTTATTTGTATTTGCCAAATCAAATCTGGACTCGCCGCGCGCTGTTTTATGTATAATCGAATCCATCCAGATATTCGAATAATTTAAAATGTCCGGATGTTTTGTAATTAATTCTCTTGACATAATCGCAATATCTCTGGAAGAAGTAACATGCCCATCCGCGTCCAGACCGCAGGCATTTACAAAATTTGTATTCTGCATACCAAGTTCTTTTGCCCGCTCATTCATTTTGGAAACAAACAGTTCTTCACTTCCAGACGTAAACTCTGCCATCGCAACCGCAGCATCATTTCCGGATGCTATAATAATACATTTTATCATATCTTCGACCGTTTGCTGCTCTCCTGCTTCAAAAAAAACATTGGGAGCCTCCCATGGATGCGGCATGTTCACTGACTGTCACGACATCTTCCAGCGTATAATCTCCATTGCTGATTGCCTCAAAAATCAAAAGCAGCGTCATTACCTTTGTAACCGACGCCGGTTTCCTTGCCTCATCTGCATTTTTCTCATATAATACGGTTCCGGTAGACGCTTCCATCAAAATACATGAAGGCAACTGCAATTCCAGACCTGTGCTGTTTTCGGTACTGGTTGCGCTCCCATCTTCGCTACCGTCTTCGGCATTGATTTCTGTATTTTCATCCGTCTGCTCTGTTTCGGCAAGGCATGAAATGCTTCCGGTCAGAATAAGATTTGTCATCAAACATACACATACCACAAATGCTGTCCATCTTTTGCATATGTTACCGAATTTGCTTCTTATCTTCAAATAAATTCCTCTTTTTACGGTTTTATACAGCTTATGCACGAAACACCAAATAAAGAAATGGAAGAAACAACATTTTTTCTTTGATATTTTAATGAATTCTGCTATAATGAGTCTGGATTATGAAAGCAGGAGGAAAGAAACATGAGCATGAAATTGGTTAAGAGAGTACCAACCGGCGAAGAAATCAAAGAATTGTACCCTCTTTCACAGGAACTGAAAAATGTAAAAGCAAAACGTGATGAAGAAATCAGAAAAATTTTCACAGGAGAAGACAATCGATTTATCTTTATCATTGGTCCATGCTCTGCTGATAATGAAGATGCGGTATGCGACTATCAGAACAGACTGGCGCGTGTTGCTGAACAGGTAAAGGACAAGATTCTTGTAATTCCAAGAATTTATACAAATAAACCAAGAACAACCGGTGACGGTTATAAGGGAATGCTGCACCAGCCGGACCCGAATAAAGCATCTGATATGCTGGAAGGTCTGTATGCCATTCGTAAAATGCATATTCGTGCCATTAAAGAAACCGGTCTGACCGCAGCAGATGAAATGTTGTATTCCGAAAACTGGCAGTATGTAGACGATATTTTATCTTACGTTGCAGTCGGCGCACGTTCCGTTGAGAACCAGCAGCACAGACTGACCGCAAGCGGCATGGATGTTCCGGTTGGTATGAAAAATCCAACCAGCGGCGACTATTCGGTTATGATGAATTCCTGTCTGGCAGGCCAGCATCCGCATACATTTCTGTATTCAAGCTGGGAAGCACATACGGACGGCAATCCGTTGACACACTGCATTTTGCGGGGAGCATTAAATAAACATGGTCGTTCGATTCCGAATTATCATTATGAAGATTTAAGACTTCTTTATGAAGCTTACCAGAAATTCAACCTTGTAAATCATGCCTGTATCGTCGATGCAAACCACAACAACTCCGGTAAGAAGTTTGACGAGCAGCCACGAATTGTAAAAGAGGTTATTCACAGCAGAAATTATGACTCAGATATTAAAACGCTGGTAAAAGGCGTAATGGTGGAAAGTTATATTGAAGATGGCAATCAGCCGGTCGGCGGCGGCTGTTATGGAAAATCCATCACAGACCCATGTCTTGGCTGGGATAAAACGGAGCGGCTGTTAAAAGAAGTTGCAGATTTATTATAAGAATCGGCAGCAGATTTTTCAAAGCCACAAGGTGAATAAGGAATAAGCAATCGCTTTTCTGTTTATTCTGCGAGTCGAAAACAAAAAGACATCGAAATGATGATTTGTACAAGCAATGTACGTTTCTCATTCCGATGTCTTTTTTATCTGATTCTTTGTGAAGTGCGCGGTAAAAATAACTTTCCGTGGTTTTTGCCTAAAGCAATTACTTTCGTTATCTGGAAATTCGGGAAAGGAAATTCCTTCCCATCGCTACATCTCCACTGATATTTAATTTTCCTGTCGCATATGCATATATTGGGTCTATTACGCTGTTTATCACTTTTTCCAAACAGGACAACGTAATGATAAACTGAACATCCCGCTGTTTATATTCTCCTGAGAAAATCTCCAACGTATCATCTGTCAGATGTATGTAGAAGCTTCCGCGTTCTTTTCCGATGATTTCAAACTGGTAATAGGAATCATCCGGTAAGCCTGCCAGCTTTTCCGCAGGCATTTCATGAAAATATGCAAGGCATTCGCTGTATGTCATCGTGAAAAACCTGCTTTATAAGAATTCGAAATCATCGTCTTCGTCGCCATCGCCAATCAGTACCTGATTACGCTTAACGCCTTCTTCAATTTCTCCTACGATTACTTCTTCCTCTTCTTCATCCTCTGTAACAGCGCTCTTACCTGCAAATGCCTGTGGTTTTTCCTCTGTCTTTGGTTTCATTTTCAGCTTCTGAGGCTCTGCAGTTGTCTGTGATTTCATCTTCAGCTTTGTGATTGGGTCTGCCTCAAGTGCTTCCTCATTTAAGGAAGTTGTAGATTCTGCCGCCTTTACAGAACCGCCGCCATTTGCTCTGAGTTCTTCCATCTCTGCTTTTAATTTTGCAAGTTTCTGCTTTTGCATTCGAAAAAGAACTTCATTTGCACGTTTCTTTGCATCATTGATAATCTTATTCGCTTCATTATTTGCTGCGTTCTGTTCTTTCTTGGAACCCGGTGCAGCCTGCTCTAACTGTTTTTCCAATTCATAAATCTTTACACTGTTTTCTCTGAGAGCATCCTGAGCTATCTTATTCTCAGAAACAGCCGCATCATACTTGGACTGCAACGAAGCAAATTCACTTGCTACTTCCCGAACGAAAGAATTTACTTCATCTTTATTAAAACCAAAAAGTCCTTTTTAAAGGTCTTTTTCTTCTATGCTTTCCTTTGTCAACATTCTGCAGTTCTCCTTTTTCGTGTTTATTTTACATAACCTATGCACAATTATATTCATAATCTTCTAATTTTTCAAGAAATATTCGTATGTTTTTGAAAAAATTTACAAATTTTCGGAAAATCAATTGCAATTTTTTCTTTCTGTCACTTTGAAAACAGCGTATCACTGTCTAACAGGATGGTAAACGGACCGTCATTTGACAAATTGACCGTCATATCCGCGCCAAATTCTCCATGTTCCGTTACCGGAATCAACTGTCTGCACTGTTCAATGATATATTCGTACAGTGCATTTGCATGTTCCGGACTGCCCGCATTTCCAAACGACGGACGGTTTCCTTTTTTTACAGTCTGCACACAATGTAAACTGGGAAACAATTAAAAAAGTTCCCCATTTACATCGGTAATGGACAAATTTGTTTTTCCATTTTCATCTGCAAAGATACGAAGTCCTGTCAGCTTCCGAATCAGTTTATCCGCAATTTCCTGCGTATCGCTTTGTGTAACACCGACAAAAACAAGAAGTCCTTTTTTGAATGTTTCCTATGGTCTGCCCTTCCACAAGAACCTCTGCATGATTAACTCTTTGAATCAGAAATTTCATATGTTTTTACCTTTCAGACATACTGATAGCTTCTACTGCAACACTTCCGCCCCGGACAACCTCAATCCGGGTTCGGAAAACTCTGTTTAAACAGCTTAATCGCGTCATTGTTCTGATTTTCCGTTTGCAGGCATTCCACCAATATATTCTTTCTGTCATAATCTGTGATATTGAAATTAAATGCATTTGCAATTCGAATACTTCGTCTTTATCGTCCGTACTGCATTCCTTGACCTTAATAAACAAAATCTCCTTATTATGAATCGGAATATCCGTATAATCAACGACTTTAATAACCTCAACGCTTCGGTTCAACTGTTTCTTTACCTGCTCAAACGTTCTGTCGTCGCTGGTAAAGCTGATTGTCATTCTGGATACCGTATTGTCTTCTGTTTCACCAACGGTCAGACTGTCAAGATTATATGACTTACTGGAAAACAGACCGGATATTCTTGCAAGTACACCTATTTCGTTTTCAACATATAAACAAATCCATCTTTTTCTTTACACTCATCTGTTTCACCCTCCTAACAATCCATAATCATTTCATTTAAAGACTTGCCGCCCGGAACCATTGGAAATACATTTGCCGCAGGGTCAATATAAAATTCAATCAACGTAGGTCCTTTTGTATTTGCTTTTGCCTGCTCAAATGCCGCCTTTATTTCTTCTTCTTTTGTTACACGAATGCCAAGCGCCTCATAGCTTTCTGCCAGTTTTACAAAATCCGGCGTATATTTCGGACAGCATTTATCCGGATTCTGACAGTCGTGGTTGCAGCTCTTTCTATAACGCAGACAGGTACTGCTGTAACGTTTGTTAAAGAATAATTCCTGCCACTGACGAACATTTCCAAGATATCCATTGTTTAACACGCAAATCGTAATCGGAAGTTCCTGTGTAACTGCTGTTGCCATTTCCTGAATATTCATCTGGAAGCCGCCATCACCGGAAATACAGATAACATTTGTATCCGGATTTCCAATTTTTGCACCAATGGCAGCCGGAAGACCATATCCCATCGTTCCAAGACCGCCGGACGTTAAAAGCTGTTTGTCGCCGCCAAGTGCAATATACTGTGTCGTCCATAACTGGTTCTGTCCAACGTCGGTTGTAATAATCAAATCGTCATACAATTCGTTGATGGATTTAATAATCTTCTCCGGTGTTACGCCTGTGTATGAATTCATGTTAATCGGATACTGCTCCTTTACATCCATGATTTCTTTTACCCAGTCTTCAATATCCAGCTTTTTTTGCATATTTCAGCATCTTTGTAATCGCAAGTTTTGCATCGGCAACAATCGGAATATCAACTTTGATATTTCTGGAAATCGATGCCGCGTCAATATCAATATGTATAATTTTTGCATTTTTTGCAAATGTATCTATCGTTCCTGTAATACGGTCGTTAAATCTGGTTCCAATGGAAAACAGCACGTCGCATTCCATAATCGCCTTATTCGATGCAAGATTTCCATGCATACCAATATTTCCAACATAAAGCGGATGGTCGGTTGGAATCGCACCTTTTCCCCATAATCGTCGTAACAACCGGAACGCCGGTAAGTAAGTTCACAAAGCTCCTGCATCTCTTTTCTTGCATGCGCAATATTCACGCCGCCGCCAATCAGAAATACCGGTTTCTTTGCGTTATTTAATTCTGCCAGCGCTTTCTTTAACTGTCCGGAATGTACGCCCTCGGATGGCTTATATCCTCTGATATTTACTTCATCCGGATATTCGTCCGAACCCATTGCAAGCTGAATATCCTTCGGAATATCAACAAGAACAGGTCCCGGTTTTCCGGTACGCGCAATATAAAATGCATTCTTGATGATTCTCGCAAGGTCTTCTCTCTTTCTTACGGTTACTGCATATTTGCAGATACTTCTTGTAATACCAACAATATCGACCTCCTGAATGCATCATTTCCAATCAGATTCATCGGAACCTGACCTGTGAAACATACCAGTGGAACACTGTCATAATTGGCGGTTGCAATTCCTGTAACAAGGTTCGTTGCGCCGGGACCGCTTGTAACAAGACAAACCCCTACTTTTCCGGTTGAAACGTGCATAACCGTCTGCCGCATGAACAAGCGCTTGTTCATGTCTTGGAAGAATCATATCGATTCCCTCCGCGTCATATAATGCATCAAATAAATCAATCGCTGTTCCTCCCGGATAAGCGAACAATGTGTCAACATGTTCCTCCTGCAATGCTTTTACAAACATCTGCGCTCCATTAATTTCCATACTCTCATTACCTCCTTAACCTGTCAATGCAAAAAAGCCCTAAGCTGTAAAACAGCTTAGGGCGAATAATTCAATCCGTGGTACCACCTAAATTCAGGAATGTCCTGCTCTCATACAATACTACAAGCAAATCTTGTGTTATATTGCTTTCCTGTAACGGGGAATTCCGTTGAATCCTAATCAGCAACATCTGTGCTTTTCAGTTCACTGCTCGAAGGCTACTTCCATATATCCTGGCTGAAGATTCTCACCACCATCTTCTCTCTGGGAACTGGTCGTATATGTACTCCTCCTTGTCATTGCATTTGACATATAAACTGTTGTAACTTTAGCATAAATGATAAAAAATGTCAATGTTTGTTTTGCAAAAAAGCAGGTATTCAAAAAAAAGGAAATTGATGAACCGGTAAAAAAATCCGCCGGGCAAATACAGGAATATGGCAAATGCCCGGTCTGACAAAGGTATCCTTAGTAAAATAATCATTTATGATGTCTGCACAATGCAGCCATAAAACTTTACCGGCAATCGAACGCCTCATACTGCCGAAATCCAAAATGACCCTCAAAAATATTCCCCTATTCTACTAAAAAAATGTACAGTCCGGGCAAACAACATATGTGTATAAAAATAGGAAAAACACATTTTTTTTATACGCAACAATTATAGCAATACTTTAGTATTTTGTAAATATGCTATTCTTTAATAAACTTCATATAAAAGGGGAAACTATAGTAGAATTTTTTTTTTATCATGGAGGAACGAATGTTAGGTGAACAGATAAAAGGATTACGTTTAACCCGTAATATCAGCCAGGTACCAATTAGCAAAAAGGTCTTGGCGTTACAAAACAGACCGTCAGTAATTGGGAAAATAACAATATCATGCCTTCCGTCGAGACTTTAGTCAAGCTTGCACGATATTTTAACTGTACAACCGATTATTTGCTGGAATTGAATGATAACAGAAATCTGTTAGAAATTACCGGTCTTACAAAGGAACAGACAGTGCATGTACAATTAGTTATAAATGATTTGCAAAAGCTGAATCAGCAGGAAATACAAAATAACGAAAAGCAACAAAAGAAAACAAAAAATAACGAATAATAACAACAAATAGTAAAGAATAATAACAAATAATAACAACATAAGAAAACGAAACTGAGAAAATCACAGCCATCATGTAACGGTGGTTGTGATTTTCTCAGTTTCTCGTACTGCATGTTTCAAATATGCATCGTCTATTAAGCTTGTTATTTCATCTGTTGACTGCTCCAATGTGTAAAGCAGCAACAGCGCGGTTACAATTCCTGCCGCCCCGGTGAAATAACCGGCAGGCGCGGTTATTTTTCCGGCGCTACCCTGTCAAATGCCAGTTCCCATTTCATCGTGTTCCTTTCTTTCTCATCCGTTCCGGTTCCCAGCAAAATTTCACCAACGCCGGCTGCCAGTTTCTTCCATCGTTCTTTGCCGGTTTCATAATACAGACCTACATAAAGCGGAACAAATCCGGCAGGACCGCAGCAAAGGCATGTCGTATTCCAATATCCGGCAGACTGTCTGTATGGGCGCGCCAAGCGCTTCCATTCCATCACACAAATCGTAAACGATATGGAAATATCGTTTTTCCCTTGTTTTTCGGTACAATTCCAGAAAAAGCTTAATTGTTCCAACCGGTCCATGACAGTTTCCAAGATAAAAGATTCCATCAAACGCTTTCTCCTGCGTCAGCTTATAGGGAATCAGAATGCCTTTTTTCTGCCGGACTGCAATATTCTCCACATAGTCTGCCGCCGCTTTTGCAGCCTCCAGATACCGGGTATCTGCTATCAGCTCATATACTTTCAGAAAAAAATATCCGATGCCTGCTGTGCCAAATTCAAAATTCGGTTCTTTCTGTTTGAACGCAATTGAAAGATGATTAAACTCGATGCCGCCATTTTCGTGACGGATACCCTCATTTAAAAATGTGATTGGCAGCACCCGTAATTAGCGGAATCAATTCCTCATCTTTACAGGTATTATATGCATCTATCAGAAACAATCCAATCCCGGCATCAAAGAAAACAGGTGCATTATCCGACCAGTAATAACCGTCTGTTGTCGTTTTCACTGTATTTTTATAATATTGAAGGATTTGATTTCGTCCATTTTCTGCATACTTGTCCCGGTAAAGCCGATATACCTCTGTAAGGATTAATCCGATTCCACTGATTCCACTGTAAAATGCCTCCGCCATCTGTGCCGCAAGCGTTCCCTTTTTTGCTGCATCTTTTATAGGAGAATCCCAATGCAGGCTTAAATATTTTGTAATTTTTCTCTTATTTTATCAAGAAACGCATCCTCGCCTGTCACCCGGTGAAGCTGGATATACATGTGCAGAATTCCGGCGCTTCCGCTGTACCATGTATTATCAATTACTTCATCTTTTTTCCATATACATTCCATCGGAATTTTCCTTTAAAAAAGATTGTACATACGCTTCCCCTTTCCGCGCCGCCTTTAAATAATCCTCTTTGGATTCTGCTTTTACTCTTTGAAAGTATTGCTCCATATCATATTGCTTCCTTATACATTTTTGTTGAAAGATATTTCATTCCATCATCCGGCAGAATAATTACAATGTTTTTTTCCTTCATTCTCCGGTTTTTCTGCCAACTGCTTTGCCGCATAAACAGCAGCAGCCGCAGATGCCCCCAGAAAAATCCCGTCTGTCTGCGCCAGCTCGCGTGCAGTTGCATATGCATCGGCGCCCCGGACTTCAATTACGGTATCCGGTTTAAAATTGTATCCGACAACAAACGGATGAACAATCGTTCCATTATTTTCAAAATGGACTACGCCATCAATCGTATCCCTGTCTTCCCCTGGCTTATAGAGGGAATCCAGCGTTGGCTGTACGCCCACAATTTTAACATCTGGAATCTGTTCTTTCAGATATTTTCCAACACCGGCAAGCGTCCCTGCGGTTCCTGCCAGCATAACTGCAATATCCACCTGCCCGTCTGTATCTGCAACAATCTCCGGTCCAGTCGTTTTAATATGCGCTTCCGGATTTGCGAAATTGGTCAGCTGACTGGTATAGTAATATCCATTGTCGTCGGCAAATTTCTGTATCTGCGCAATAATTTTTCCGGTATCAAACCCATACGTTGCAATAATTTCATTAAAATTCGGAATATCCTCGTAATACTGTACGGTAGCGCCATACGCTTTCAGAATCTGAACGCGTTCCGGCGTGCATCCCGGTTCCATAAAGATATGTAATTTGTATCCTCTCGCGGCTGCAAACGCAGCTAACGAAATACCTGTATTTCCGCTTTGTACTTTCAACAATGGTTCCGCCCGGCTTCAATTTGCCTTCTGCCTCGCCTTTTAATATCATATGAAAAGCAGCTCTGTCCTTAACGCTTCCGGTAGGATTCAAATATTCCAGCTTACCTATCAGCTTTGCCTTCAGATGATTTTGTTCCTCAAAATTAACAAGCTCCAAAAAGCGGTGTCTTTCCAACAAGTTCTGTAATTGATTTTTTTAATATCAGCCATTTTCAAAATTCTCCTCTATATTTTATTTTCCTTAAGTAATTGCAAAACATATAGTTTTTTAAGTTGTGCAAAATGTCGATGCCAGGCGCAGGGGATATGAGGTCGCCGGTACTTAGGCATCGTATTTTGATGCCTTATGTACCGCTGCGAGCGAATCCAGTGCAAACGTCCTGCGTCGGCATCTGGCATTAGCACAACAAACAAAAAATAGTGGCGGTACAATTTCTCCTTAATTGCAGGACATGCCTCCGTCAATTACCAGCGTGGCGCCATTGATAAATCTGGCTTCATCACTGGCAAGATATAAGACAGCCTGCGATATATCCGCCGGAACACCCGTCTGCACATGACTATCCATTCCGGACCATATTCTTGAAGCGCCAAATTCACTTTCCGGTATGCCGCGCGTCGTCATTCCCGTTTTGATTGCGCCGGGACATATCAGATTGCTTCTTATTCCGTCATGCATATATGCATATGCCGTATGCTCACACAAACCGACAAGCCCATGCTTTGCCGCTGTATACTGCACGCTCGAGCGGCATCCCCGGATACCGGCAACCGATGCAATGGAAACAATATTGCCGCCCGTTTCCTGTTCCAGCATGACCGACACTGCTTTCCTTATCGCATACATCGGACCATACAGATTTACGCGCATTACTGTTTCCCACGCTTCGTTTGTAAGTTCTGTGATGGTCTCACTCCGACCGCCGACGCCCGCATTCACAACCAGACAATCCAGTTTGCCAAATTTGTTTAATGCGGTATCTATGTCATGTTCTCATTTGTTTCCTGCAAAGCAATGTCTCCGCAAAACGTTATCAGCGTTCCCGTATATTCTTTCGCTTTTTCCGATACCGCTTTCTTCAGTTCTTCTAATGCTTCCGCATTGATATCGACTGCAACGACATCGGCTCCTTCTTTTAGAAAATCAACGGTAATCGCTTTCCCCATTCCGGAAGCAGCTCCGGTCACTACTACGCTTTTTCCTGTAAATCTTTGATATCTGCACATGTTTACACCTCGTTTTATACCATATCTATATTTATCCTATAGATTTAGTATGATTAATGATTGTAAAACAATACTACCATACGAAGCGTGATTTGTATAATCGCAAATACTTATAAACAAATATAGGAAATGCCTATAACACAGAATACCTGTTGTTATTCCAACACGTTTTCTTTATATTTGCCCAGTTCCGCGACATATTTTTTGTCCCATTTCACTTAATATCGAGGATGTTCTTGCGATATAACCGATTTGTCATTTTTTCATCCGTTTTCAATTTTACAGCGCAATACTCCGTTCCATTCAAATCCTCACATATAATTCCGGAACATAACGTATATCCATTGATGCCGACCATTAAATTTAACAGCGTCGCTCTGTCATTTGCGCGCACGAGCTGTTTGTATTCATATGTACTTAACACTTCTTCTGCAAAATAAAACGAATTATAATCCCCCTGTGCAAAGGCAAGACATGGAAACGCATCCAAATCTTCCATTGTAACTTCCTTCTTTTTTTGGCTAACGGATTTTTCTTACTCATATAAGCATAAATTCCGCATTCAAAAAGCGGCGTAAATGTAAGGCCCGCCTCTTTGAATATTTTTTCCAACACCGTTTTATTATAGTCGTTTAAATATAAAACACCAATTTCACTCTTTTGGTTTTTTACATTTTCAATCACCTCATGCGTCTTTGTTTCGTGTATTTCAAATTCGTACTCATCCATGCCATACTGTTTTATCACCTCTACAAATGCATTGACTGCAAATGTATAATGCTGCATCGATACATGAAATGTCCGCTTAATATTGCTTTTGGATATATATTTTGCATCTAAAATATCATACTGTTCCATTACGGACTTGGCATATCCCAGAAACTCGGCACCTTTTACGGTTAAAGAAATGCCGCTTTTGGAACGCAGAAAAATATCAAATCCAATCTCCTGTTCGAGAGAATGCAGGGAAGCGGTAAGACTCGGCTGTGAAATATACAGACTTTTTGCCGCTTCATTGATTGAATTTTCCTTTGAAATTGCAATCACATATTTCAACTGATTTAATGTCATCATATGCCTCCATCAAATATAATTATGGAACTTATACCATTTCTGTCAGGAAAAAAACAAGAGGCGCCCTGCCGAATCATAATCCCATAGCTTTGCCGAATCATAATCCCATAGCTTTGCCGAATCATAATCCCACCTGTTTCCGCATACAATGATACGACGAAACTCTGAGAGTGTATTATGTGTTCTATTTCCGGATTTTACAATTTTAACAGCAAATATCTTGAACATACCGGCTACTATAAGGAGATTCTTACCGCTATGAATCAAAGCTGAAGCACCGGGGACCGGATGCTGACGGTATTTATCTGGACGACGTCTGCGGATTTTCCCATACCAGATTATCCATTCGTGATATCCAGGCAGGCAGCCAGCCAATGACAAGAACGGTGCAGGACAGGACGTTCACGATTGTTTACAATGGCGAACTTTATAATGCAGATGAATTGAAATCAGAACTCCGCTCCCATGGCTGCCAATTTTCAACGACTTCCGATACGGAAGTTATTCTGATGGCATATATCTTCTGGGGTGCGGATTTTGTTGAACGGTTAAACGGTATTTTTGCATTTGCTATCTATGATGCGGCGGAAAAAGCAGTCTTTTTATACCGCGATGCCTTTGGCGTAAAACCTTTTATTATACAATAACAGCAGACGGTACGCTTGTCTTTGCTTCTCTGAATTAAAAGGCATTTTTACGTTTCCCGGCATTAAACCGAAACTGAACCGGAACGGGTTATGCGAAATTTTCGGTTTAGGTCCATCGAAAACCCCCCGGAAACGGTGTTTTTGTTGGTATGAAAGAAATAAAACCGGGCCATTATCTCCGCTATGACAGGTTTGGATTTTCTGATATCTGCTATTTCCGCCTCAAAAGTCTTCCGCATGAGGACGACTATGAAACAACCATTAAAAAACCGCATTTTTATTAAAAGACGCCGTAACCAGACAGATTGTATCCGATGTTCCAATCTGCACATTTTTGTCCGGCGGTATTGATTCTTCGATTGTCAGCGCCATCTGCGCCGGATATCTGAAGGAACAGGGCAAGGAGCTTGATACCTATTCGTTTGACTTTACCGATAATTCCAAATATTTCAAGTCAAATGCATTTCAGCCGGAGCAGGACCGTCCTTATGTTGAAAAAAAATGGTGGATTACCTTGGAACCAGACATCATTTTCTGACCTGCAATATGGAAGAACTTGCAGATTTGCTGTATGCTTCCGTCCGTTCCCGCGATATGCCGACAATGGCAGACGTCGATTCGTCTTTGCTTTATTTCTGCAAACTCGTATCGCAGCAGAACAAGGTTGTACTGACCGGCGAATGTGCAGATGAAATCTTTGGCGGATATCCATGGTTTTATCGGGAAGACCTGCTGGCAGCTGATACGTTTCCATGGATGATGGATTTAAGTCCAAGAAAACTGCTATTAAAGAAGGATGTTCTGGATGCGCTTTCCATGGATGATTATGTGCAGAATCTGTATTATACGATTATTTCTGAAGTGCAGACGCTGCCGGAAGAATCGGAAACGGAAAAATCCAGACGAAGAATCGGCTATATGAATATCCGGATGTTTATGCAGACCTTGTTAGACAGAATGGACCGAACCAGCATGTTTAATGGCTTAGAAGCCAGAGTTCCATTTGCTGATATTCATTTGCTGCAATATGTCTTTAATGTCCCATGGGAGTTCAAATACCGGAACCATACGGAAAAGAGCCTGCTGCGACATGCTGCGAAAGGGCTGGTGCCGGAAGAAATCCTGTTCCGCAAAAAAGTCCTTATCCAAAGACATATAATCCACTGTATGAACGCATCTTATCCGAGCGTCTTCGGGAAGTCATTCTGGATACGTCCAGTCCAATCAATCGGTTTGTTGAAAAGAAACCGTTTTAAAATTCCTCGATGCGCCGAAAGATTATGGAAAGCCATGGTATGGACAGTTAATGGCAGGGCCGCAGATGATGGCATACCTGCTGCAGATTAATTACTGGCTGAACGAATATCAAATTGAAGTATCACTTTGAAAACAAAAATACGCTTCAAACACCCGCGCGATTTTCAATCATTTCTAAAAAATGCCGGATAACAGGCAATCCATTTGTCTGTTCCGGCATGTTTTTGTTAAGCAGCTTATTTTTCATTCCTTCTGTTTTATTTCTCACACAATACCGGCTGAATCTGCTTCCCCTTTAACGCTTCTTCTATCGTATCCGGTATCAGTGACAGTTTTCCAATCAGGGAATTTGGTTTTTTTCACAATATCATCCTGATAAAATGGAACAAAATAAATATTTTTCATATTCATCAGCATTCCGATATTTTTTTGAAATTCATTCCCATTGCATCATTTGTCGAAACACAGATAATCAATGGTTTGTTGTTGCGAAGATGCGCTTTTGCCGCCATCAAAACCGCCGAGTCCGTAATTCCGTTACAGAGCTTTGCAAGCGTATTTCCTGTACATGGCGCAATTACAAGGACGTCCAGATACGATTTCGGTCCGATTGGCTCCGCTTCCTGAATTGTAAAAATACCCTCTTTTCCCGTTATCTTTTTTATGTCCCTTACAAAATCTCCGCCTTTACCAAATCTGGTATCGTATTTTGCTGATTTATCAGAGAAGATTGGAAATACATGGATGCCCATGTTCATCATTTCCTCTATCTCTATCTTCACTTTATCAAAAGTACAAAATGAACCGGTTATTGCAACACCGCAATTGCACCCTGATAAACTCATATCCATAATCCTTTCCATATCATTCTACAAGCATGCAGTTTTCAATGCATCGTATCTGAAAACTCCATCTTACATTATATATATGCCGGATGAAAAAGGATGTTACATGTCGTTTTTCCGTTTTTTATTTTTCAAGAATGGCGTTTGCAAGGATTTCTCCTGATGTTTTCGGTGAATATTTTCCCGGTATTCCAAGACTGTGTTTGTAACGAATCTGTCGTTTGTCCAGATATGCAAAATCCATTCCCCCGGCATGGATGCAATATCTATCATTACAATCTCCGGCTTCACATGACAAAGAATGTCTGCATCAAGCACCATGGCAGGAATGGTATTAAAACAGAAATCAAACGCTGCAAGCTCCGGCGATTCGGCAAGCTTGCTTAAAAAGAATCGTATGACAGCTATCCATTTCCGCTTTCATGCAGGCTTCGACGCTTCGCGCGGTAACAGTCACATCCGCGCCTGCTTTTACCAGTTTCCGGGCAAGCACGCTGCCGCACCTTCCATATCCTGTTACAAGGCACCTGCTGTTCTCAATATTAATTTCGCTCATCAGAAAGGCTTCTGCGATTGCTCCTTCTGCTGTCGCAACCGCATTTTTTATTGCAACCGCATCATCTTTCATATAGTCATAAAATGGGATGTCTTTTTTCCCGGCACGCATCTTTGATTGTGTCCGGTAAAAGACCGCCGCAGACAAGTGAGGATGCATCCAACCGCGCTGCAATATCCGCAACCAGAATGTTTACATTTTCACATCCGGTTATCGTTATGCCATCTCTTGTAACCGGTACAGGAAGCACCAGGACCGCCCCCGCCTGCATTTGAAAAATTTCATCTACAGTCTGCGTTTCCTCCCATCCCGGAACGCATATCGTATCAACCGCATTTCCCTGTTTTTTAGATACTCCGCCAGATAAAAAAATCCGCTTATCGCCGCCTGCCACAATATATTGCTTCATAATCAACCCTCCGCTTTCCTGTCAATCAAAAATTATGTGTAAAAAACTCTCTCGCACGACATCTTCCAGATTATCCTGAAATGTGTCTTTTTGAAATCTCAAATGTCGTATAAACCGGCTGGATATCAAACAGCGTTCCATCAATATAGATAAACACGCTTCCTGCCTGCAAGCCGGCTTTTACCGGAACAGACAAGGCGTCCGGCAGATGATATTCAAATGAAACCCGTTCGTCCTCTTTTAACAGCAGCGTATAAGAAAATGTACTTGTCAGCTCCATGCTCTCCGCTGCTTCACTGTAAGCATAATCATCCAGTATCGGAACCGCCATCTTCTGCAGCATCTTATCTGAAACTGTCGTTTCTCTGTAATTTTCTATTCCGTAGTTCATCAGCTTTTTGGTATCTGCCCATTTATACGATTTATTGCCAGGCCATCCGCAGCCAAGCAATGCCACAATATATCAAATGACCGTCGCGCTCTAATGCTCCGACATAACAATAGCCTGCATTTCCTGTAAATCCGGTTTTTCCGGTCAGCGCGCCATCCATCATATTTAAGAATGCATTATGATTTCTGCATACAAACGTCCGCGTTCCTGACAAATTTGAAAAGCTGTAACTTTGCGTTCTGGTTATTTTCAGAAATGTTTCTTTTTCCGGCGACTCTTTGATACAATACCGGAGTATCCGCGCCAAATCTCTTGCTGTTGTACCATGAATGCCAAAATCATCTTCTGCATCCAGACCGTTTGGCGTGATGAAATGCGAATGCATGCATCCGATTTCTTTTGCTTTCTGATTCATCAGTTCGGAAAACCCTTCCACACTGCCGCCTATGTATTCTGCAATCGCCACCGCGCTGTCATTGTGGCTTTCCAGCATCAGGGAATACAGCAAATCTTCTAATCGGTATTCCTCCCCTCAACAATATTTAATTGTACATCCGGCATTTTTGCTGCATATGAAGATACGGTAACCGTATCGGAAAGCATTCCGTTTTCAAGCGCCAGAATACAGGTAAGAATCTTCGTTGTACTTGCATTTGCGCGTATCTCATCGCCCGCTTTTTCATAAAGAATCCGTCCGTTTTCGCCATCCATCAATACTGCTGATAACGCATAAAGTTCTGAATCCGCCAGCGTTTCTGTTTCTTCTGCTGAAACAGGAAGCCTGCTGCAATTCTGCATAACGCAGAATACCAGAAGCAGAACAGACAGAAAACCTGCCAGAAATCTTTTTTTTTTGCATTCTGGCAGGTTTTCTATGATACATTTGCCGCAAGGCTCCATGCTGTATTTTCTGAAATATCCCTGACATTTCCATTACCGCCAAATACATTCATTCATATGAATATATTCCAAACAGCAGTTTATTATGACTCATTACTGAAACCAAGTGTGATTTCATCGGCTTCTTCCTGTGCTTCTTTTCTGAAATCTTCAACCTTATCCGGGCTGATTAACCGGAAGTTCTTCCGTTGACGCAACGCCAAAGCTCCGCAAAAATTCTTCCGTTGTCCCAAACAAAATCGGTCGTCCCGGTGCGTCCAGCCTTCCGACTTCTTCAACCAGTCCGTATTCCATCAGCTTGTTGATTGTATGGGAACAGGAAACGCCCCGAATGGCTTCGATTTCCGGTCTTGTTATCGGCTGTTTATATGCAACAATCGACAATGTTTCAAGCATAACATCGGTCAGATTTGGTTTTTTCGGCGTGCAGACAACTTTTGTCAGAACGTCATAATATTCATTTCTGGTACATAACTGGAAGGCATTATCCAGCTCTACCATGCGGATGCCGCGTTCTTCCCTGTTATATTCCTCGATAACTTCTTCCATCTGCCGCGACAGCGTTCCAACTTCCATTTCCAATGCCTTTGCAAGCCTGTCCACCGATACGGATTCTCCAATTGAAAATAAAATCGCTTCGACTGCACAAACCAGATATTCTGTACTGTATTCTTTGTATGCAGCGACAGGAGCATCCTCCTTTGTATCCTCGTTTACATTCTCATTTATCTTCTGTTCTTCCTCATTCATCTGATTTTCTCTATTGTCTTCCATTGGTTTCATACCCCATTCTGTTTTTCCAATATATCGTCCTTTGAATCAATGATAATCTCGCCAAAAATTTCTTCTTGTCTTATCTGAATCGCGCCAATTTTCATCAGTTCCAGAATTGCAAGAAATGTTACAATGATATTGGCTCTCGACGCCTGCATCTCCAGCAGAGTCCGGAAATTGATACCGGAAAGTCCCCGAACCTGTTCCCGTATCTCTGCCATTTTGACTTCCAGCGGAACTTCTTCCCGCTCAATATTTTTAAATTTACTTCGGATTGGGTCAACCTTTTCCACCTGTTTGCGCATAACAGACTTAAAGATTTCGTTCAGTTTTTCCAGATTGATATCGCTTTCCGAAATCAATGCCGCTGTATCAACCGTCGGTCTGTAATTCTTTATTTCTTCCGGAATGCTTTCTGATTTGTAAAATGCCTTTGCACCGTCCAGTTCCAAATCCTTTAATTCACCGGCGGCGTATTTGTACATTTTATATTCCAACAGACGCCGCACCAGTTCATCCCTTTGGGTCTTCCTCATCTTCTTCGTCCTCTACCACCTTTGGAAGTAGCATTTTTGGATTTAATCCGAATCAGCGTCGCTGCCATTACCAGGAATTCGCTCATAACATCCAGGTCTTCTTCTTCCATATGGTTCACATAGTCCAGATACTGCCCTGTTATCGTTACGATTGGAATGTCGTAGATATTTACTTTATTCTTTTCAATCAAATGAAGGAGCAAATCAAGCGGTCCTTCAAATACATTCAGTTTTACATCTAATGCCGACATATATTCTCCTTTGTTAAAATCGCAGCTTCTGTGCTTTATCCGATGCGTTTTTATCGTTTCTCTGCATTCTTTCGGCACAGTTTAAATAATAATACATACCATACCGCCATTTCCATCATTTACAATTTTTTTCCATTGTATCCTGAAGCTTTTGCTTACTTTCCACATTCATTTTATTTGTCTTTGTATTTAAGCCATCCTCGACCAGTTGCTCAATGGATTTTCCAAAAATATTGACATCCCAGATATCTCCATTCTCGCTTTCCGTACTGCTCTTGATGTATTCTACGAGGTCCTCTGCCTGTTCCTTCGTTCCAACAATCGGCGCTATCTCTGTTGTGACATTTGCCTTAATCATATGGACGGATGGCGCTTCTGCTTTAATTTTCACACCAAATTTATTTCCTGCCTTTATCAGTTCCGGTGTTTCCAGCGTAATATCTTCTTTCTCCGGCATGACAAGACCGTAGCCGCCGCTTTTTTTACGCTATCTAACGCGTTGATAACACCATTGCAGAATTTCTTTTTTTTTCTGCCATCTCTTTAATTTCGGTAATAAAGTCGTATTCATTGTGAATCTCGGTTCCAAGCATATCGGACAACATCTCATAATAATATCTGCCATAAATTGTTACATTTACATTTAACGAGCCATCCGCAAGATTCACATTGCTGTATGTATATTTTTTTCCACATATTCATTATCCGGAAAAACATAATGAACCATATCATAAATATGCTGATTGCTTGTAACGATATCCATCGCATTTTCAATCACGCTTTTTTTAATTTTGCTGTCGTTATCTGAAACTTCCAGCCATTTCGGAATAATGAAATTAATGCATGTAACCGGAAAACTGTATAACAGCGATGTAAAAATTTCTTTGATATCATTTTTGTTCAACTGGTCGCAATTCACCGGTAACACAGATACGCCGTATTTTTCAGCCATTGCCTCAGAAAGTTCTTTTTGTTTCTTTTGCATTTGGTCTGTTGGAATTTAACAGAACAACAAATGGTTTACCGATTTTTTCAGCTCTGCTATCGTTTTTCTTCCGCCGGAATATAATTCTCCCTGCTGATATCCCCAAAGCTTCCATCACAGGTCACGAACAATTCCAATCGTCGAATGGCTGTTAATTACCTTTTTGGTTCCGATTTCTGCAGCTTTTGCAAATGGAATATCATAATCAAACCACGGTGTTTTCACCATGCGCTCTTTGCCTTCTTCCATCTGTCCCTCTGCCCCGTCGACAACATAGCCAACACAATCAATCAGCCGGATACGCATATCGATGTCATCGTTTACACTGATTTCAACGCCTTCCTTTGGAATAAACTTCGGCTCCGTTGTCATAATCGTCTTTCCGGATGCTGACTGCGGCATCTCATCCATTGCAATTTCCCTGTCATTTTCATCTTTAATATTCGGAATGACCATCAATTCCATGAATCGCTTAATAAATGTAGATTTTCCGGTTCGAACAGGTCCAACAACACCTATGTATATCTCCCCATTTGTCCTGACCTTGATATCGTTGTACACATTAAAGCCTTCCATATTTACCTCCTGCACGCATTTTCTGCATTTCCATGTTCGTTCTTTCCTTTTTTCTGCCATGTTCCGCCATCTGCATGCGCATAGCATATCCATAAGGAAAGAGTATCATATAAGTAATATATGAGATGGCTTTTCCAAGTATGTCACTTTTTATTCTTCTATTGAAATCTCTGATTTTCTGTCTCGATGCAGCAAATCAAAAACTGCTTCTTTGCCGGTTTTCCCTCAAAGAGAACCTGATTTACTTCTTCTACAATCGGCATATCAATATCATATTTTTTTGCTAACTGCAGCGTCGCCTTAGCGGAATACACTCCTTCGACAATCATTTTAACCTCATCCATTGCCTCCTGATAGCTCTTTCCCCTGTCCAATCAGATAGCCTGCGTTCCGGTTCCGGCTGTGCTTGGAGGTACATGTTACAATTAAATCCCCCATACCGGAAAGACCTGCCAAAGTTTCCACATGCGCGCCCATTGCGACACCCAGTCTCAGAATTTCCGCCATTCCTCTTGTCATAAGCGCAGCTTTTGTGTTATCTCCATATCCAAAGTCCGTCTGCAATTCCGGCAGCCAGCGCGATTACATTCTTTACAGAACCACCAAGTTCTATGCCGGTAACATCGGTACTCGTATAGACGCGAAATACCTCATTCATAAATACATTCTGAATCAGTCTGGCAGTATCCATATCCCTTGCACCCGCTACGACAGTGGTCGGAATTCCAATTCCAACTTCCTCAGCGTGGCTTGGTCCCGATAAAACAGCAACAACCGCTTCCGGAATTTCACTCGCAATAATTTCTACAATCGGAGTAAGCGTTGCTTCTTCGATTCCTTTGCTTACATTTACAATCAACTGTCCCGGTGTAATATAAGGCGCAATCTTTTTTTTTGCAGTGCTTCGAATAAATGGGGATGGCACCGCACAAACGATAAGTTCCTGTTTTGTTACTGCATCTTCCAGATTTGTCGTAAACGTGATTGTTTCATTCAAATGAACGCCGGGAAGCCTGTCCTTTTTTTGTTCTCTGTATGTCTGCAGCATTTCAAATCTCTTTTTCATCAATTGACCAGACCGTCACACTATGTCCATTTCCGGCTAACAGATTTGCAAGCGCTGAACCCCAGCTTCCTGCACCCAAAATACCAATTCTCATTTCGTTACCTCGTCAAATTCATTCTTTTCCCCCATGTCTTTTTTTCGTCCGCTTTTACCCTTGTTCCGGCGTCTTGCTCTTAAAAAGACAGCTTATTTTCGGTTCCATTTATCAACCGTATAATATTTTGTTTATGCCGGTAAATTGCAAGTAATGTAATCAGTCCGAGAACAATGCAGCTCTCCAGCTTCTTGGGACTTCCCTCCTCAAAGCCATACGAACCGGTATAAGCAAAAATTGTATATGAAATCAGAAGTCCCAGCACAAGGCAGATGGAACCTACCGATACATATTTGGTAATCGCAACGCATAACACAAATACAAGAAGTTCAATCAATGCAACCCGCCAGTCTAACAGACCGATGGCAATGCCTGACGTTGCAGCAATGCCTTTTGCCGCCTTTAAACTGCATGTAAAACGGAAAATTATGTCCCAGCACAACTCCTGCCGCTGTGTACATCACATACAAATACACATTTGGAATATCAAGCGCATTTATAATGATATGCGTAAGGCTGCAGGCAACAACCGATTTCAGTAAATCTCCTAAGAATACAACTGCACCCGCTTTTTTTTTCCAAGCACCCGCAATGCATTGGTTGTTCCGGCATTTCCGCTTCCATACTCCCGGATATCAATTCCATGCAGCTTTCCATAAATATAACTTATCTGAATAATTCCGAAAAAATAACCGCCGATTAGGCATAGGATTCTTGCTAATACTAACATTATTTTTCTTTTTCTCTCCCTGATAATGAATTTTAAAAGGTGTTCCTCGGAAGCCAAATGCTTCCCGTATTTTATTTTCAATATATCTTGTGTATGAAAAATGCATCAGCTCTTTCTCATTTACAAATATTACAAATGTTGGAGGTTTTACTGCAACCTGTGTAATATAGAAAAGCTTCAGTCGTTTTCCTTTATCGGATGGCGGCTGCTGCATCGCAACTGCCTCCGTCATAATTTCATTTAACACACCCGTTGCAATCCGGAGTGAATGATTCTCAATTACAGCGTCAATTGTATCGAACAGCTTTGTAAGACGCTGTCCGGTCTGCGCCGATACAAACAAAAGCTCTGCATATGGCATATACGATAAGCGGTCGCGGATTTCTTTTGTAAACCGGTAAATCGTTTTATCGTCTTTTTTCAATTGCATCCCATTTATTTACAACAATTATCATGCCCTTGCCGCGCTCATGTGCAATACCTGCAATCTTGGCATCCTGGTCTGTAATGCCTTCCGTTGCATCAATTACCAGAACCGCAACATTACACCGTTCCACAGCAGCAACGGTACGGATAATACTGTACCGCTCAATATCTTCTTTTTATCTTGCTTTTTCCGCCTGAGTCCGGCTGTATCAATAAATACATATTCCGTCCCATTTTCTGACAATCTCCGTATCTATCGCATCCCTTTGTGGTTCCTGCAATATCCGATACAATCACGCGTTCTTCGCCTAATAATTTATAAATAATCGAAGACTTTCCAACATTCGGTTTCCCGATAATCGCAATTCTCGGTCTGTCGTCTTCGGTTTCATCCTTTGCATCTTCTCCAAAATATGCAACTACCGCATCTAACAAATCGCCAATGCCAAGTCTGGATGCGCCCGATACCGGAACCGGGTCGCCAAGTCCGAGATTATAAAATTCATACACATCATTCATGTATTTTTCAAAACTGTCAACTTTATTTACAACCAGAATAACCGGCTTTCCTGATTTTCGAGCATCGTAGCAACCTTATAATCATCATCCACAAGTCCCTGTCTGACGTCTGTCATAAAAAAGAATCACATTTGCTGTTTCAATCGCAGTTTCTGCCTGTTCCCGCATACTTTTTAAAATGATATCATCACTTTCAGGCTCAATTCCGCCGGTATCTATCATCGTGAAATTGTAATCCAGCCAGTTGACATCTGCATAGATTCTGTCTCTTGTTACACCAGGTGTATCTTTTACGATTGAAATTTTTTCTCCTGCCAGTACGTTGAACAGCGTCGATTTTCCTACATTCGGGCGTCCAACTATCGCAACTATCGGTTTACTCATAATCGTTTTTTTCCTCCATCTGCTGTAGCTTTCAGCATTATTACAGCTCCCAGATTTCCGCGTTTTCCATGGCTTGCCCTATGGGAAAACAAGAAGTCCGGATTGCAGCATGTACAAATGTCCGTTACCCCAATATGTTCCGGCAATATGCCTGCATCAGTCAGATTATAATAATTTGCAAGATGTAAATCAAGCAAATACTTTCCATTTCTCAAATTTTTTGTCATTTTTCTATATTGCTGTTCCTGATATGCCTGTTGAAATTCGACTGCAACATCTTCACTTACTTCATAACAGTTCATACAAATAGACGGACCAATTCCGCAAATGATATCCGAAGGCTTTGAGCCATATTCTTGCGCCATTGCTGATATCATATGGCTGCTGATATTTTTTACGGTTCCACGCCAGCCGGAATGATTCATCGCAACGACTTCTTTTTACTGCGTCATAAAACAGAATCGGAACACAATCCGCATAAAACGTCATCAATGGGAGATTTTTTACATTTGTCATCAATCCATCCGTTTCGCAGATATCGGATTCTCTGGTTATCCCTTTTCCTGCATCTTCTTCTGTTACTTTACGAATTCTTGTCTCATGCACCTGGTCGGAAAAGACAAGCCGCGTATAATCATAACCAACCGCGTTTGCAAACCGGATATGATTCTCCATGACGTTTCCGGCATCGTCGCCTCTTTGAAAACTCAGATTCATCTTTTCGTATATTCCGGTACTGACTCCGCCAAGTCTGGTTGAAAATCCATGTATGATTCCCGGCAACTGAAGCTTTTTCAGCCGGATAACCGGCACACCCAACGTCGTTTGTATGTCTGTTGTTTGATTATCATTGATAAAACGAATAGGATACATAGTTTCTCCCACTTTCTTTTCTGATAATAACCATTCCGAACCCATCTGTCTAACAGCGTCCCTGATAGGAAAATGCATTTTCAATATGATGAACCGCTTCTCTTCGAATTGCAATAACATCAAAACGCACCGGCACTGTATCAACGCGATAACCATGGCTTTTCATATAATACACAGCGACCTTGCTAATCTGTTTCTGTTTGGAAACCGTAACTGCTTCTTCCGGAGCGCCATGCCTGTTGTTCGTTCGGTACTTTACCTCAACAAAGACAAGATAGTCCCTGTCTTTTTGCTATCAAATCAATTTCTCCGGAAGCAATGCGGTAATTTTGCTCCAGAATCGTATAACCCTTTTTTCGCAGATAATCCGCCGCCAAATCTTCATACGCCTTTCCAAGCGTTCGCGTATTATATGTCATATTCTACTGCTCCTGCCAGAAATGCGTAATGAAAGAGCGTCTGTGAATCTCACATGGTCCTTTTGCTTTTATCGCATCAATATGTTCCTTTGAACCATATCCCTTATTCTTTGCAAATCCGTACCCCGGATACAATTCATCATAAGAAACCATCAGTCTATCTCTTGTCACTTTTGCAACAATACTTGCCGCTGCTATCGAAGCAGACTTTGCATCTCCTTTGATAATGGATATCTGTGGTATCGAAACCTCCGGAATTTTTACAGCATCATTTAAAAAGCAAATCCGGCTGAACCGATAATTTTTGAATCGCCATCCGCATCGCTTCATAATCTGCATTTAATATATTAATGGCATCAATCCGTTTTTCATCTGCCATACCGACGCCATAAGCAACTGCTTTTTCCAGAATTTCCGCATAAAGTTCTTCCCGCTTTTTTTTCTGACAACTGCTTGGAATCGTTCAAATAAAGGATATCACAATTTTTTTGGTAAAATGACTGCAGCGGCAGCCACCGGTCCTGCCAGCGGTCCGCGTCCAACCTCGTCAATCCCGCATATGTATTCGCAGTCTGCATGCTGTCTTTCATATTGAAACATCGTTTTCATCCGCTGAAGCTCGTTGTTGTATGCATCGAGCTTCTTTTTGATACGACAGCAGCAGCTTTTTACGCCTTCGCGCTCATCAGAAAGAAAACGCCCGATTAATTCTGCATATGCAGAAATATCCGCGTCTGCAAATTGTGATTTGATTTCTGAAATACTTTGTTTTTTCTCCATTTGCTTTTTCTCTATCTGTTCTTTCCTGTTTTTCTCTATTTGCTCAATCCTGCTCTTCTCTGCAAAGTATAAATGGCTGTTGTATCAAGAACTCCAGCCATTTTTGCTTTTATTTGTCTTCTTTATTCAGGAATCCAAAGCCGCCGGTAAACCGGAAAACTGCTTTTCCTACAAAATCATCTTTATGAATATTTCCCACATCTTCCATGCGGCTGTCACGACTGTTGTTTCGGTTGTCGCCCATAACAAAATACTCATCCTCGCCAAGCGTCACAGATTCGGCTGCCAGTCCTCTATGGTTTTCTTCAATCGTTTCTTTTCCGTAATCCTCGTCGAGCGGCTCATCATTGATGTAAATTACGCCTTCTTCATCAATACGGACCGTTTCACCCGGAAGACCAATAATCCGTTTAATATAGTAAGTATCTTCTTCCTCCTGATATGGGAATACGACAATATCAAACCGCTCCGGTTCCTTCAGCCGGTAGGACAGCTTGTCAATCCATAAACTGTCGCCATCATGAAGCGTATCATTCATGGAATCTCCGCTGACTTCCGTACGCTGGCCAACGTATGTCAGAATCAACCAGCATGCAGCAACAATAATTAAAATATACAGGCACAGACTTATTAAATCCTTAACGATATTAATCTCTTCTTTCTCCTGTTTTTTCTTTTCTTTTCTCTTTTTTTGGCGTTTTTCCGTCGGAACCTTTCCCGTCAGAATCGTTTTCATCCGAATTTTCCGGCTTATCTGAAAGCGGTTTGGAATTCTCAGCAGATGAATTCGAAGCTGCATCAGAATCCGCAAAATAATTTTTTACAGGTTCCGTCTTGGCGTCTTCTGCGTCTTCCGTCCGGTTTTCTTTTTTTCCGATTCCGTCCGGGCGCCTTTCTTTTTTTCATCTTTTCTAACTGCTTCTGGCGTTTCTGTTCCAGCTTTTTTATTTCTTTTTCCCCGGCTTTTTTGCCGGGTCATCTTCAAAAATTGCATTTAGTGCTTCAATGCGCTCATTTTCATCTTTCATATCCGTTTATCCTTTAATCATCTCCGGACGTTCTATGGACATTCTTCCAAGTCTTCCAGCCCTGAAATCATCTAATAACAGACTGGCAGCCTTATCAATATCCAGTTCTCCGCCCTTTTTTTATACATCCCCGTTTCTCTGCAATCTGTTCCAGCACACGGAATCATCACTCACCATATCCATATTATACCTTTCTGTAAGGCTCTGACAATAGTTTAATTGTAAAAAAATTTAATCAATTCATATGCCAAATCTGTGATGCTTAAAATCTCATCATTGATGGAACCAATCAGCGCAAGTCGTAAGCCAACTGCTTTATCGTCAAATTTCGGCCACAAAATACCCGGAGTATCCAGAAGTTCAATATCCTTTCCAAGTCGTATCCACTGTTTTCCTTTTGTTACGCCCGGTCGATTACCCACCTTCGTACAGGCTTTTCTGGCATAGGAATTAATAAACGTGGATTTCCCGACATTTGGAATTCCAACAATCATAGCACGAAGCGGACGATTCAAAATCCCACGCTTTCTGTCCCTTTCTATTTTTTCACGACACGCCTCTTTTTACGACAGCGTTAATATTCTTCATGCCTTCACCGGATTTTGCATTGATTCTGGCAGTAAAAAATCCTTTTTCCTTATAATATTCTTCCCATTCTGCTGTCACCGCTGCATCCGCCAAATCTGTCTTATTCAGAAGAATCAATCTGTATTTATTGGCGGCAAGCGCATCAATATCCGGATTTTTGCTGCTATATGGCACTCTTGCATCTATTAGTTCGATTACAATATCAATCAGCTTTATATCTTCCTGCATCATACGCCTTGCTTTTGTCATATGACCGGGATACCATTGTATATTCATTTTTTTACTTTATCCTTCCTAACATCTCTGCTTTTTTTGACATTTCCGACTTTCAGGAAACGGGAATCTTCACTGTTATTTACATTATCTCCCAATAGAAAATATTCATCATCAGAAAGTGTAATTTCATTTTCTGCAAGTCCTGCGGTGAAAATATAGTCGTCAAACGGTGTATCCTTAAGTTCTTTGTCATTGATAAATACTTTTCCATCCTGAATCCGTACGGTTTCACCCGGAAGACCAATTACGCGTTTGATATCATAATATTCATCCGGTGTATCCACACTTCTATATGCAACAACGTCATACCTGTCCGGTTTTCCAAACAGATAACTGATTTTATTGACAACAACTTTTTCTTCCATTTGTATAAGACGGACTCATCGAATCTCCCACGACATATACAGTCTGAAAACAGTACGATACCAGTCCATACCCCAGAACAACCGCAATCAAAATTGATAACAGCCATCCAAACACCACCCGGACGGTTCGTTTTAAACTTCTGTCTTTTCTTCTCTGGCGCCGCTTTTCCCGCCGAATTCTTTTTTCTACGCTCACTTTTATCACTCATATATAAACACTCCGGAAAAATCTGAATTTTAAAAAATGACTGGAGCTACTAACCCCAGCCACTTTTTCATGTAACCTGTAAAAAATTATTTAACAAGCTCTTTTACCTTTGAAGCTTTACCAACTCTTGAACGTAAGTAGTAAATCTTAGCTCTTCTTACTTTACCATGTCTGACTACTTCAATCTTCTCAACGAATGGAGAATGTACCGGCCATGTCTTTTCAACACCAACACCGTTAGAGAACTTTCTTACTGTGAAAGTTTCTCTGTTGCTTCCACCCTGTCTTTTTGATAACAGTTCCTTCGAAAATCTGAATTCTTTCTCTGTTACCTTCCTTAATCTTGTTGTGAACTCTTACAGTATCTCCTACTGCAAATTCTGCAACATCTGTCTTCATCTGAGAAGCTTCAAGATTCTTAATGTAATCGCTGTTCATTTGTGACCTCCTTGATATTTAGATGTTCTTACTACCACACCGGTACAGAGGACCATCGATTTTTTTTCACAACTCGTTTAGTTTAGCATAGAACTAAACAGAATGCAAGATTTATTTTTTTTTCTCCTGAAATGGAGCTGGGGGATTCGAACCCCCGTCCAAAAGCTCATTCATCACGGCATCTTCCATCATAGTCAGTGTTTTAACATTCCCTCCGTTCTTCGCCCACTAACAGGCTAAGCACTTCAGTAGCTTCATAAATTTTCCAATACCGCAAAGCTTAGGCACCGGAGTTTCCCGTTGGGATGATACCGGACAAAAAGGTACGGGGAACCTTAACGCCGGCAGCTGCCATTAGGCAGCGTAAGCTAAATTATCGTTAGCGTTTATATTTAATCTAAGTTTTAACGTGGTCCTAGTCCACGGATGGCTTCCATGACTTCAAAACCCCTGTCGAAACCAGTCAACCCCTGGTTATATCACATCGACTGAAGTCTATGTGTTTTTTACTTTCTCTGTCGGTTTTCTTACCGACACAGGCTTTTACAGACCTGTTTGATTTACTCTGTTTCTGTTGCAGTATCTGAAGCATCCTCTGTACTGTCAGAATCTGCATTGTCGGAATCTGCATCTTCTGCAGCCTCTGTGCTGTCGGAATCTGTATCCTCCGTATCATCCTCTGCATCCGAAGCGGTTGCCGGGAAATACTCTCCATATCCATTCTCTGCCCATGTCTGGCTTACAAAAGCTCCCAGTTTTTTCTGCTTCCACATACTTTGGAATTGCTTTTATAAATCCTTACGCCCAATGTCGCTGCAAGAATACAACCAACCAGTACACCAAATATGCACCAGCCTGCAATCTTCTTCATCTTCTGCCGCTTCATAATGGCTGCACGATTCTTTTTCTCGTATTTTCTTTTCTCTACTTTACTCTGGCTCACAAAACTGTCCTCCCGGTAAAAATCTTATTGAGTATAGCACAGAAAGAAAAAATATTCCACCTTTTCACAAAATATTTAAAATGTTTTTTACAAAATACCTGAACGATTATTTTGCAGATTACTTCAAATGCTTTTTTCATAATTTTTTCAAATTATTTTACAGGTTTCGTATTTTGAAATTCTTCTCTGCTTCCCGCTTTATATCTTTCTTTGCAATATCCTGCCGCTTATCATACAATTTCTTACCTTTTGCAAGACCAATTTCCATTTTTTACAAGTCCGTCCCGGATATAGACCTTTAGTGGAACAATCGTATAGCCTTTGACCTGCTGTCCGCCAAGCAGTTTATTTATCTCATACTTATGAAGCAAAAAAAGCTTTCTGGTGCGAAGCGGGTCTTTATTAAAAAATATTTCCCTTTTCATACGGACTGATATTCATTCGGTAAATATAAATTTCCCCTTTATCAATGCTGATAAAGGCTTCCTTGATGCTGCAATGGCCCTGACGAATCGATTTTACTTCCGTCCCGGCAAGCGCAATTCCGGCTTCATACGTTTCTTCTATAAAATAGTCATAATATGCTTTTTTATTATTTGCGATAAGTTTGTTGCCCTTTTCTTTCGCCATCTCTATCCTTCCTCCTTTCCATCGTTTCTATTTTTAGGTAATTGCGAAACTATGAATCCTTTCTAATAGTTGTGCAGAATGCATTATGCCATAAGCAGGTATATGAGGTCGCCAGTACTTAGGCACCGTATTTTGGTGCCTTATGTACCGCTGCAGACCGAATTAAGTGGGAACGTCCTGCGTTGGCATACTTGCATTTGCACAACAAATACAAAAAATTTCCGCGTTTCGCAATTACCTGGTTTCTATTTTTAGGCGTTTGCACTTGAGTTTTAAAAAATTTCTTATTCTTCCGGCAGAATCACAAATTCAATTCTTCGACTCTGCTTGTCTGCGAGTTTCACCTTTATTTTCACAGTATCGCCGATTGAGTATTGTTTTCCGGTCCGTTCCCCAATCATAGCATATTTCTCCTGCGAATAAACGTAAAAATCGTCATATAATGTTGCAACATCCACAAACCCTTCGACTGTATTCGGGAGTTCAACAAACAATCCCCGGTTGATAACGCCGGAAATCACGCCATCAAAGCATTCGCCCAGATGCTTTTCCATATATTCTACTTTTTTCAGACGTTCGACCTGCCGCTCGGCTTCCTCTGCCCGGCGTTCCTTTTTTTGGAATTATCATCACTGACTTTCGGAAGTATCGTTTCATAATGCGTCAACCGTTTATCATCCAGACGCCCATGAATATTATCCTTGATAATCCGGTGAATCTGCAAATCAGGATATCTTCGTATCGGTGATGTGAAATGACAGTAATACTTGCAGGACAAGCCGAAATGGCCTTCACATTCCGTTGAATATCTTGCCTGACGCATCGTGCGGAGCGTCATCCGGCTTATCAGATTTTCACAGGATTCTCCCTCAATTTTAGACAGAAGCTTCTGAAATTCTTTCGGGTGAATCGTTTCTTTGGACGCCTTAAAATAGTATCCGAATTTGCTGATTAAAACAGCAAGCTGTTTTACCCGTTCTGCATCCGGCGCCTCGTGAATCCGATATTCAAATGGAATTTGCTGCCAGAAATAATCTTCTGCAATCGTTTCATTTGCCGCCAGCATAAAATCTTCAATAATCTGATTGGAACGTCGTCTTTCGTATACGCCAATATATGTGACCTGTCCATCCGCATCCACGGTAATCTTGGATTCATCAAAATCAAAATCAATCGAACCTCTCTCATGGCGCAGCTTGCGGAGCAGTTCCGATACATGAAGCATCAGTTGAAACATCGGAACGAGTTCCTTATATTTCTCCGTTTCCTCCGGGTTATTATCCTCTAAAATGGCGGAAACGCTGGTATACGACATCCGTCTGTCTACGCGTATGACCGACTCGCAAATCTTATGATTGATAATCTTTCCATTCGTATCAATATCCATCAGACAGCTTAACGTCAGACGGTCTTTTCCCTCATTTAACGAACAGATGCCATTTGACAATTTGTGCGGCAGCATCGGAATGACTTTATCTACCAGATAACAGCTCGTTCCACGTTTCAACGCCTCTTTATCAAGCGGTGAATTTTCCCCGGACATAATGGGTGACATCAGCAATATGAACGCCCAGCTTATAAATACCGTCTTCTTCATACAGCGTAATTGCATCATCCAAATCTTTCGCATCTTCCCCATCAATTGTGACGGTTAGAAGCGCACGAAGGTCCGTTCTGCCTGCCATCTCTTTTGCCGAAACCTCATCCGGTATTGTTTTTACTTCTGCCATAACCGTATCCGGAAAATCTACCGGAATATCCAAATCCCGGACAACGGAAAGTACATCGGTTTCCGGGTCGTTAATATGTCCTAAAAATCTCGACAATCCTGCCCTCAGCAGATTTTGATTTTTCTCCATAGCTGGTCAGCTCGACAACAACCTTATGTCCGCTTACCGCGCCCATGGATTTCTTTTCCGGTATAAAAATATCACTGTCAAGTTTTACATTATCCGGAATTACAAAGCCAAAATTCCGGTTTTTCTGATAGGTGCCGACCAATTGCTTCAAGCCGCGTTCCAGCACCCTGACAACAACTGCCTCCGTCGATTTTCCTTTGACATTTCCCGCAACGCGTATCAGCACTTTATCATTATGAAATGCGCCTGCTGTATATTTCTGCGGAATAAAAAAGTCTTCCTTATATCCGTCAACACGAACAAAACCAAATCCGCGCTGATTGCTGATAAACGTACCTGCAAGCATCCCTTTGCCAAGCTTCTGGTATTTTCCCTTTTGCGTTTTCTCAATTCTTCCTTCATCGACAAGTTCATTTAAAAAATCTCTAAAAGGTCATCTCTGTCTTTTCCATTAATCTGAAGCAGATAGCAAAGTTCCTTTAATTTTAAAGGTCTGTAATCATCATCATTTATCAGGTTGTATATATTCTCTTTTCTTTCTTTTTTTCAATTCTTCCGTCATAAAAACCTCAACTATTTTCTAATCTGTTCTGCAACAGGCAATTTTCGCAAATACCGTATACAGCCGCCACCGGCAGCTCCCTTACAAATGCAGGATAACGAAAAAGTGCCTACATATCAAAATATGTAAGCACGAATAATCACATATATACTAAAAACAGCTTCGAATCCAGAAGCAATGCAATAACTATAAAGAGTATACCAAGCACAGTTGTTATCTTTTTTAAAATTGCATCTTTCGAACTTCCTTTATTCTTATTCCAGTATGAGTTATCATATCCACCACCGGTAATCGAATTTGTCAGACTGGCTGATTTTTCCTTCCTGTGACAGAACGATGATTGTTAATGCTTATGCATATAATGACATATACAATCATGATAATTGTCTTTACCATATTGCCACCTCCATTCCAAGTAATCTGGTGCCAAATGCCCTTTTTACACCAACTTTGTCCATAATAACATAGTCATCTGATATTCGCAACCATTATTTTTTTTTTCAAAAATTGGATTCTGTAAAATGGCTTTTTATATCAAATGCATGGTTCATCGGACCGCTTCCATGTCCAAGATTCATTCCATCCGAAAGCGCGCCGGAAATATAGGTTTTGGCTTCCGAAATTGCCTTGTCAATCGGATACCCTTTTTGCAAGATTGGATGCAATTGCACTGGATAACGTGCAGCCTGTTCCATGCGTATTTGGATTCTGAATACGTTTTCCATAGTACCATACCGCAGTTCCATTGGCATATAAAACATCATTGGCATCATTTACGCTGTGTCCGCCTTTGCAGAGAACTGCGCATCCATATTCTTTTGCAATAAACTCTGCCGCCTGCGCCATCTGTTCTTTCGGATTCAACTTTTCTGTCCGATAACACTTCCGTTTCCGGAATATTCGGCGTAATGACTTCTGCAAGCGGAAGCAGATATTTCTTTAACGCACCGATTGCTGTTTCATCAATCAGACGATGCCCGCTGGTAGATACCATAACCGTATCTACAACAATATGCTTTGCGTCATATTTTGTCAGTGTTTCTGCAATCACACGAATCAACGCTTCCGAGGACACCATGCCGATTTTCACTGCGTCGGGAAAAATATCGGTAAAAACAGCCTCCAATTGCATCTTCAAAAACTCCGGCGTTGTTTCTTCTATTCCTGTAACTCCCATTGTATTCTGAGCAGTTAAAGCTGTAACCGCGCTCATCGCATAACAGCCATTTGCCATAATTGTCTTTATGTCCGCCTGAATTCCCGCGCCTCCGCTGGAATCACTTCCGGCGATTGTAAGTACCGTTTTCAAAAAATCCATCTCCTTATCATTTTCCTATCATCAGGTAATTGCGAAACTATGAATCTTTCATAATAGTTGTGCAGAATGCAAGTATGCCATCGCAGGACGTTTGCACTTTGATTCGGTCGCAGCGGTACATAAGACACCAAAATACGGTGTCTAAGTACCGGCGACCTCATATCACCTGCTTCTGGCATCATGCATTTGCACAACCATTACAAACATTTCTGCGTTTCGCAATTACCTATTCTTTATCATTGTAACCTGAATTTGAATTTTATATTATCCCAGATATTTCCATTCATGTCTATTATTCATATGTCCTTTTCGATAATACCACATATGCCTATCTGGATTTGGGGAAAAACAGCTCCCGCATTTTTGCTGTATCTTCCACATAGATATGACTGTATTTTTTCAGTTCTTCCACATGTGAAGCGCTCGCTGCGTCAAAAACGCCGCAGACCTGAAATCCCGCGTCATATGCTGTTTTGGCTCCATGATAAGCGTCCTCAAACACCCAGGTTTCTGCTATGTCCGTCTGCATGCATTCCCTGCCGCCTGTATATAAATATCCGGTCGTTCTTTTCCAACACCGACTTCCGTACAAGTCAGTATTTTCATAAAATAACCGTCCAGCCGGTTGCGCTTCAATGCAGCTTCGATATGGATGCTGTCGGTCGCTGTAGCAATTGTCATTGGTATGTTTTCTTTGTGAAGCGCTTCCAGAAATTCCAGAATTCCTGCTTTGGGTTCTGCCTCTTTTCTGTAAAACGTACCGATGGTTTCATTGATTCCATCCATAACCGCAGAAACGGACGCAACCAGATGATACGTTTGTTTCAGATACGCTGCAGATTCCTCCATCGTAAACGTATACAATTTTTTCTCTAAATCCGGCTCTGCAGCAATACCCATTCCTGCCAGATACCGCTCCGCCGCATGCTCCCACATGCCCATGGAATCCAGCAGCGTCCCATCCACATCAAAGATTGCACCATGTATCATTTCTATTCTCCCAACATTTTATTCACCTGTTTTTTAAATCAATCGTGTGATTTCTCAATATCTTCCATACCAAAAAAATTGCGCTGATAACAGCAATTCCACAGATTCCACTGCCTTTTTAATGAAATGACATTTTCTCTTGTAATTCCACCGATTGCAATTACAGGAATACTCACATGTTCACAGATAGCTTTTAAGGTATCGTAACTGACATCCTCGGCATCATCCTTGGAACCGGTTGGAAATACCGCGCCGACACCCAGATAATCTGCGCCATGTTTTTTTTCTGCCAGCACCGCCTGTTCCACCGTCTGTGCAGACACGCCTATTATCTTATCGCTTCCGAGAAGATTTCTCACATCCAGAGCTTCCATATCCGATTGTCCGACATGAACGCCATCCGCATCAATCTGTTTTGCAAGCGCAACATTGTCATTAATCACAAATGGGACATGATACTTCCTGCATAATTCCTTTATTTCAAGCGCTTCCTGATAAAATATAGCGTCATCCAGATGCTTTTCACGAAGCTGGATAAATGTTGCTCCGCCTTTTAACGCTTTCTCCACCTGACTTGCGAGTGTTTTTCCATTTAACCAGTGGCGGTCCGTAACTGCGTAAAGCAGAAGGTCTTCCGGTCTGCTGTTTGTTATTTTACCCATTTCGATACACCTCTTATCTCACTTCATATTTCGCCATACTGCAAAGCGTATCGGCATCCATATTATAAATTGCGTCAATAATCCGATTTCTATAAGTGGAATTTCCATCTGTTTTTTCTGCATATTGGCAAATCCGATTTCACCTGCAGCGCCCATAAGGATAACCGCGGTTGCCGCAGCTTCCAGTTTCTGCTCCGGATTTGCAACAAGATATGCGGTCATAAGTCCGGAAAGCTGACATCCGGTTCCGGTAATTCTTCCCATCTCCGGTCTTCCATTTCTGATTACATAACAGGTCTTTTCATCCGCTACCAAATCAATCGCTCCCGTAACAGCAATCACAGCGCCGGTTTCTTTGGAAAGGTTCTTTACAAATGCCACAGCGCTATCGAGCGTTTCTTCCGTAACGGTATCTGCAACGTCTGCATCTACGCCTTTTGTACTGCCGGAACCAAATGCGATTGTTTTTATCTCTGAAATATTTCCCCGGATTGCATCAAATTTTACGTCTTTTAACAACTGCAGCGCTGTTTCTGTCCGAAGTCTGCTTGCGCCTGCGCCAACCGGGTCCAACAATACGACATGCCCCAGTTCATTTGCCTTTTTTTCCGGCGGCAAACATCGATGGAATCGTGTTTTTTATTTAAGGTTCCGATATTGATATTCAGACCGCCGCAAATACTTGTAATATCTTCGACATCATCAATATCATCGGACATAATCGGACTTCCGCCGCAGGCAAGAAGCACATTTGCTACATCATTGACGGTAACATAATTTGTAATATTGTGTACCAGCGGCATTTTTTCTCTTACATTTTCAAAACATGATTTTAACATTTCTTCTACCTCTTTCTTTTTTGTTTATAAATTTACTCTGCCCTATCTTCTTGGCACCCACGATAAATGCAAAAAAAAACACAACTATGCCAAAATAACATAATTGTGTCAATCTCTGTTCTCACACATCCCTACGTTGGCATTATCCAAATCAGGTTATGGGTCAAGGCATCTGTTGCCTACTCTCAGCCTGCTGCAGCAAGCTCCCCGTTTTTCTATGGAATTTTCTTTCCAGATACTACTATAATCGCATTTCCCCCTATTTTTCAATCCCTTTTTTTCATTTCCACCCGATACATTTCTTTCATTCCCTCTATGTTTTTTTTTCATTTCTATGCTGTCATTTTTCATTCCTACCTGATGCATAGCTCCTTTTCTTCCTGCATAGGATACAATAAATGAATTCAGGACGAAATACTGACATGAAAAACCATTCGATTTTGTTATATATCTGCTTTATTGCTCTTTGTTCTGCTTCTTTGTTTGAATTCCGACTTTATTGCTGCCGGATTTGCCGAGGGACTTCAACTTTGGTATAACAATCTAGGTTCCACTGCTGCTCCCTCCCTTTTTTTGTTATTATCCGGCTTCTTCCTTTCCTTTGTAGATTTCGAGCGTCCAAATAAAGCCGCCTGCCTGTTGCTGTTATTTATCTGCGGTTTGTTCTGCGGTTATCCGATTGGTGCAATTGCAATCAACAAATTCTACCGGCATGGCGTTATTTCCAAATCTTTTGCCTACGCAGTTATGCCGCTTTGTAATAATGTCAGTCCTATGTTTCTTCTCGGCTATATCTATCGCAATTACTTTGCCGGGCAATTTTCGATTCTGTTTCTGCTTGCTGCCATTTACCTGCCGCAGATATGCTATGTCGTCCTGTATCTGGTACTTACGCATTTTTATGCCGGAAACAGGCATGCTTTCTTTGATTCGTCCCTGTCTGCCGACTATGCCGCACCTACGGACAATACCGCTGCATGTTCTGAATGTGCTGCCACCGCTGCAGAACATGATACCAGCATTATTGAAACCAGTATTATGAACATAACCCGTTATCGGCGTATATATCGCGATTTTTTCTGTTCTTTACAATATCATGACGGTTTATTCCCATGATTTGCTTCCGATAAAGATTGCAGCCTGTTTTATGGAAATTACAAAAGGCATTCCGGGACTGGACGCCCTGATTTCCAATCCAATACAAAAAAACAGCTCTGATTCTTTCCGTTACATCCTTTGGAGGCGTATCTTCCCTTCTCCAATCCATGCACATTCTAAAAGAAACAAAGCTGTCTTTTTCTGGCATATACCTTTGGCAAAGCCATCTGTTCTCTATTCACTTATCTGATAACCGTACAGATACTTTCCTGTATCTGAACACGCAACATTCTGAACAGGCACAATCCGAACACACATCCATCCAAACAGGTATCCGTTCATACACGCTCTTAATCATCTAAGAAATCATCATCAAAATCGTCTTCTTCGTCATCTTCTTCATCGGAGTATTCGGTCTTACCATAGACATTATATTCCTGGTCCTCATTTTTTCTCCGGTTCAGCCGGAGCTTCTTCTACTGGCGCTTCCTGCGCAATCGGCGTTCCGGTTAACTCTGCAATATTTCCATTAATCTCATTCATGTTGTTGATAACAATATCCATATTGGACTGTAAGGACTGAATCAGATTGTCATAGTTGGCTCTTTCCGCATCTAACGTAGCCGCAATATAATTGCTGACTTCTGTCAGCTTGTCCTTTGTATAATACATCGAACCCAGACGGATTTCATTTGCATCTGCATTTGCTTCTGCTACAATCTGTTCTGCCTGACTTCTTGCCATATCAAGAATCTCATTTGCCCGGATATTTGCAAGTTCTACAATCTGGCTCTGGTCGACCAGCTTATTTGCTTCTGCAACGGATTCTGTAATGATAGAGTCCGCTCTCGTTCTCGCATCTGCAAGAATTGCTTCCTTGTTCCGCATAATCTTCTTACATCTTTCAATTTCATTTGGAAGCTTCAATTTCAATTCATTCAACATCTGCTCAAGGTCATCCTTCGGAACAACAATTTTACTGGATGATAAAGGCTGATACTTGCAATTATCTATGAAAATCTCTATCTCAGAAATCATTTCTTCAATACCTTTTTTTGCCATGATAAAATCCTCCTAACATTCTCTGTTATACTTTTCCTTAATCCTTGTGACAATTCCTGCAGGTACAAACTGTTCCACGTCAACACCAAAACTGGCATATTCTTTCACAATACTGGAACTCAGATACGCATATTCAATACTGGTTGTTAAAAAAACGGTATCTATCTCCGGCGCAACCTTTCGGTTGCTCTGTGCCAACTGCAGTTCATATTCAAAATCTGTTACAGCTCTTAATCCCCTGACTATAGTTTTTACCCCATTCTTTCTGGCAAAATCTACGAGAAGTCCCCCAAAACTTTCAACGCGGACATTCGGGATGTCAGACACCACTTCTTTCAACATATTAACACGTTCTTCAACAGAAAACAATGGAGTTTTTGAAGTATTATTTTAAAACTCCGATAATCACACTGTCAAACATCGCGGCAGAACGTCGGATAATATCCAGATGTCCCAGCGTGACCGGGTCAAAACTGCCCGGATAAATTGCACTACTCATTTCCGTATCTCCTGTATAAATGTATGTTTATTTGTTTTATATTTTTTACACGCACCGCTTCAAAACCAATTTCCGGCAGATACGCATACTCCGTTTCCAAATCTGATTCCACGACAATCAATGTGTTCACATCCACTATCGACGAATCCGCAAGCCTGTATAAAACCTGCTTTTCCAATAATTTTCCGTAAGGAGGGTCCATAAAAATAATATCAAAAACGACCTTCATACGTTCAAGGCTGTCAATCGCTGCAACACAATCGCCTGTAATCACACTTGCTCTGTCGTCCAAATGCGTAAACGCCAGATTCCGTTTTATGCAGTCCACTGCTTTTCTATTCTGCTCCACAAGAAATGCCTGCCTGGCTCCCCGGCTCAATGCTTCTATTGCAAATCGCTCCGCTTCCGCTGAACAAATCCAGAAACATGCAATCCGGAATATCACCGGATAATATATTAAATAGTGTTTCTTTTTATTCTGTCCGTCGTCGGTCTTGTATCAAGCGAATCCAGCGTTTCCAACCGAAGACTTCTGGCAGTTCCTGCGATAACTCTCATGTATCATGACGCTCCTGTCGTTTTAAAATCTTTTTTTTTATTGTATATATTTCATTTTTTTTGTCAATAGGAACTCTGAATTTTTTTTTTTTATATTTGCCGCTTTCCGACAAATCCTCATCTGTATACCCGCTGGTTTTTGTACAGGCAGAGGAAAACAGCGCTGATGTTTCTGCCTTATTTGAAATATTCCATGCCGCATAACTGATATTATGTTCCCGAAACAGCGCAAACCATTCATCCGATTGTGCGTAATCAATGCTCCCATCGCCTGACGCTTCGCACAATCCGAATTCCGATGCAAATATCGGAAGTCCGGCGTCAAGCGCCTCCTCTCTACCTTTGCCCGAAGGTCGTCTTTGTGTGTCGCCGCATAAAAATGAACTGCATACATGAGGTTGGTCTGCCCGGTAATCGGGGACGCCGCTGCAGCATCCACATCCTGACACCAGGTTGGCGTTCCGACAATGATAATCGCGTCCGGTGCATTTTTTCTGATTATCGGTATTATCACTTCTGCATAACGCTTCACGTCTTCCCATGTCGTGCCGCCATTTGGCTCATTTGCAATCTCATATATGACATTTCCATAGTCGGCATACTGCTTTGATGTCCGCTCAAAGAAATCTTTTGCTTCCTCAATATGGGTATTTGGTTTCCATCCCCTAAAATATGCCAGTCAATCACCGCATACAAATCAAGGTCGGTTGCAGCATCAACGCCTGCCTTTAGAAGCTGTTCAATTTCTTCTTTGTTTCCGCCGGAACAATATCCATAAGAATCTTCGGTATCCGTATACATGGCAAAGCGAATCAGATTGATTCCAAAGGAATCTTTTTAAAATACTGATACGGTTCTTTGTTGACATACTGCTGAAACCAGGTCAGTCCATGTGTACTGACGCCTTTTAACTGATACGGATTTCCATGTTCATCTACAATGCTGACACCTGATACGGACAGTTTTTCCATGTTCTTTAAATGGGTGGCTTTCTGCCTGCTCTGCACCGCCAGCTGTCGCTTCTGCAGCAGTAGACGCAGTTTCTGCACCGCCGGATACAGTTTCTGTACCAGCGGACGCTTCTTCTGTCATTCCTGCCACCGTGTCCCCAACGGTTCCGGATGCCGCTTCTTTTCCATTTACAAAAAATGGTATACTGTTCCGGTTCCACATCCTTAGCCCGTCAGATTGTAACCAAAAGGAAATGGTTTCTCCGGCTGCAATTTCTTCATTATAACTTTTCGGCGTAATATGTACGACAGTTTCTTCTATGCTGTATTTTCCATTCCACAACTGCTCGATAACAGGATTGTCCGGAAATACCAAATCCATACTCCGGTCGGCGAGTGTATTGCTTGAATTGTTGTAAATTGTTACCGTTTCCGTCGCTGACATTTTATCTCCATTCTCCCATGTATTTTCGACATCTATCACTGCATAAATATCTGGCTTTTCCTGCGCTGACGCTTCTTCCGTCGTCTTGCCGGATGTTTTGCTTTCTGTCGATTCCGCAGTCGCATCCTGTTCATTTTCCTGCTTCTTTTCCGTTTCCTGCGTCACACGCGGTTCCTTATCCGCAGTCTTTCCGCCTTTTATAAGCAGAATTGATAAAACGACAACCGCAGCCGCAAGCACCACGATTACGCTCCACAAAACAATCATTTTTCTCTTATGCTTCATACGCTACCCTCTGTTCCCTTTTCTCGCTTTTCCATCCTGCCTGGAGCCTTTTATCATTGTTCTTAAAACAGTCCCATCGACAGGCGTTGTTCCATATCTTATATTTTCATATACTTCTGTTATTTCATCCACATCTCCATATTTCCCATCTTTTATTGCTGATTGGATGTCTTCACAGGTTGTATACTTACTTAAAAATAATATCTGCTTTATGCTTCAAAATCGTTTTTCTGTATATCTGTCTTGCCCGCTGTTCTTCGGTCATCTGCCGCTTCTCTTTCCTGCGCGCAATACGCGTTCGTTCTATCTGCGGTCTTTCATTTGGGACGGTTTCTACGACATCCCCTTCAAACACACGCGGTTTGCTTAAAAAACGAAACGCCGCGACAATCATTTTATAAACGAAAAAGAGCAGCAAAGCAATAACAAAAATTTTAAGAATGACTGCAAACGGGTCCGACACCGCGTAATTGGAATAGTATTCCTGTGCAGTTTCCTGATAACTCGTATCCGAAAACGCATTCGTCCCCTTTGTAAGCAATGTAATAAAAAACAACATTACAAACAAAATTGCGGTTGACACAATCCGAATGATATTGGAAACGACAAATACAATTCCATTTACGAGCCACGCAACACTCAAATACCGGCAGGCGAACATCAGCACCAGCATAATGCCTGTTATCAGTAATATCACTTTACTGTTTACAGAAATAATATTACGCATCGGCAGTCCTGACAAATGTTCCGTCTGTGTCGCATATCTTCGTAAACCTTGAATATATCGGATAATAAAATAAACAGCCAGCATTCCGACCACCGCCAGATACGCATGCTCATAAAAAATCTGGCGATTCGTCAGCAATCCTGCAATATAGATGAGTACTCCTGTTAAAATTGAAGGCCATGGTTCGCTCATATCATCCAGCCGGGAGCCTCGTTTCGCATAGGTAAGCGACGCCGGAAGCAGATAACAAATCACAAACGCGGCTGAAACCGCACCATTTAGCCAATATCCGCAAGTAAACATCAAACCAACAGCCATCAGCAGATGAAATACGACAATCAGAATATAGTTCGGCGCAATTTCCCGTATGATATAGGAAAGCGCATAACAGCCGATAAGCAGCAGAAAATTTAAAACTGTCGTTTCGCCATCTGCATAAAACAGATGAAATACCCGCAATAAAAGGCTGGCAAATATCATTTCATAGATACACCGGAAAACGCGCAGCAGCATTTCGATTTTATGTATCATTTAACACCACCTCCATACCATGCAGATATTCTCTTGTTTTGTCAAATCCCTGTATGTCCAGATACGGTGATATCATACAGACACTTTTTCCATCTGCCGCCACAGCATCCAGCTTTTTCAGCAAATCCTCTTTTCGATAAGCGGACAAAACCAAATACGATGTATGCGTATCTCCCTGCTCCAGTTCCTTATCTATAAGCCGCAGAAAATTATCCAGACCGCTGTTTTCTGCAATCCGCGCCAGATATTTGTCAATCGAAAACAGGTGGTCTTTGGACGCGCCATATGGCACAGACTCCACCGTTCCGGATATCCTGTCTAATCCATTTGTTTCCACCATAACCGGAATTCTGTTTCTGATAAAAAATGCCGCCGCTGTCGACGCCATACTGATGCACACATTTCCATCATATACTCCGTTTTAATCATCGCATTCGGCTCAAGGCAGACAAGAATTTTCACTTTCTCCTCTGCGGTATGGGCATATACGTTTACCATCAGATTGTCGTATCTGGCAGTCATTTTCCAGTTTATGCTTTTTCTCGAATCACCGGAACTGTACGAACGGATTCCTTTCACCGCATACGGGTCCGGAAGCAGACTCCTTTTGGATTCCATATCCCCCAATATCCCATTTAGCACAGCGTTAAATTCCATTTGCTTCAGACGCTTTGGAAATACATATAAAAACGAATGATTCTCCAAAGGCTCTGCATATGTCCGCGCCATTAGGAAATCATTTGCCATCAGTTTGACCGAGGTAATGAAAAACAATCCCCGGTTTTCCGCTGTGAACTTCAGATTTCTTGTTACTTTCTGATAGGCAGCTACGGAAAAAGCATCGCTTCTGTGATATAAATCCGTCACCGACGCATTTTCATTTTCCTCAAACCGAAGGGTTCTGGAGGTTGAAAATTTTATATGAAGCGCAGTCAGCGGAAGCCTTTTTTTTGATTTGTAACAATCTCTGTAATATAGGACGAGCCGCCAGCTTCCAGATAATTTTCTGTAAAAAACAGTTCCAGTCCCAATCCTTTTTTTTCCAGAATTTCTTATATACGACGCTCTGCGCACTGTATATGATTATAAAACAAAAAACTGCAATCAGTATTCTCATCTATTTCTCCCAGTCTTCAACAGGTACACGCACCATATCGACAAGCTCCTTTATCAGTGCCTTTTCTCTTTTTTTTCATCCATCCGTCCGGACAGCATAACCCTGTGAGCAAGCACATATGGCGCCATATAGCGTACATCATCCGGCTTCACGAACGCTCTGCCTTCCATTGCGGCACGCGCCTGCGCGCATCGTAACAGTCCGAGCGTTCCTCTCGAACTGGCGCCGACGTCAATCCGGCTGTTGTTTCTTGTTGCAAGAATAATATCTGCAATATATTCCCCCGCACACACGGATGCACAAATACACGCTTTACGCTTTTTTGTATCTCAAAAATCTCTGCAGCGCCGCAGACCACTTCCAGCACGTCATATGGATTTTCTTCAATAAACCTATCGATTATATTGACTTCCGTTTCTTTCTGATTCTCTCCCATCGATATTTTTACAAGAAAACGGTCAAGCTGCGCTTCCGGAAGCGGATAAGTTCCGGTTGTTTCCACCGGATTTTCCGTTGCTATGACAAGAAATGGCATGTTGAGCGGATAACTTTCGCCATCAATCGTGACCTGCTGTTCCTCCATCGCTTCTAACAAACTCGACTGTGTACGCGGCGTTGCACGATTGATTTCATCGGCAAGCAGAACATTTGCAAATACCGGTCCCTTTACCAAAACAAATTCTTCTGTTTTTCTGTTATAAATATTCAGTCCTGTAATATCCGATGGCATCAAATCCGGCGTAAACTGCACTCGTTTAAATTCCCCGCCGATTGTCTTTGCAAGCGTCTTTGCCAGCATCGTTTTCCGGTTCCCGGTCTGTCCTCAATCAGAATATGTCCGCCAGCGGCAATCGCTGTAACAACCATATGTATTTCTTCTTCCCGTCCAATCAGGACCTTCGATATATTTTCACAAATTTTATCCGTAAGCGTATGAATTTCCTTTATCTCCATTACTTTTCCTCTGCTCCTTCCATCTGTTTCTATAACACAGGTAATTGCGAAATGCGGAAATCTTTGCATCGGTTGTGCAAATGCAAGTATGCCAACGCAGGACGTTTGCACTTATAGTTTCGCAATTACCTGATTTCTACAATACCGGCTTTCCATATAAATCATTCTCGGATGAAATACTTCTGTCAAATGAAGGCTGAATCCTGTCCCCATATCTTTCATAGACATCAGACGCCGCCTTCAGCATATCCGCATGCTTATAAATGTCGCCCATTTTAAACAGCAAATCGCCGCTCTGCCGGATACCAAAAAAGTCGCCCGGTCCGCGTCTTTTTCAAATCCTCGCCTGCAATATAAAATCCATCATTGGAATCTGCCAGAACATTTAACCGTTCCATAACCTCTTTGTTTTTCTTACCACTGATAAAAATACAATAGGACTGCAAATTGCCCCTTCCAACACGTCCGCGCAGCTGATGCAGCGCGGCAAGTCCAAACCGTTCTGCATTTTCAACCATCATAACGGTTGCGTTCGGATTATTGATTCCAACCTCTATAACGGTTGTCGAAACAAGAATATCAATCTTTTTCTCATAAAATTCCGTAAGAATCTGATTTTTCTCATCGCCGCTCATCTTGCCATGCAGATACGCGACGGATGCTTCTCCGCCGAGTTTTTCCGATAAGTCTTCCGAATATGAAACAACATTTGCCACATCTTCTAACGCTTCGCTTTCTTCTACCATCGGACAGACAACATAAACCTGATGTCCCTTGCGGACTTCCGATAAAAAAGAAATGCATGTGCTTTGGGACGATAGCTTTCATCCACAACGCAATTTTTAATTGGAATTCTTCCTGCCGGCAGTTCATGAATAACGGTGATATCCAAATCCCCATACATAATAATTGCAAACGTCCTTGGTATCGGCGTTGCACTCATAACCAAAACGTGCGGCGTGCCGCCTTTTTTCGACAATTTTTCGCGCTGTCTTACTCCAAACCGGTGCTGCTCGTCTGTTACAACAAGCGCCAGATTGTCATATTCTACTTTATCCTGTATCAGAGCATGCGTGCCGACGATTACATCCACCTGATGTTCGGCGATTTCCTGATACGTCTGTCGTTTTTTCTTTTGCTGTCATCGAACCGGTAAGCAGCGCGGTCCGAATTCCATATTTCTCAAACAATGATGATAATTCTTTAAAATGCTGATTGGCAAGAACTTCCGTCGGCGCCATAATCACACCCTGATACCCCTGCACCGCACAGGCAAATAGTGCAATTGCCGCAACAATCGTCTTACCCGAACCAACGTCGCCCTGAATCAAGCCGGTTCATAACATGCTCCGATTCCATATCTCCCATAATATCCCGAACCGCATCCATCTGTGCATTTGTCAGACGATAGGGCAGTCCCTCGATAAACTCCGTCACAAACGGATTCCATGCTATCTGCATTTTATTTTCTTTTGTAATATCCTGTTTTTTCAGTCGGTGCATATGGACAATAAATTCATAAAATTCATCAAACGCAACTCGTTTCATCGCAAGCTTCAGATTCTGCTCACAATCCGGAAAATGAATATATTTTACTGCGCTGCATACGTCCATTAAATCATATTCCGTCCGTATATCAGCCGGAATATAATCCGTCAGCCTGTCAATCAAAGGCGCCGCGCCTTTTACCGCCTTTTGAATCGTCTTACTTGTAATTCCTGTCGTACAGACATAGACCGGCTGCCAGACTTTTTTATCACATCTTTGTATTTCTCCGGTGTAAAATATTCCGGCTGCGTCATCGTATACATTCCATTTTTTGTATTTGATTTCACCGACAAAAATATATTTGTCGCCAATATGAAAAAAATTCCGCAGAAAAGGACAATTAAACCATGTCAGTTTAATTGTCCCTGTATAGTCTTTGGCATAAACAACAGCAATCGAAAAACCGCGGACTTTCCGTACTTCCACACGACTGTTGATTGTCACTGCAACCGCCTGCCGCTCATCTGCAGCAATATCCTGCAGTGCCACCGGTTCTGCATATGTAATATATGTTCTTGGATAATAATGAATCAGGTCACGAATCGTATAAATGCCAAGTTTTCCAAGACTTTGCGCTGTTTTTTCTCCTATCCCTTTTACACTTGTTACCCGGTCCATTAATTCCATACAGTTTTCTCTCCCTGCAAAGTATCGTTTTCTGCTTCCGGTGCAACAAAATTCCTTTTTTCTTTCATTCCACCGGAAGCAGCTTTCTTTATTCTACAGAAACGATATAGTAATAGATTGGCTGTCCGCCATAATAAATCTGTACATCACAATCCGGAAAACTTTCAGCTGTTCTTGCCGCAAAGGCTTCCGCATCTTCTTTTTTGTATATCTTTTCCGTAATAAATACTGATTAATTCACTGTCCTCATCTACAGCGTCTTTTATCAAATCAAACGTAACATCCGAAATATCGGTTCCGACTGACACAAGTCCCTTATCGCCGATACCCATAATATCATTCTGATGAATTTCCTTTCCATCAATCGAAGTATCTCTTACCGCATATGTGACCTGTCCGCTCTTTACATTTGAAATTGCATCCAACATATTTTCTTTTGTTATCTTCCAACGCCATCGTACTGTCAAATGCAATCATTGCACTGATTCCCTGCGGTGCGTTCGCTGTCGCCATGACAATCACGTTTTTATCTTCACAAAGGTTCGCCGCCTGGTTTGCCGCAAGGACGATATTTTTATTATTTGGGAAAATAAAAATCGTCTCCGCATGTACCTTGTCAATCGCATTTAACATATCCTCTGTGCTTGGATTTCATCGTCTGTCCGCCTTCGATAACATAGTCGGCGCCAAGTTCTTTGAAAAATGCTTCCAATCCATCTCCCATCGAAACAGTGATAAATCCATATGGTTTCTTCTGTGCAAGCTTTTCCTTCTCCGCCTGACGTTTTTCTTCCTGTCTGGCTGCTTCTTCCCGTTCTGCCTGTCTGATAACCTTTTCATGGTGTTCTAACCGCATATTATCTACTTTCATATTGGAAAGATAGCCATACGTCAGTCCCTTTTCAAACGCCTGTCCAGGATGATTCGTATGCACATGAATTTTCACAATCTCATCGTCGGATACGCAGACAATGGAATCGCCGATGGATTCCAGAAAACTCTTTAATTCATCTTCTTCCTGCATGCCAAACGGTTTTTCAAGATTGATAATAAATTCAGTACAATATCCAAATGTAATATCCGCTGAAATATCCTCTTTATATTTTGTATTTTCGAAACCGTCGTTTTTTCACCGGCAGAAACCGTATCTTCAATCTGCACTCTGCCGAACAATCCATCAACAGCGCCTCTTAATACTTCCATCAAGCCCTGTCCGCCGGAATCCACAACGCCTGCTTCTTTTAAAACAGGCAGAAGTTCCGGTGTCGACGCCAACACTTCATCCCCATGTTTTAATACAATATCACAGAATTCTTCAAGGCTGATATCTGTACCGGCACACTCTCTTGCCTTTGTTGCAATTCCTCTGGCAACAGTCAGAATCGTTCCCTCTTTTGGTTTCATAACTGCTTTATATGCCGTCTCAACCGCTTTCTGCAATGCATCGGCTAACTCTCTGACGCCAATTTCTTCCTTGTCCATGATTTTTTTGCTGAAACCACGAAGCAGCTGGGAAAGAATAACACCCGAATTTCCTCTTGCTCCACGAAGGGAACCGGTGGACATCGCTTTTGCAATATCATTCATCGTTTCCTTACATGCTTCTACTTCCCTTTTTGCCGACAGAATGGTCAGCGTCATGTTGGTTCCGGTATCGCCATCCGGCACCGGGAAAACATTGAATTCATTTATATACTCTTTCTTCTTATCCAGGTTATTTGCAGCAGCTATAAATGCCTTTTTCAGTGCAAGTGCATCAATTGTATTTCTCACTTCTGGTTCCTCCGATTAATCAAGAATCTTTACATCTTCAACAAAAACGTTGACCTGACTTACTTTCAGTGATGTAAAATCTTCCAGTTTATATTTAACCGACTGCATCAGGTTGTCCGTCACTGCCTTAATGCTGACGCCATAGGCAACGACAATATGCAGTTCGACAACAATATCTCCATTCTCATCAAACCGGACATTGATTCCCTGACTGATATTGTCGCCCCGCAGCTGTTTTTACAATACCATCTTTTACGCTCACCATTCCCATGCCTACAATACCAAAACAGTCAAGCGCTGTCATTCCGGCAACCTGTGCAACAACCGTTTCATCCAGGCTGATAGTTCCATTGTCATTATTAATATATTCGTTCATAGAAAAACCTCCCGTGATTTTTTTTCCTTTCTTTCCTTATTCCGAACCAACCGATACGGATGACATAGATATACTTATTATACCAGAGAAACGATAAATTTCAAGGCACCTGGCATTCTCTATGCTACTTTTCGTTTTGAAACAAACTTTTCACTTCCGCTGCGTTTCATTTTTTTTTCAAGTATGCATGTCCATGGACTGAAAAAAACAGAATACACCTGCTTTAGTATAAATAAAAATTTAAAAAATATGCTTGCATATAACAAAAGAATCTGATATAGTATGATTTGTTGTGAACTTATGTGAAGATAAGTTTAATAAAAAAGAAGGAGGTGCTATCATGGCAAAGTGTTCAGTTTGTAATAAAGGCGCTCATTTCGGAATTAAAGTGAGCCATTCCCATAGAAGAGCAAATAAAATGTGGAAATCAAATGTTAAGTCTGTAAAGGCTATCGTAGATGGTTCTCCAAAGAAGATTTATGTTTGTACTTCATGTTTAAAGTCTGGAAAGGTTGAGCGTGCATAGTTCATCTTCATACAGAAATGCAAAAAGACTGCCAATTATCTGGCAGTCTTTTTTTAATGCCTATTACCTGCAAAACAACAGGTATGCCAATAAGAACAAAATCGTTATAAACAAAAATTCTATAAACCCCTCCAGCAGATAGCTGAGTATCATGCCAATTGCGATAAAAAACAGTGCGAATCCAACCACTCGCTTCAAATCATCACCACCACGCATACATAGACCTGTTTTATTATATGTAGCTGTATCCGCGTTTATTTCCTGATTTTTTTATTTCTGATATGGGGCTGTCGCTTTAACGAATGAATTTTCGTGATGCGGCAGCTACATATAATAATGATACCGGAAGGCAATCGTCTGCTTTTTCTGTCCAACCGTTTATTCTTCCACCGGTTTGGACGCTTCTTCTACCGCCTGTTCAATCTGCTCTTCTTCTTCTGTCTTTTCTTTCTTGAAAAGTCCTGTTATTCTATCGACAATTTCAGGCGCCATATCAATGACCTTACTTACAGCATCCTGATTTTTAATATTTACAAGTCTGGTTTTTCCGTTTGAAATTACAAGAACTGCCGCAGGACTAAGCTTTGCGCCAATTCCTCCTGCCGCATTATTGCCCTCCTGCTTGTTGAATGCGCCTGCTGCCATGCCGAAATTCACATCCAGCAGCGGAATAATAATCGTATCCCCGACTTTAATCGGGTCGCCTACCACCGATTTGGATGAAACGAAGCCATCCATTCCATGAAAAAAGCGTACTGATTGTTCCATCAATATTTGTATTTGCCATTAGTTATTTCCTCCCGTAATCTTCTTAAAATATGCAATCGTTCTTTTAACGTATTTGTTAAAATATACTTTGCAGGAATAATATAATATATTATAAACCCTGACTCTTCCCTTTATGAAAATATCCCCTTCTAATATTTTCCTTGAAAAGTCCGGCGTAATATCTATTTTATCAGCATACAGCGGCAGAACATACGCTCAGATATCCAAGCTGTGTTCCTGTGGAAGCCGGGTCTCCGGTTCCATAAGTGACACGACCTTCTATCTTCGTTGGATTCAGATGTTTTAACAGCTTCACCAGATTTATCTTAACAACCTGCAGCGCCTGTTTTGTCGTTTTCGCGTGAATTAATTTTTTATATTGCTCCATCTTCTTTTTTCAGGCTTTTGAATTTCTTAATAAAGTTTTCTATCTTCTTCTTTACCGATAAGACAAATCTGTCAAAAACCTTCCCAACCCGGGTAATGAAGCTTATCGTTTCTTCCTGAAATTCCGAATCATCCTCGGCAAACTGCCGATTGGCAGGAACCGCGTCGTCTGCCATCTGTGGAATCTCCATTTGCGGCGCTTCATCCGCTTCCAGTGCTTCATCAACTTCTTTCGATTTGCTCGTTTTTCACCGTTTCATCAGCGTCTTTCGGTTTGCCCGACTTTGACTTTTTATCGGCTTTCGACTTTTTGCCCGTTTTTTTGATGTTTCATCTTTCCGGGTTTCTTCATCGCCTGTAAATTCTTCCTGGTTCGATACAATGGTGCCGCCAAACGAGCGCAGCCGGTATACAAAGCCATTTTCATCATAATTTGCTTTCAGGCAAAAAGACAAATCAAGCCAGGATGCCTTCAGCTTACATATAAAATTTTCATTTTTTTTTTCTGCATACAGTTTATATCTGATGGGGACAAACAACAGCAGTACCACAAGCAGCAGTACAAGTCCCAGTAATATCAGCACAGTAAACAGCAGAATCTCCAATATTAAAAAGATAATATGTAACATATGCTCCCCTTATATTACTGTACATATTTAAAATATGCATTACAGTCAAATGACCCTGTCAATCTGTAAACATCATCAATTATATCCCGTACCAGAAAAAACGCACCTTTTTTTTTGTTAAGGATATGCCTACAATATAAATATCTGCTTCCCGTTTTTTGTAATATGGCTGCAAAAATTCATTTGTATCGTAAACCTCTAACAATCCTTCTTCAAACAGAGGCAGCGTTACAACATAGACGCCGGAACAGGGTTTTTGTTTTTTATTCTTTTTACAAGTCTGGTAACCGTCTTTTCCGGTATGTGCCCGGTATAAAGATGTTCATCTATCGTCATATGTTTCACCCCAAAATCAACCATGCTGCGTTAAAAATCAATCTCGCCTACTCCTCAATCATTCCCTTTATGATAACATAGCATGCCAGCACTTCACTTCTGTTACTGCACCTTATCAGCGCATTATCCACATATTCCTTAATCTCCTGCTGGGTATTGAAAAATACCGGAATCGTCGAAAGAATCTTTGCCATAACCGCGCGGTTTACCGTCTGCGAATTCCTGTCAAACAATTCACCAAACTCTTTGATAAGTTTATCCTTTATTCCAATGATATATTCAGAATCCGCAACAGCGCCTGTTTCCATCGTCATATTTTCAATGTCAACAAACAAACTGCCGGAAAGCAGCTTTTCCAAGAACATCAATCTTTCTGTATTTTTCCTCCAGTCCGAGCCGGATAATATCTGCCTGATTCGAGGAAGCAATATCATAAATAGACGCTTCTAACAGCATCCGGCGTTCTCCGGCTTCTTCCTGCGCGCCTTCATTTGCAACCAGCATATCATATGCGTCCATTGGAAATTCGTCCTGCTGTTCCATGGATTCGTATATTTTCCGGATAATCCCAAGCGCGCTTTTTACATTTGTCGGAAACATTTTCTCTGCATCCGATAGAAAGCAGCATACTGTAAAGGTCGTTTACCAGTTCAATCAGCATCATATAATCCGATACTACATCATTGATAAAACCGGCGCTTTTATCCAGAACCGTCGAAAGATTTCTGTATGAATCAAAATCAAGATGCGCATAATCGCCCTCCTGAATCAGTGAAAATGCATCCTTTAACGCGGAATACTCGGTTTCAAAATTTTCAGGCAGACGAAGCAGTGCAGTTTCTTCAATTGTCTGCACAAAAAATCATCCAGCGATTGAATTTCGCATCCATTGTAAATCGATAAGGTCTGTCCGAGAATATCATAAAATTTCGCTTTTGTCATACGAAGCGGAAGTTGTCCGACTATCTGCTGAATCTTGGCATTTACCGTCACCTTATCGGCATCGGAAAAAATAAAATTAAAAATCTCTGCACTAAACTGTTCCGCATCAAATGCATCAAACAACTGATTCAGTTCTTCATCAACCGTTTCCTCAAAACTATATTCTTTCCGATTTAAAATATATTCATATAATTCAAAGGCATCTGTATAAGCAGTCAGGACTTTCATTTTTTCAGTAATTTTGTTTCGAATTCCTGAAATCAGCGCAATATCTGAATCTTCCACGACCGCCACCTTTGAAACCAGGTATTTTTCCAACCAGTTTATTGATACCTGTGATACATTCATAGATATAATTGTCTTCTGCAAAATCTTTATCTGCCGCAAGTTCCCGGATAACCACATAGTTGAGCGCAAAATTTCTGACATGCATATTCAAAATCTGCTGTTAACACAACATCTGCAAACGCCGCAAGATTTTCATCCATATTTTTTTTCCGATTGATTTCTGTTATCAGTTTTTTATCCTCATTAAACATCTTTTTTTCCTCTCGTCCAAATTTCATTCATTCTTTTCGCATCAACCGTTTCCGCATCTACATATGCTTGTGCGTAAACAGATGGTCCTGACAATATTCCTTATTTCCGGAGCATTTGGAGCAGTACCGAACTGCATATTCGGCGCATCTTTATCGGTAATACCGCACACATAACATTTATGTCCGACCTGCTCGGCATGATTCATACGAACCTGCTTTGTATAATTCCGCTTTCGTTTTATCTGCTTTGGTGAAAACCGCCGGAAATTCTTTTTGTGCTGAAATAGAAAATCACAAAATTAAGCAGCGACATAATAATATTTACACGTCCCAGCAAACCGGAATTTATAAAATAGTACAGAATAAATACCAGATACAGGGACGGACATCCATTTCATTTTTACAGGAATAATCATTGCATAAAGGACCTGCATGTCCGGATAACAGACAGCGACCGCTAAAAACAGGGACAGACAGATATAATACGTTGATACGATATACACCTGCGAGTCTATTGCCAACGGATAATGAATGACATACTGACAGAAAATATACGTCAGCATTGTGCCTGCCATTGTAAAAAAGATTCCGCCAAAGACATATACGTTATACAGAAATTTTCCGATGGAGCGTTCCAACAGCGTACCAATCGAATAATAAAAAGAACAGCATCACTATCGTAAAGATATCAATTCCCAGTTCCGGCGGCGTTAAAATCCAGGTAAACAGCCTCCAGACCTGTCCTTTCATAACCAAAGACGGCACCAGAATTAACTGCGACAGGACCTGCGGTGCAAACATCATCAGCAGATAGCCGATAACATAGCCGATAATCATATACAGCGTTAAATTACTGATTGCATATTTCCCAAACTTTCTTTTCGAGTTTGTTCATAAATTTCATTCAAAAAATCTCCTTGCATATTCATGTTGTCGCTCACGCGGCACTTACACGCAGTCGTTGCTGCATCCATACAGCAACGCAATCGATGCGTCTAAGTACCGTTTGAACCTGATATCCTAAAATTATATAATATAAAATGAAACTTTACAACATTTCAATCATGAAGATTTTCTAATATTTCTGCTATTCAGTCTTTTTCTTTTATAAAAAAGCTCCAGCCCTGCAGGAAGCATGACCTGATTCAGTCCTTTGTTATTTTCAAACAATTCTTTTGGTCCCACGCCAAAATACATAAATACATCCTCAAACGTATCTCCTTCTTTTTACAACGTAGGACATCGTTTCCGGTTCCTGCGGTTGAACCGGGATACAGATTTCTTCTCCAACCTGCATATTATAAACATTGACATACGGATTTGCTGTGATAATGTCGCACAGATTGCATTTGTACAGCTTTGATAACTTATATAACGTATCTCCTTTTTTTCAACTACATGAATGACACCGTTGCATGTATCAAAATTTTCCATAATCTTACTTCAGCCCTTTTTTTACAGTATATTCCACTTGTCAGAAACTGTTCCACATAATTTCCAGTTTCTTTTTTACTCATCTGAACTTATTCCATTTATTTCCAATAACTTCTTATTAAATGCAAACATTTCTAAAATAACTATTAAGTTCGTTACAAAAGGGAAAAAAATCATTGTTTTTTTGACAATTGTTCCTCTATAATATAGTCGGTTCGACAAGAAAAAAAATTTAGGATAAAAATTAGGATGGTTTTTTATGTACAAATTAGGAATTGACATCGGCTCCACAACAGTCAAAGTTGTAGTTTTGAACGATGCACATGAAATTTTATTTTCCGATTACCGGAGACATTATGCAAATATCAAAGAAACCTTACAGGTTCTTATAAACGAAGCAAAGGATAAACTGGGCAATGTCGAAGTCACGCCTGCAATTACAGGTTCCGGCGGACTGGCGCTTGCCGAGGTCATTGGCGTTCCTTTTACACAGGAAGTTGTCTGTGTTTCCGAGGCATTGCAGGACTACGCGCCTCAGACGGACGTCGCAATTGAACTTGGCGGTGAAGACGCCAAAATTATTTATTTTACAAACGGAATTGAACAGCGCATGAACGGCGTCTGCGCCGGCGGCACCGGCTCGTTTATCGACCAGATGGCCGCCCTGCTGCAGACCGATGCAAGCGGACTGAATGAATACGCGAAAGATTATCAGGCCATTTATCCGATTGCCGCCCGCTGCGGCGTTTTTGCAAAATCGGATATTCAGCCTTTGATCAATGAAGGCGCCACAAAGCCAAATCTTGCCGCTTCCATTTTTCAGGCAGTTGTCAATCAGACGATATCCGGTCTTGCCTGCGGAAAGCCAATCAAAGGAAATGTTGCATTTCTTGGCGGTCCGCTTCACTTCCTGCCGGAATTGAAAAACGCATTTATCCGTACGTTAAATCTGACCGGAGATGCAATTATCGACCCGGGACACTCGCATCTTTTTGCTGCTACCGGCGCTGCTTTAAATTCCAAACCTGAAGTTTCAAGGACACTCGAAGAATTGAGCAAATCCTTAGATGGCGAACTCCATATGGCAGAAAACGTGCTGCGTCTTGCTCCGCTTTTTGAAGATGAAGCTGCATATGAAGCATTTAAGGATGAACATAACAAATATAATGTAAAAACGCGGCGACCTTTCTACATACAAAGGAAACTGCTTTATTGGTGTTGACGCAGGTTCTACAACGACAAAGGTTGCCCTCGTCGGTTCCAAAGGCGAGCTGTTGTATGATTTTTTACAGCAGCAACAATGGAAGTCCGTTAAATACAACAATCAAAGCAATCAAAGATATTTATTCCAAACTGCCGGAGGGCGCTGTGATTGCAGGCTCCTGCTCAACCGGTTACGGAGAGGCTCTGATTAAACAGGCGCTTTCTCTGGATTTTGGCGAA